>Ga0268261_10003005_pt1 | contig 12256 bp, 4 predicted proteins | sample TergutNc150P1_FD_190353 | JGI IMG/M metagenome (GOLD analysis project Ga0268261, IMG submission 190353) | Nasutitermes corniger P1 segment gut microbial community from laboratory colony in Florida, USA - Nc150 P1 (SPAdes) (version 2) | ecosystem: Host-associated > Arthropoda: Insects > Digestive... | reverse complement strand
CACACACACACACACACACACACACACACACACACACACGTTCTTTGCAACGTCTTCATTTTCAGCAATTGGCCAGTATGACAGAGCTGCAGTAGCTATATAAGTAGCTGCTCTGTTTAGGCTAAAGACCGACGTATCGAAACTCGATTTCCGGTAGCGGCAGGATATTTTTCTCTTCTTCAACTTAGCCGTAGCATCTCCGGAGCCCACAGAGCCTCCTGCCTGTCGACACCGGGGACTGCTCTCCCTGGGTGAAAAAGCTGGTGCGTGGAACTGGCCGCATACTGCACTCGACTGACTAGAACATATGTGACCTTGACAGTGTGCGTGGGGTTCCTTACATCCGTGCTAACCGTTCGGGAAAAACGTACGTTGTATTAGATGTGCAGGTCTTTACATCTGTCATTTTTCACTGGCCATCCCTTATTAAATGTTCAGTTTACAGTGAGCATAAAGTCAAACTTATGCTCAGCTCTAACCAGACGGAACACAACACAACATTAATAACTCGCACTCACAAGACGCAACCCATTGTATTCTGAAATAGAATATATCGGTTACTGGTCGTAAAGATCTTATGTTCTGACTTTTTCGTGCGCCCACTTACAAGGTCAAAGCTGTTTTCGTCACTCGGCTGCTGTACGTATTACATCGAGGTCAAGACAGCAGCGAGACACTGTATGCCTTCTTTGTATGATACGTAATGACAAGGGCAACTTTATCCTGACATTTACTGGCTGCATATACATTCACAGTTTCTTTACTCCAATGGAACAGTTTGTCCTGGTCTTAGAATGTGTTCATTTCTAGCTTAACATGAATTTAGACGGGATGTCCTTCGTTTTGTACAAAGTGGGTACGCATTTGAGTCATCGAATGATCAGAATTTTTCTTGACCTCATTAGCTTTACGTTATTTATAAGAGAGCATCAAATAAAGTGATACACAGGTTGGAACTCTAGAGTGAAGGAACGAACACGCTTCACAGTCATTACACAGTGCATTCATTTCCCAACTTGTTAAACGTTCTTCACATGATCTGGATCACAAGAGCGTCTTTCTCCGACCAAGTGCTGTTTCTTCCCCGAAATTTCGTGCGATTGGATGTTTACATCCGTAGTTTAGGCATAGTCGTTCCTGTCCTCCACGTTTCCCGAATGGGCACTTTTGGTTGAATTTCTCCATGTTTCACCCATTTGTGCTTCTCGTAAGAGCAGAATATTGATTAAGATGAGTGTGGAGCAGCGGTTGAATGAAACTGGCAGGGGGAAACCGAAGATCTGGTCTGCAAATACAAAAACAAACTATATACACTATATATTATATGAAAGTTCAGTACATGCCGCGCAGTAAACACGCTTCCTCTTGGTTATAAAACAATTGATTAATGCTGTATTAGGAAATGATTGTTTTGTTGTCTGCGAACCATACAAAGGCCATAAATACAGTATGTGGGCAGAAGGTAGAATTTCTGAACGTTAAAGCTAGCAGTACATAAAGTAACCACTAGACTTTAAAGCGTGAATAGTGTACAGAATATCAAGGCGCATGGTGGTTTGGACGTACGACTCCCTAGTTTCTGAACTACGTATTAATTGCCGGTGAGTGATTAGCTTCACACCAGCCATAGACGCCAGTTGGCTAGGAAGCTGGCTCTACCGGTCAGCCAGTTTGAAGGCGACCACCAAAAGGAATGGTACTGTGGTCGTCAAGTTCCTAGGCTACTCATACTCGTGTCTTCGCGCACCACCTCGAGAAATATCTACCTGTCGGGTGATGCCACTGAGTTTGGCATGCGTGTCCTCTTTGACAAGTGCAGCCGCGAGGCAAATCGTCATCCGTAACGACATGCTGGGACGTACGGATTGCTGCTTGTCGCCTGATATCTGTGCTTTTTCGAAAGCATTCTGCCCTGTCCACACTTGTTTCTGTGACACTGCCCGTTCACTGTACATCGCCACAGACCCTGTGGTGAATTTCAACCACCGTAGCGGCCTTCACACGCTGAAGTTGAATCACACCATATACTGCGACATTTGACTGTGTTTTTGGTAAGTTTGCTCACGGTAACGCCACAGACGATCCAGACGTGAGCGTCGCATTTTGAAACCTGCGGCTGGATGATGGAGTTTCTCGTGAGACGTGCTGTTACACAGTGTACGAGTACATTCATTGTCAGATATTTACTGTAGTCCTAGAGGCCACGTGCCCACTTGCCGTAAGCATAGTCTTGAAGCCAGAGAGTTATATTCAAGTTGCAGTGTATTACCTTCTGTATCTAACGTTTTTTTTTTCTCCCTAGCATGTCTCTTAATGCTGCCTGATTGGTATAGTTTGTCATATTATGAACATTTGTATAGTGTTCTAACTTCGTAATTGTATGAAATTATATAAAACCCCGAGGCATAAAATACGTACTAGTAAGGAAAAAAAGTTTTAGTTTTTAGATTGCACGGATGAAACGCCGACATAAGAAACGACGTAGAGGTAAGAAGAGAAGTGCGTGTTTCTACACGGGGAGAAGACGCTGCTGCCTCCATCCGGCTGGTCTGTGATCCCCTCTCCGTTCGTGCCCCTGGCTGTAAGCAAGCTGCGCGCGCACATGTGGGGTTAGCACGCCACTGCCACTAGATTGTCTCAGAAAAACAATGCTTTTGGGACACAGCTAGGAAAAAGAAATAGGAGATGTGGAAGGGTGCAGTGGGCAGAAAAGTAGGACATGGCCGTACCGGAAAAAAAGGAACAAAAAAAAAGTTGACTCTTAAACTTGTCATCGACGAATGTTTGTAACTTCTCCTCGGTTTTTTTTTTTTTTTGCTTTTGTGCTAAAATGAATGTTAGAAGACATGAAATCAATTCTCCTGGCGGAAAACGTCTTTTAAGATGCCAGTCAGATGTTTTCTTTGTGAACGTACCTGCTGCCTTGTCGTGAACACGCAGGCCGGCCTAGACCGACAGGCAGACAAAATAATGTTCGCTATTTGGGAATTCTTCGATTGTCCGCCTGGCAGGTGCTGTGCACTAGACGTACTTTGCCTGAAATATTCCTATTACAAGCGCGCCTTCCGATTTTCTATTACATTAAGTGACACATTTTTTTGTTGCTTGGTATATAGCAAGTAAATAGTACAATGTACTGAGCCAGCATAAATTACGGTCATATTTTTTAGCGTGCTCTGAAGTAGCTTTGCGATTCCTAAGTTTGTTAGATGTCGATTTTGAAATTCAGTTTAGGAAATTCTCAGGAACTCTTCAGCGGAAGCAGTCAGAAGGCTATAGTAATTGTGTGTGTTGTTTGTAACTTAGTGTCGTATGTAGGCATAGGATTATAGGATTTTTGCTTTTTGCGCACGGAAAAATAAAACTACATTAAACATTTCATTGTTTATAGTACTGGCACTAACTGGAAGTATAATGTAGTTTTATTTTACGTATGCAACCTGCAAAATGCAAATAATCCTAAGTCTAGTAATGCGGCATGTTATATTGGTTTTGTTCCACCAAATACCAGATAACTGTTGTACGTGCGTGTGTGCGTAGTGACCAGTTACAGCTAGTTCTTGGCTTTAAGCTGAAGGCGAACTGGTGAATGGAGGGGGATCACCAGTCATTTTCTATGTCTATCAAAAACGTTTTCACTGAATGAAGCCATTGAATATACGTCTAAAGGGCCCCATAAACTCTAAGTGAAACTGTGCGGTTTAACTGTGTAAAAAACTGCGCGAAAAACTGAACTGAATGTTCTCTGGTACAGCACAGGTTTCCCATCAGGTTTGTCAGTTCCGTGTGTCTTCTTGCGCGTATGACTATGGTGGATAAAAACAAGGCTGTCGTTTGCTGTTTGCTAGCCACATCGGCCATAATGTTATCCGAAGAGAAGAAAAGAAAGTGTAAAATGTGGAGTAAGAAGTGGTATTTGAAAAGGAATATACCGTGCGATGCTCATCTGCTGAATGAATTGCTAGAAACTGATGTTCCTTGAGATGATGCTATCGTGGTGTCGGCAGGTAAACTGGGGAAACTGTGGGATTCCCTGAGTGAACTGCGCAGTTCTCTGTGTGAAAGACGATTGGAAAGGACAATTCTGAGGCCTGCGCTATTGTCTGTGAAAACTGCGCAGTTTACTCGGTTTTTGCGTCAGGTATGACGTCACACAGTAAAATCGCTCAGTTTAACTGAGTGCGTATAGGGCGCCTAACACAGTAAATGTTTTTTGAGGGAGGTATAACTCTGCCCTGCCGTTCGCAGGTGTGCCCAACAGCTAAGACGCCATGCTGACTGAGTTCAGTCAGCAGGTGACTTGGTCTCTGCTGTGTAGAGTGCGAAAGTTAACACTACCTTCCTGTTGTGGTCCTTTTGATCTAGGTGTTTCTGATGTGTGTATGCACGATATGGAGAAGAGCTTCAAAATATTTTAGAACTGCCGACATGACAATTCTGTTATTATAAAGAGAAAAGAGATGCTAAATAAAAATCTGTCAGAGTGTAAACAATTAACTAATTAGAGACGCTGTTGCAGAACTGATATCATTTCTTTTCAAAAGCTATTGTCCAATCTGCTGGGTTAGCAAAGTGGTTGGTTGTGAACTTTATGATCAGGATTCGATTTATAGAAGAGGCAAGGCTTCTTATTTTCGCCGCAGCTTCTAGACCGGCCCTGGGGCTCGTTCTGCCTTTTGTCTGTTGTAGTGAGGGTTTGCTGTTCAGGGCAGACAATTGCTGTTACAGCAGCAATGTTGCGAGCCTTGACGGTCGGTACTGCTGCCAATCGTGTGTAGAGTCTGCCATACGTTCTACGCACGCGCCTGTTAGAACACGTTAATGCCCTAAGTTTCCAGCTTTAACCAAAAGGTTATTCTGAAAGTATGTGTGGAAGTTACCGTACCCGAATACTGTCAGAGGTTATATCCCGTCCACTGCAGTTTCATGAAGAAAAGGCGTGGGTGGCCGGATGGGTTTCTACACCATGTAATGGTAGAATATTCTATGTCGAAGCACTTCATGCTGCAGCGATCCGAAAGCAGACCGTCATGCTCTTGAATTATAAGGAGGGAGTCTTCAAAATTAAGTTACTTCGTCCGGCATTTAGGCGGCTGGACAGCCAGCCGAAGGGACGTGTCTTATACACATTATAGTAATGTATATAAAATAGAAATTACTATATTGTACTAAGAGTAGGACATTCAATAACAGTGCCGGGAATATGTTTCGAGCGGTGAGAGCTGCACTGACAGCAGTTTGAGTGGATTTTATTGTTAAGTTTTGTGGAAAGAAGACGAGAACAATAATTCTTTTTACCTGAATGTTACCACGTATCTTCTGCGTTTATTCTGATCTTTATTTCAGCTGCAATGCCATTGTAAGTGATGGTGTGTCTTTAATTACGAAATGAATGAAAATTCAGTTTGCTTTTGTCCGCGTACACAAAATAGGGGAAGTTACGTGACAGTTTGTTGCGAAACATTAGTAATGTTTTGAGAAAGTTGCTGGGCAGATGATGTATTACAGGGTAGCCGTGTGTAAGGGCTCAGAGAGAAATGACAGTTCTGAATTTTGGTGGATTTGGAAGTTATTTTTTGGGCCTACATGTGGCGGATTGCTGCTGGCGGTTGCAGATGGAGTGGTGTTGTGAACTGAAGATTTGAGGGCGTAATTCGTATGTGAATAACTTGCTGACGGAAGAATGAACTTTGACGTTTGTTTTGTATAAAGATGGACATTTGCATGGTTCAGAAGAGGGTGAAGTTTGCTGATAAGGGAATAAAATAGGGCAATAATTCGATTAGAGCAGTTATAGAACAGTTATTACGGAGTGAAGTTGGCGAGTGTGAGGAATGTATCGAAAGAAGTAAAACTGTCAGCGAGACGGATCCTGTGTTGTGGGACAATGCTTGTGTATCGTATTGCACACCGGGCTCAGTACACCGTACCCCCACATTTTCTCTGCTTTTTAATTTTGCAAGTTTTGTGCTTCCGAATTTGTCGGCGAAAAATGCAAGTGACAGTTCGTGACATTGGACTCTTGAAGATCAGACGGCTACGCTGTCTTGAAACCTCGAACACCAGTCGTCCAGTGAGGTGGTGCCACATCCCAGCTGGGCGAAGACCTCGTAAATGTATGTCGACTTTTTCAGAGCAACAAGCCAGCAGCATCAAGCTGAATCGCTTACACAAAAAGTCCTGTTGACTTTTCGGAATTGAAGACACGGTGAAGGGTTGAAGAAAGTAACCCCCCCCCCACCCCGGGCCATGTGACAGGCGTCAGGTATGCCACCTAATGCGTTGTATGTGTGGGTGGTCCCCACTTCCCGACAGTGTGCGGCGCAATCTGCGCAGTGTGTAGGGCCTGTCGCCTTGAAATTTAATGCAGTCACAGGGCATTTTCGCGGGACTGGCCTTGGGCTACGTTCTGATTGCACATTTGATCCTTATTTTTGTCACTACCGCGGCAGGTCGTTTGTGCCTGTGGGCAGTCGAGTGGGTGGGCTGCTTTAATACGATAAGCGAACCAACAGGGGTTGATTAGCTACCGTTTTCAGGCAAAATAATGCTACCAGTTGAAACAGTGGCGGGCAGCGTTCTATTCTGTTACAGTTCGTGATTAAGAAACAGGAAGAATTTCTCTCGTTTGAATACATTCTTAATTACACGTTTTGTTTTTTTAAGCTTTTCTGTGGTCGGTAGTTTTTATTTATTTTCCAAACGAGTGCTTGTTAAATATTACTGTATAAAATTGTTGTGTTGCGCTCTTTATTTAGAAAACTGCTGTACACAGAAGCATTTCATGACAGGTCGAAAAATTTCGTACAAAACCTTTTGTAGAAGAGTTCTGATAAATAAGTGCCCATACTTTGTTATTTTGTTCCAAGATATTTGTGACGTCCCTGTCAGGGGCGCCGTAGGAGACACGTACATACTGACCGATATTTAATGAACTGTGTATGGGGGAGGCAATGAAAGTGAATGGCCTGTCAGACATATATTGGTGCTGAAAATGTTAACTGTCTGGGGACAGCACAAGTGCCTCATATAATAAGGCATAAGTCTTACAGGTCAGAGAAGAAATCTGTGCGAACCAAATTAAGGCAGTGGTAAAGCACCGCTTCGTGAAGCATGGGCGTGTGGAGGTGATCTCCATGAATTCTTAATGCTGCCCCCAGGTAGAACTGATCGGCTTACCCTGTTGCCATTTCGTTACCGGGTGAAGATACTGCGACAAGCACTGTTTAGCAGGGTGGTGCCCAGATCTGGTTCGGATGCGATGAGAAAAGAGAACACTTGCTCTTGGCAGGGCTCACCAGCAACAGAGCCATCTTGTGGCTTTATGTAATGTATATTATAATGTGAGAACGTTTTAAAACTTGTAGTGCATTTCGTACTCTTTACTGAAAAAATTCAGATTATTGTTGGTTATGTGTTTTGTGTATTTATACGTAGGTTTAGTAAGCATGTTTACACTGTAAGAGAAATTGTATCCGCTGTGTATGTGTCACCAAGTAACGAAAAATTGTTCATATCTTATTACTAAGTTCTATCAGCTTTTTTAAGGAAGACGGAAATTAATTTCGATGGATATGGGAAATTTAAGGGAGAAACTAGTGAAGTGCTACATTTGGCACATAGCTTTGTATGGTACTGAAACTTGGACACTTGGAAAATTGGATTAGAATACCTAGATATTTTTAAAGTGTGGTGCTGGAAAAGGATGGAGATCAGTTGTACCCATCGTGTGAGAAATTAAGAAATGTTACGAAGAGTCAAAGGAGAGGAATATCCAGCGTGCAGTAGAAGGAAAGAAGGCTAAATGGATTGGTCACATCTTGCGTGGGAACTGCCTTCTAAGACACGTTATTGAAGGAGAGGTAGAGGGAAGGATATTGTGACGGGAGGACGAGAAAGAAGACGCAAGCAGCTACTGGATGACCTTAAGGACACGAGAGGATGCAGGAAATTGAAACAGGAAGCGCTAGATCGCACTGTGTGAACTCGATTTGGAAGAGGGCATGGACGTGTCGCAAGACAGTGAATTGATGAATGAATAAAAGAAAGAATGAATGAATGATTGAATTACGGTACAAGATCTTATGCGGCATTCGGAATATATCGTGTTCGAACCTCTTGCCTCCAGTTCTTCAGAGACTTCGGTGTCCTGCTTCGGTCTCTCAAGGCGCGCGCTGAGTTATAGGATCTGCCCGTCGGGGTGTCCCAGAACACGGAAACCGTTACGGCATGTCACGACGGATGTAGGCTTTGTATGCGATGAAACTGCCGTGGTCGGGGACACGATAAAAGGGATGTCTGTAGTACCTTTATGCACTTAACTAGGTTTTCCTTGACATCGCACACTGATTGTGGTAATGACGTTTGCAAGTTCGTAAATCTTATTCGCCATGTTGAGAAACAACGAACGTTGAAACATCACTAATGTAAAACCGCGTTTGTTATCTCTGTTTGCTACAGTACTATAACTGTATTGCACATAGTACGATTCAGTTGTGTTTCTTGTTTTGCAAGTTTACTGAATTTCTACACATCTCAGTGCAGTAGTCTCGATATTCGGTATCTCGACCTTTCGTGATCACCCATTTTAATTTCTACACATCTCAGTGCAGTAGTCTCGATATTCGGTATCTCGACCTTTCGTAATCATCCATTTTAGTTTCTACACATCTCAGTGCAGTGGTCTCGATATACGGTATCTCGACCTTTCGTGATTACCCGTTTTAATTTCTACACCTTTCAGTGCACTATTCTCGACATTCGGTATCTCGACCTTTCTTGATCACCCATTTTAATTTCTACACATCTCAGTGCAGTAGTCTCGATGTACAGTATCTCGACCTTTCGTGATCTCCCATTTTAATAAATTGTTTCAACCTTTCGTGGCTAATTCCGATGAATTTTAATGAGACCACTTGAATGGTGGATCGGCTTACATCACTGTCCTTCTGTTATGCATTCAAGCTGTCTTTCATTAAGGGAGCTTGATTTGTTTGCTTGTTCTTAAATGAGATTCCCCTAGCACCATTGAATGTATGTTATGCTTCCAAGAGTGTCTGTATTTTATTAGAAAATGAACGTTCGTGCTTTCATGCTCTCTGCGATTATTTTCTATTGTGTTCGTGATAGTTTATATGTTCTTGGAACCACACATGCATTTTATATTTAAAATGTATTCTGGCATTCATTGGGGCTATATATGTTCCTATTACTCACGAACATAGAAGCTGTTCTGTACCTTGAAACACTATTTCACAAATTGTGGGTCTCCTTTTAACTGTCCCAGGCACGTCTTTACAGGCGCCAAGTGCATATTTACTATTAATGACGTGATTCCCGTGGGTTATAGCAAGAAGAAATGGCTTGCGGTTTCCCCACAGCCTCTCATACTTCCCAGATTAGGATTCTGGTAAGTTTTGGGAATAAAATAGAAGACTTTTATTTTCTTGATTGCTACAACCATCAGTGCCCTGTCAGGAACCAACGGGCTGGCAAGACGGCAGAAATTCCACAACAGGCATTTTTTCATTGGTGGTACTTTCACTGAGTTGTCAGTCTTGGGGTTGACATCAGGTAGTTGGAAGAAGAGCATGTTAAGTTTTGTCAGTAATAGAGTTTTACTACCTGCATACAAATAGTTACTGACCATGGAGTTTGCGGTTGACCTAGGGAATGTTTTGCACTGGGGAAATCAGACCGTCCCTTGTTTGTGACCTGTAAGTAAAATTCAACCTAGAACAGGCCACGAAGGCCCAGAGAGGAAACGTCGGCGCTAGATGTGGGTGGGCCGTCAACGCGACGCCCTGGCCGCTTTACCGTGGGAAAGACCCGGTACCAGATGTACAGGAGGCTGGGTGCGCACCAGGGCCGATCTGGACCGGTGCGGAAACTCTCGCCCCCAACGGAATTCGTTCCCCGGACCATCCAGCCCGTAGCGAGTCGCTGTACCGACTACGCTGTCGCGGCACACGTTTGTGACCTGCAACCAATGTTATTCCAGATAAAAATACATTGGACTGAAGTGCAGTCGTGTGACCTGACAAAATTACTTCCTGCAGTGTTCTTTGTGGTCAGAGCTTTACATGAATTTGACTTGAGGCTTGTTATGAAAGAAACTCCTACTAAATGACGCCCAGTGGAAAGATGACCGTTGTGGAAGATTTCAGGAATCCTACCCGAAGTGTGCAGCTCAACTGCATTCTCTTGTGTGACCGACGGCAGTACTTCGTTCTGCTTATCTCATCCATGCAGCACACCATACCTCTCCAGCGTTGATCAAAATTAAAGTTAAGCACAAAGTGTTACCCCACGAGGCTCACTATATTACCAAGGAACTTTAGTTTCGCTTCCGCGACTACTATTAATGTAATATGCGTATTTCTTAATGTACTTTCTCGATTTGTACATGATTTCGACTTACAGAACTGCTGTTTTTCTAAAGTCGACATCTCAGCTACTTGAAGGAGTACCATTCTAATGGGTTTTATTCAGATTATCTTTCTTCGTATATTTTTACGTGCCTGATGATGGCTTTCCAGAAGAGCCGAAACATGTAGTAAAAATAAAATAATTTAAGCATAGTTGTGATGGACGATCTTTTCTTCCTGCCTGTTGTTCATGTTTCACAACGGGATGTGATACATGAAGATAATGCTTGTACTGGAGTTGCTAACAGGGTGATGGAGACGTTATCTAATGCGCAGCTGCAACGTGCACCTTCCACCAAATGTTAGTAGGGCGGTCAAATAGTGACGTGATGGGTGAGCCGCATAGAATAGGTGGGAAATTAAGGGAATAGTCATCTTGTCAGGGTTGGTCGTGATGAAAGGATGATATTGAAAATGGATCTGGATAAGAAATGTGGGTGCCAGTGTGTTTCTGTACCAGCCGAGCTGTTGTGCGTAAGGGCCTAAGGGCCCACATGGGGTACCGTGATAAGGAGACACATCTTCGCGTGTACTTTAGAGGATTTGATCCAATCGTCACCAGCTCTGCTATGCGGTTGTGAGGGTGTTTAACGGAAAGGCTGCACACAACGTAACATTCAGAGAAGTCTCTTCTGTTTCAGACGACGACTTAGCCGAGGTGCGGGGTCTGGTGACAGAAGACGGTTTGTTTGATGGGACCATCTCGACCCGACTTGAAGATTTCTACATTGAGCCAGTGAGTCGCTATGTCGAACAAAACAGCAGCGCTCCTAATTTCCACACAATCGTCTATCGCTCGTCAGATGTATCCACTCCGCATCTGACTCAACCCTGCGCCTCGCAGCTCCTCCATCTGAACAACATCGAAATTCAAACAACCGAAGGTCATTCTGCGTCCGTCCGTACAGAAGGAAGTCGTGTTGAGTATGGTGGTAACAACTGGAACTTGGAAATTGGCGGAGGCAAAACTTCAGCAATTCAAAGTAACGGATCGCATGAGCAAGGTTTTGAATCAAGTAAAATGAATCATTTCAGTGAAGTAGCAGACGGAGAACAAACAGCGAATACAGTTAATATTGTACATAAAATAAATCGTGAAAACGGTGACGGTGTGGTAGGTGATAAGGACTGCCAGTCTGATACAGTGGCTGAAAGCGACGCAACACGTGGTGTAGGATGTGACGCTGTTGGTCGTTCCCATAAGCAAAAGAGATCGAACAGATGGTCCAGGGATGAAGTGACGCAGAATGCGGACACCATTTACAGGCGCGCGACGACTCGCAGCTTGAGCCGTCACGATACGTACTACCACAACCCAAACGTACTTGTGAACATCAGTCTGCCCGCTGCCGCTCTTCCCGACGAAGTGTTCGCTGTGCGACATGTCCACAAACGCGCCACCGTCGACCCCAAAAAGACAACGTGTATGCTGTATCTGCAGGCTGACCACTTGTTCTACCAGAAGTACGGGACAGAGGAAGCCTGCATAGAGGTCATGACGAGGCATGTTCAGCGCGTGAATTCCATCTACAAGACGACAGGTACATTACATTGTTAATTTAGAGCAAACTTGCTTTATCTTGACACTATAAAGCAATTTGCTCGAACACTGCACTTACTCATTTTACTGAAGTAATAATTTTATGTTTTTTTAAAAAATGTTACGTTTATATGTACTTGTCTTGCAGCACAACTTAGCAATTCAACATAATTCGTCTCTGTTACACTACTGTTGGTGTTCACAGGTCTTCAAATATTACGAAACAGTGCTAATGTTGTGTGTCTGTTACGTGGGTGTGAACGGTGGTGGGCTGTCTGATACCAAAGGG
>Ga0268261_10003004_pt1 | contig 12256 bp, 7 predicted proteins | sample TergutNc150P1_FD_190353 | JGI IMG/M metagenome (GOLD analysis project Ga0268261, IMG submission 190353) | Nasutitermes corniger P1 segment gut microbial community from laboratory colony in Florida, USA - Nc150 P1 (SPAdes) (version 2) | ecosystem: Host-associated > Arthropoda: Insects > Digestive... | reverse complement strand
ATACCGCTAACTTTAGTAATTTAGTCATTTATCCGTTTTGGAAATGAGTGCAGTTATCAGATTGATTAGTGTACCCATTTGATTCGTCAGATTTGTCATTAGTCGCCTAAGCTCCGTAATTTCGTTTATCTGTTGCGACTCAGTTTGTGGGGGTGGTGGCACTGGGGCTCAGTGAGATTGTTGGTAACGTCCTTGAGTGGCTTGTGCGTATGTGACTCCTGCCTGGGTGGGTCCAGGTGGTGCTATATTAGTGGGACTTCGTGGTATGTACCGATCCCGTAGTTTGGGGTAAAGTTTTTGTTGCAGTTGTTTGTGTACTGCTCATCCTCTGTAGTTGGCTGCATGGTGTTCAAATCTAAAGGTAAGATTATTTAAAAGAGCAGCCCCAAATTATGTCCTTAACAGCACTGTAAAGCACCGACTAGAGCGAGCGTTAAATTTTCTTACGTATTTGTTAATAATGTATCACATTCAGGTAAATCGCATCACAAAATACATTCTTTAGAAAAATGGTTCGTGTTACAATTATTCATGGCATAATGACCAAATTCCTCATATAAAACACACCTGCAGTTTCTGCTTGTGTACAGCAAATTTCTTATCAGTGTTTATATAAAGGAAATACAATAAAAATTTAAATATAAGAAAAGAAACCCGTTATAAATGCAAGCATTTGAAGTAAGGTCCCAGAAATAAATGATTACCTAACTAAACAGAAGGTATTTTTATCCCACAAGAACAAAAAAAATAGTTCAGATAACATAAAAGAAGCTTCCATTGCTGTGAGCAATTAAATGTACTTCCTCTATACTGACATTTGTGATATCGCAGATAACTACGTGCGGGCGCCGCCAATTCTGCTGTCCCCGTCTTCTTATTATTCCCTATGGCACATGGCGTCATTACACTTAAGACGGAAATATAAATACATAAGATTTGCAATCCAAATATGAATGCGTTTGGTAAGCGGGAAGTACTGATATGAGCACTTATTAACATTTATTCCCACTACAGCTATCGTAAAAGTGGCATTGGTTATCGGATATGAAAGTCAGATTTCATCACCTGGGAAGAAGAGCTAAACAGGGACCCAGACACCGAATATGTAACAACAGCTGGATACATTCTTAGCATCCAAAGCCTTACTAATTAAGTAACACCGCTTTCATTTGCCTTCCACGCTGTCCAGAGTACCTTGCGTATTGTGATGAGTCATGACATGGTCTTCACTTCATGGACACCTTCAGATGTAAGAGCTAGCCCGTTGTGCGACCTTGCAAATTTAAAACAGGTACTGCAGATACTGTAGTTTGGTCAGGTTGTGTAAGATACGTAATTAAAAAAAAAAGAGAGAGAAGTTCAAATTCCTGACTTTTCCATATTACCGATTATTCTACAATATAAAAGCGTTTGGAAGTAACAGTGGTACAGAACGCATGAACCCCAAACTTAAGCATGTTCTATGTGTCAGACAAGGTAAATTAATATCAGAAAATAAACATAATGCCAACATAAGTTTTGGAGATATCCATAAGCTGTGCTATGCATGCACTTACACGCCTCCCATGCTTGATGCAACCCGGTGAACACTTTCTTCAGTGACGCTTGAAATGCCTGGTTTCTATCACCATATTCAAAACGGTCCAATTTTCGAAAATAATGCGATCACTACAGAATTCTGGCAACATTTGCAGTCAACTACAGTAACTAAGAAATGTACATAAAAAGAATCAAAAACGCACGTAACATAAAATTCCTTCATGTTTCAGCGCGACAGCGCAAACTTCAGGGTAATCACAAAAACAAAGCTTGGCAAGTACTGTAACAACAATTTGGCATTTCTTTAATAAATATTAAAATATTAGAATTACAATTTATTTCCCTTCAAAACTGAAGCAAGACAAAAATATATGAAAGAGACCAAGGTTTTTTATAGTAACGTGACATGATTTCCTACAAATATGTGACTACTTCAGGTATGATCCAACAGGATATAAATTTAAAAAAATAAATATATGAATATTTACGAGCTAGTAGATAATATACCTATAATTCACTTTCATTTTAAATTCAATTCCTTTTTAGTCAGTGCACATTTATTCTTTACACTTGGACAGTAAAATATACCTAGCAAGATATAATTAAATACACACATGTTTCAGGCGGGAATATACAACGAAATCTGACAACTAGTCATTTTGTGTGTTAAAAGTTATATACAACAGCCGCATAAAATGTGTTAAAACATAGTCTATGAAATATGAGTGGTCAAAATTTTCTTCTCGAATTCTTTATACTTCAATAAGCGGGAGAATGCGGCGAGAAAATATCAAATTGCAACAACTTCTAGTGAAAGAATGTTGAATCTTAACGATTATTATTATTATTATTATTATTATTATTATTATTATTATTATTATTATTAAGAAATTTGTAAACACTACTTGCTAAAATATTTTCGGCAGCCGACTTTTAGTTGATAAAACATTGCTTGTAACGTGTGTGTTTGAGTGTGAGAGAGATGGAGAGAGAGAGAGAGAGAGAGAGAGAGAGAGAGAGAGAGAGACAGATAAGGCACTGTGTAGTGCTCTTAGCAGCACCATTTAAATTTTAGTCTAGCTACGAAAATAAGAACGAAATTTCTTTTTGCCTCAAGCGTGCCAAAGAGAAATAATATAAAAAAAATCATGAACCAGTGTAGCGGAAAATTTGCCGCCTTACACATTAGAAATGTCATAGCGCTGAGAGTTTTTAGTATTTGCAAACCTGTTCTGTTACTGAGGAAATCGGTCTTATGGTTTGTTGAACCGTGTGGTTGTTACCGTGGACAGTGCTGGATGATGAAACATTAATTTATTGAGTGGGGAGGAATGGAGATGGAGGGGTTAAAGTAAAGATTTATTTTCCCTTAAACTACACGCAAATTCCCTATCAGGATTCGCCACTAAATGGAATAAAATTGTTTCATTTTGTGTCAATGAATACAACTCATTTTAAAATGGGTGTGTCGTGGGTAAAAGTTAAAATTACTACAGTTCCCAAAAATCGGCGTTTTTAATGTAAGGACTTCTCCCTGTTTGTATTAGAATTGTAGTACACCCAATACGAGAAAAGGGACTTCTAATAGAATTTATGAAGTGGTGTTTACCTTTAACTGATGCCTACTCTATTGTTCTTCACTGCTTACTTACTTTGAATTGCATATCACAATATTCTGATTTTATGTTAATTTATAGGCAATGATTTGTTAACCTAAGCGTTACAATACATGAAGATTATAGACTGACAAAGAAGTTGAAAAATTATACATTAGAGCAGTACTTTAATTTGGTGGAATATATTTTATTACTGATATTCATAGTTATATTACTTGTTACTCCGATGAAATTAGATAATTTTACAGACTCTACGGGTCAGTGCATTTGGAGCATTAATGGAAGGCACACCAGCTATTCCATATAAATCTGATGGACAGATTTCTGCAGCTAGGGTTCTGAGCAAAAGAGGACACCATATGTATTACAATTTAATTTCAGTGTCTTTCCAGTGTGGTGCTGAACAGTCACCCTTAAGGTAGTTCATGCTATTGTTCCATCTATTTACTTTATCGTATATTAACTGAAATCCAAACTTTTTGTAGCAGTTTTATTGACGATCCAAATTTAAATAAGTAATCATATTTCATTTGTCTTTTTTAAAACAGTTCTAAATTACTTTATTTATTGTGGAATAAAATTGTCTCTGTTTTGTCACGTAGTGTCTGTATATGTAAGGGAATAATTTATTCTTCACTTGCAGAAATTTTCCACATGTAAATTTTACATAAACACTTGTTGCGACGGTATCAAACTCCTACCTGATCTTCTGACAGATCACTGAGCACAGTACGGTGTACAGGATTGTGCATTTCAGTATTAGGGTCAGTAAAACGTGGGCTTGCTTGACGGTAATCAATAGACTTAATCGATCGATATTTGTAATAAATGTAATTATTAAGGTCTCTTTGTTTGACGAGGCTGCAGCTTGTCAGAAGCTATTGGGACCATGTTGAGCGAGACAAGATAAACTCCTCTTCTCCTGTCGTGACCGACAGAAATTTTTCTGACCTTATTCTACTGACCACTTAGTACGTATATTAAAAAACTGAAACTAAATACTTGTAACGCGTTTCTTTCGTAGGCCATATTGAGGCAAAATCATAACTTAAAATAATCAAAAGCGATATGAGAGTAAGCATTTTCAATTACAGTTGTGTACGCAATATAATTCTTCGTAAACAGTATATTTTTAAAAATATAAATATACTAATATATTTACATATTTCAAATATATTAACTGAAAATATACAAATATTTTAGACCAATTCCATCTATGTATAAATTACACAAATACAGAGAAAATCAACCTCATTTTATGTTCAATGATATTATTTTAGAAAATTGTGCTGTTTATGAGATAATGTGGAAAAATACAGTACAGCGGTACAGGCCGCAGATTAAAATATGGCTAATGAGCAAGGCATGCTGGATGTCTAAGGCTTGAAACACACATTCGGAATAAGTGACGCGTATTAGTTTTCCCTGCAAAAATTGTTGCTTGAAAGTACCTCAGTGTTACGTTACACATAAAATGCCTGTCTTTTTATATTTTATACTACAGAAACCTCCTACAATACATCAAGTTTGGCTGAGTGTAGCCTTGAGAACAGTATAGCCAAGTGGTGGAGAACTTCAGTGTCATCAGCGAAAGGAAGTTAAAAAGCAATTAATTACATTGCCTAACTTATTTATGGGCTTACCTAAAAGCAGGTGTTCCGTATCTGATTTTTTCGTAACGCCATAAAACGAAGAGAAAAATCCAGAAATTCAGACATGATATAGTCATTTAAGTAACTTTCAAAGTAGTTTACATAATCGACAGGTGTTCCAAAAGAGTCAGATAATTTAATAAAGGTATGAGAAATAGGATCGAAGGCAAAGATAAGATCAGAGCTTGACTTAACCTTAAGCGGTACACAGGGATAAATGTAAAACCGCGTTTTGTAATTCGGAATGGTTTTACGATAAGGATGATCACACTGCTATTATTACTTTTACTTTTACTACTACTACTACCACTACTAGTACTACCACTAATAATAATAATAATAATAATAATAATAATAATAATAATAATAATAATAATAATAATAATAACAACACAGTTCACCACGTAACATAACATAACATAATATCAGATGGCATGCAGTGACAGAAGGAAGACGAAAGTACGGTTTCAACACACTTTCAATGCTGCTGCTGCTGCTGCTGCTGCTGCTGCTGCTGATGATGATAATAATAATAATAATAATAATAATAATAATAATAATAATACAGTTCACCCCATAATATAATAATAATAATAATAATAATAATAATAATATTAACAACAACAACACAGTTCACCACATAACACAACATAATATCAGATGCCTTGCAGTGACAGAAGGATGGTGGAAGTACTGTTTCAACAAACTCTCAACCTCGGTCCGTATCAAAGTGGGAGGTCAGCATGTAGCTCCGGCCGTTTTACCACTGGAAAAAACCGGTACCGATTTTATAGAGCTAACAAGATGTCTTCGGGGCCGTTATGGAAAAGCAGGGAAAATATCGCCCACCGGGTTTAATACCCACACCGTCCGGCACGTAGCAAATCGCTATACCGACTACGCTATTCCGGCCGCCAATAATAACATTCATAATCTAACATAATAATATCAATAATAATAATAATAATAATAATAATAATAATATCAACCCTTCTAAGAGGATTTTTAAGAACCAAAATACAAAAGCGTGTCGAAGTTCAGTTTAATTTTTCGGCCGAGTTCTTGGATCGATGAATTATTAAGCTGTTCTTACAGAAAGGAGAGTTTTTTCGTTCGAGCTTTCATGGAACTGCTAGCTAGTGAATAAAATTTAATCTATAACGAAAGTTACAGCCGGCATTAATCACGCATGCGCTAGAAAAATCCCTGAGAAATGAGGAACTGCGTGTTCAATAAATACTGAGCGCAAGCACGATTAAGAGCTCAGTGGAACATAACTGTATAAACGTAGGTTGCTGAGACCAAGAATTCCATTTCGCATCAAGTAGCTCTCCAAGATATTTCTGTGGAAAATATTGTGTTTAGTGAGACGGTTAATTGGAAAGTGAAACACATTAATTAACTACCTCTTCTTTAGAACTTAAATACTGACAGCAATTAGCTCAGTTATGATATACGCGTATATTCGAATTCCTTTACTCATTATGATTTTTGGTGGAATTCCAATTAAAATGCAGGCAGTATCAGTCGTCAACCGTATATACAATGAAGTGCTGACGGTGTGTTATTACATTACCTTTATCTCCGTCATAATGGATTTTGTACTTAAAAAAGAAGATATGAATGAGTCTATGAAGAACATCCGGACGATATTTGTAATGGCTTTTATTGCATGGCTTCATCTGTACCTCAGGTAATGCAGTTACAAATATGTACCACAATACAGTATTTTGTTTGCCACTCATTTTGGAACTTGCAATTTATTTTTATAATTAAAAACGTTTAATAGTTTTTTTAAAAAATTCCTTTAGAAAAAATATATAATAAAAAAATAAGAAAATATTAAGTTATTTCTGAATGTGAAATGCGATAATTCAGTACAACTGACCTTATGTATAATATTCCGTTCTGTACCTATGGTAATTATAAAATCTGTCAGTCACTGGTGGCAAATTCAGTGCAATTCGCTCTGCTGAATTGTCCAGATTTTTGTATATTTTATCTTCCTTTGTTTTAGACTCAACTACCATAACTTGGAGTACCTGATTAACTTTGCAGAATCATTTACGTGGAAAGAGTTCCCTACCAGAAATCCTGAAACCGGGATCTTAACAATGAGAGGATACATCACTCGTATTGGCGGCTTTACGTTATATACATGGACATTCGTAATTCTTTTCCATGTGACGCAATCATCCTACCGAATGCTGACCAGCCACGCCATGATCTTCACCACGTGGTATCCATTCGATGCGTCGGCCAGTCCAATGTATGAGATTGCTAACTTCACACAGGTAGGTCTACATTTGTGCTATACACCAACAAGAAACAGTAAAATTAATATGGCTTTACAGTGCGGAGGTAACTAAATACTTTTCGTTATTTAATTGAATTTAATCAAAATCTCGCCCACGAATAGACGTATAATTAGTTTTCAGTCACCTGTCCGAATAAATACCAATTATGCCTTTAGTTTCATGTAGTTAACACAGAGTGAATATGTGATCTGTTGAAGTCACATGCCGGAAACCAATGTGTGAAAATATATTTATGGCAGCGACAGTCATACAATATTTCTTATACATTTGGCCTTGGCTCTTTGAACGACACTATTGACAGTCAACGAGGATGCACTGAAGAGACACAGCAAAGAACTATACGAACTCGAGATAAAAATAATTACTTAAGAATGAGATAAATTGCAAACCTCAATCTTCCGTTGTTTCAAACACGAATTAGAGTAGGAAAATCCTTATCGCGCATTCGTTCTAGGTTTAGGGAAATATTTTCCTAATTCTGGATCTTGTTTATATGAACTCCGAATTTTGTGAATTGCAGTAAGTGTGGTAAAGCGTGAAAATTTCCAACTTCTATATATTAATTGAACGTTAGTCAAGAATCACTAAAAACTGTATACCAAGTAGGTCTGTACCGTACATAAAAATTTGGAAACGGGAGGCATAATTGTCTTTGCAATTTTGAGAATTAAGAGTGGTTAAAATAATTGAATTTCAATTTTATAAGTCTCGAAAAAGATTTTAATTTGTTTACATATCACAGTTTGTTCTGCCTTAAATATATACGGTAATTAATAATTATGATTAATTTATATCAGTACATTTAGACGGAAAAGTGTTCGTCGTTTACAGCCCCGTATCTGTCAGAGCAGTTTGCCTTCAAAATGTGCATATCAATGTGCAGAGTTTTGCTTTCTAAAATATGTGAGAATGCGATTTATACGTTGAAATATATTAAGCTTTGTAATGAAAGGAAAAATTGCGCATTCAAAGGATGTAATACTTAAGGGTAAGGTATAGGACGTCCTGTTATTTGCATCTGCGAGGCTTGCACACCTGCACGATAAAATTTATTATATATCTCAGCACTTATAAAAAAACTAAAACGTACTTCTAAATAATATTTTATAACAAAACAAATTGCAGCACTTCTACACAATTTTAATGCAACATTGTGCTGTTCGCACTTCCTAAACAATGCAAAAACGTAAATTTTATATAAACGCGATTGTTTGAATATGCTTATATGTTTGGACGTGTTATACTTAACCAATATTATATACCGAAGGAAGAATAGTCAAAAACTCAACTTCACTTAGTGTTTTTGTACATACAATTTGTCTAATTTCCAAAAATTAAGTTAATATTTAAATTTGTATGCAAATATATTCGTATGTGTGTTATAAAATTAGTCTCATTATTGATGATTTTTAAGTGATTCATTACACAAAATCCGTCACATATAGACAATTATATCAAAATAGAAACTATTATATTGGTCTTGTTTCAGCTACTTGATCGAAGTTATTACGAAAGAAAAAACATTCAGGTCATAAATTACAAATAATTTTACCTAATTTTATTGGCTATATTTCCCCTCTTAATATCGGAGACGCAATTTAAATATGAATATTTTCGAGATGAAGAAATTCCTTTAAATTAGTGCCGTTATATTTCCGAAAGTGCTGCACCATGACACCCATAAATGTATACATATATAAGGTCTTAGAGGAAAAAAATGTCATTTATTTTAAAGATACCTGGTATAAACGTTTAGGAATGGTGCACAAAAATGTTCACTAGCAACTGCCGAATTTGGCACAATTTTATATTCTCCCCTTCTGTTTCTACTAAAGGTAACAATACTTAGCGTCACGAGAATTCTACTAAGATTAATTACGTTATGCGTATAAAATGTGCCAAATGAAAAAAGAACATAAAGAACAACTGCCGTGACCTATAATAAGTATTCCACAAGTAAATTAAATTCAGTTTCTAAGTAACAGTAAATTGTTTTGGTCTGACAGGTTCTTGCATCTGTTCTTCCCCTAAGTATATGGGCTGGCTTCCACGGCCTGTACGCTATGTTAGTGTGTGTAGCCTGCAGTCAGCTGGAACAACTGAAGCGGGACTTGCTGGCTATACGGCAGACAGTTGTCCAATCACAACAGACCTGCCTGTCCGCGGTTGAACAAGAGGAGAAAGAAGACCAGAATCATTGCTCCGAAGAACTTTTTTGTGATATGCAGAAACAACTGAACAGCTGTTTACGTCACCATCAGGAAATAAAGCGGTACAGCCAAACAACGTAAAATGGGAGTTACTGTTGCTGATGAGGATATGGAAATTAAATGGGGCAGCTAAATTTTGTTCTCTGTTTGGATGTGCAGCTACATGGCAGCACTGGAAGATACACTAAATTTGGGGCTCTGCGGGCTGTTCCTGTTAATGCTAGCAGCGCTCTGTTTCGTCGCCTTCTCAGCTGTTACGGTAAAGTATTTCCGTACATTTTGACACTAATTATTTAGAATTTTTCAATGAATATCTCTAGTTAGAAGAGATCACATATATTATCGAATGCGATTGATTTATTACAGAAATCGGGGTTAAGTTTTTGCTTAATTTTCTTAATAACATTATTATACATGGAAAAACCCAGGAAATAATTTCTCAGATCCATCTTTCTACGTTTTTCTTTTCTGCTTCATCCATTTTATTGCCTTGTTCTTTATCGGTCCCTTCGATGTTCAAGCAGTGAATGATGTTAATTTTTTTCCTACTTGCGATATATTTTCTAACACAGAATTTCCACCTGATTATGTAATCCAAGAAAGGTGAGGAAAAACTTATTGTAATTATATATATATATATTTTTTAAACAAAAATTGTCTATATGCAGACGCTCATGATTTCAGTTTTTTTTTATTTTAATTGTTTTAAAACATCTGGTATATTTGGCAATATACAGGCACCTAATTCATGTGATATAATATTGTACGTTTTGTCCATTATTACTTTATTGTCTACATATGTTATGTAACGATGATTATCTATTAATGTACACGCTTAAGTGTGCGTAGGTCTGCAAGCTACACACAAGCACATATTCATGATATAATTTGGGTTCTTAACCATAACAGTGATACGAGAAAATAACGAAAAAAAGAAAAACTTTATAGAATATGTGGTGAATTGTGAAATAAAAAAATAGAATTAGGAATGCAGGGTTTATGGACAAAAATTATGATATGTGATATTCCTTTACTACTACGTATTGCAGTTCCTTGTATAAAGCAGATCAACTGCAATATCTGAAAACATTCTACGTTTTGTTTTGTCTCACAAAAATCTGTATGCAATTCATAGCACCGATTTATTTGGATTTAGTAGAAGCGTGTACAACTACGGATTTTACGCTGGTAATAAAAATATATTGGAACACCATATTTTATTAGACAGAATAGGTTAAGCACTTCAACTTCGCTGGAAAAAACATGCTTAACTACCTACATTATTCTGTTAGTATGAATATGTCTTTCCCTTTAACTATGTTACGAGTAACAGGCATTCAATATATTTTATTTGAGTTATAGACCCCAATATAATAAAAAATAAATAATATAATGATTTTCCTATCAAAAGTTATTCGATGTACTTATTTTAAAATAAAATCATATCGTACGTTCAATTACATTTCGCACTTTATTTCACTGCACCGCAAAATCTAAAAATGTTCCATCATCAAATGTAGAAGTAAAACAATTTATGTAACAGAAATTTCAAGTTCTCGTAGGACTTAATTACAAACGATATGATTGCGTTTAGCCTTGTATTTAATTCTATGTTTCGGAAAAGCAGAAAAAATAGAGGTTTCGTACTTTAAAAACCTTAAAAGGAATTGTTGTTGATTAATATTAATGATTTTTTCAAATGTTCTTTCCACTCCAAATATTTAATTAGATTCTTTTGTATAAATCAATTCTTGAACTGTTCAATTCTGTAATACTAGTAAAAAATATTCCTGTAAACTAAGTGTTATTTTGAACTCAAAAATTAAACTTACGAATTTTATATTTTTGTAAACTTGAAAATTTATGGACAGAAATATTTGTTCTGTGTTTAGAAGACATATTACTCATCAGAACATATCTCATTTTCTGTATACTACATATAATAACTACAACCGCATATCGCCTGCTTTTTAGACACCCGAATGCTTATTGTACACTTCCTCGTGTAAATGTAATTTTATAACAAGTTGTTTAAGACACATTTCCTGCTTACCGCCGCTGGAGTTCTACAATGTTGCGTTTTTGTTTAATTGCATGTGACAGTGAACGTTGTGTAGGGTGGCATTAATTGGAGACATTATCAATGATTAATATAATAAAACTGTGGAGATAAGAAGAAAAATAACAAAATACGAAAGGATGAGGCACTAATTATCGTGGTCTTTGATTTATCGTAACTTAACATAGTGAAATGGTAATAATGTAATTATTTTTTCAGTTTCAATAGAAGGAAGTTTACACTGTTACTTTCATTCACTTTTTCAAAATATGTCATCAAAATACGACGCGTTGCCTTAACGCTGTTATAATACAATATGATAGGTCCACACTATTTTAATAATATACATGTTATCACTTTTTTAGAGTTGGGGAGATTTCACGGACGTGTCACAAGCTCTCATCATATACTGCGGATTAATGTGCAATTTGTTTGTATATTGCTGGCTTGGAAATCTGCTGACGGATCAGGTAAAAAATACAAACTTTCACATTAGCATGAGTACAAACACATATTGTACACGTGTGTTCTCTGTATAAAACAACATAACGTCATTCCAGGCAGAAAGTGTGAGGGACGTTGCCTGGGGGTGCGACTGGGTAGGAACTCCTGTCTCATTTCAGCGCTGTCTTGTCATCATCATTGCCACAGCTAACAAGGAGTTCACACTGACAGCTGGGAAATTTGTTCCGGTGTGCAACAGGACCATGATGAATGTAAGAAACAAATTATTTATTGTATTTTAATAGTAGTTGTTATCATGCGAATTGAATTTGCAGAGAGATTGAAGGCAATATGCTACATTTTGGCTTTCACATAACATTCAAGGAGGCACGCGGTAGCGCAGTTGGTTGAGGCACTG
>Ga0268261_10003003_pt1 | contig 12261 bp, 11 predicted proteins | sample TergutNc150P1_FD_190353 | JGI IMG/M metagenome (GOLD analysis project Ga0268261, IMG submission 190353) | Nasutitermes corniger P1 segment gut microbial community from laboratory colony in Florida, USA - Nc150 P1 (SPAdes) (version 2) | ecosystem: Host-associated > Arthropoda: Insects >... | reverse complement strand
TCTTACTGTGATATTTATCATCACGGAGGAGGTGCAGCAGTAATGTTACCTGATGTGCGGGTCTTACTGTGGTATTTATCGTCACGGAGGAGGTGCAGCAGTAATGTTACCTGATGTGCGGGTCTTACTGTGGTATTTCATTGTGTTTCTTTTTTATGTGTTGTGGATACTTTCCTAAATTAACCTTTTAAAGACAAAGCGCAGCCTGCTTTATTTAAAGACCCAGTCCTTACCGCGCTGTAAACACTTTTCATCTCGGTTATAAAAACCAATCAGTTTATGCTGTAAGTGGCACAAGTCACTGTTTGTTTTCAGATAAATACAAAACACATAAATACAGTGTGAGCAGAGCGTACAGTTGTTGAATGTTAAATTGGTTGGTGCATCACGTAAACAGTAGGCTTTAAATGGTTAAGGTGGCGCTCTGGTGAGTATAAAATCTGTAGACGAATTCTGGTCAGTTACATTGCCTCTGTTAGGAAGGTCTGGTGGCAGACTTGCTGTACTCAACATGTTCTACAATTTGGTAAGTTTCTCGGACAGTGGTGGTGCACGGTGTATTGTTGGGGGATATCGTGGAAATGGCACGGTTTGGGCGAACCGTGGGTTCCTGTGAAACGGTTAAACACATTGAAATAATACGAAGGATATGTCGACTGTAAGATTAAGCTTAAACTCATTTATATATCAACATCCAGTCCGTACCGCGCAGTAAATACACTCCGACTCGGTTATAAAAACCAGTCAGTTAATGTTGTATAGGGAAATAATAGCTGTTTGTTCTCAGATGTATTCAAAACACATAAATTGTGTGGAAAGAACGCGGGATTTTTGATTGATAAACTGGTGGTACATGTAGCAACCACTGAGCGTTAGGGTGTTAATATGGATTGTAATGCAGTTGCTGCTAACTGTGAACAGTGATGCGTTGAATCTTGAATTGTTTTATCAGATTGTTGCTTGCTTATTTACTTTCCTAGATGGCTGGGTGGTTGGTTCTTTTCCAGTAATGTAAATTTTAATTCAGACGACAGTTCCTAAAAATGTGTACGCGAAGTGGTTTTGTATTTGCTAAATACGTACTGAACGGAACGAAACACAAACTGAGTTTTCAATTAAATAATGAATTAAGACTAAAATAAACTGGATCAGATTAATCTCAGTAAATAAATGGAAAGCATGAGTTTAATTTCAGAGGTGCACCTCGCGGGGTTTAACGCTCACAATTGCTAAAACAAAATACTGCGGACGATATTTTGCTGCAGATTAAAGTGGACGGAGTGTCATTCTGATCATTCCTGTACCACGATAATGGTTTAAGAGAAAAAATTTGATGTTCATGTTTGTTGTAATGTTCCAATTACACACCTTGTCTGATGCTGTGTGCTGTACCGAACTGACACCGTATGAATGTTCCTTAATTAAAATGTACCGCATAAGGGGCAAAAAATAAAAATGAAAATGAAACCCTCAGCGGTACGCTCTAAGTATACTTTAGAATAAATACAAATGTGTCATAATACAGTGGCGTGCCGATTGATGTGGCTGAGTGTAGTGACCGGTGAGGAGCTGTTTTGGACAGTTTCAGAAAAGGCGACGATTTTTTGAGTAATTGAAGGACAGTTAACTTTTCAAGAGCGGCTTCGAGCAGAGGAATTATTCAGTCGGTTTCATCTATTACTAGTCAAGTACGGCGCATGTTCAATAAGAAGTTCCCTGTCACCAATATTAAGAACTCATTTAACTCTTATCCTGCTAACGTGGAGATTAGGGTGAAGTCCTACTAATGCCAGCACATGGCAGATGGGATTTAATTTGTCGTTTAAAGGGTAAAAATATTTCATTCTTTTGTCATAGAATTGAAAAGTGTGATGATTATGGAATTTAAAATATTATGAAATTGTTATTTATTTCTGCTGGCGTGTGATGTAAATCATCCAGAGTTAGGAAACCTTTCTGAGCTTTCAGAAAAATGGCGAAAACCATTTAAAATAAAAAATTATTCGACACACCCTGACCACCGCCTGTCTCTGACAAATAATGTCGATGAGGGGGCCGTATAAAGTGAAATGGAAAGCGGCTTGTTTGAGAAACCAGGGATAGGAAAACTAACTCGCTGAATATGCCTTTGCATTTTTTTGTGTGACTGGTTGCTGGGAATTATTTAGCTGTGTACAAAACTTCATTTAATGAAACGTGTGGATAACCCTGATAGAGACGGTGTTTTGCACTGCAGGTTGTGTTGGTTGCAGTTGTCGTTGCCCAGGCCGAGAGGTATCCCCCAGGCTTGAACCCAGATCTGTGCCCCAACCACCTTTATTGTAGCTCGATCCATTACTCGCCCCATGTTCCTTATGCTGTCGCCGCCAACCACAACTACCCTGCGGGGGTTAGTCCCGTCTCTTGTCCCAACTACCCTTACTGCAGTCACTACGTGTCGCACGTAGCAGCAGCGTCGTTGCCGAGGTACAGCGCCGCCAGAGTACCATGCCAGTGTCACGTTTTGTCGTCAGTTTACCTGGTTAAATGTTTCGACATAAGTGTTGTTCCAAGGACGGTGTGTTGGGCCCTCACATCGTGCTGTACAAGTTGGTTTTTACTTTCCTTAGGAACGGTACATATACCCTGCATATTCAGGGTGAATTAATTTGTCTGAAGACGTCTGGGAGGAGGTGTTATGTTGTCGAAGGTCCTAACTGCACTCGCCTTCAGCGTTAAGCGGTACAAGAACTCCTTGATTCCGAAGATTAATGCAGCAAGATCTTCCGAAATGTCGGATCTACTCACACTGACACAGCAGCGACTGCCAGTTGTCAGTTTCCTAATCACCACTGTGAGATCCCCAAAACTCGCTAACAATATGTTCCGCCGAAACGTCCGTTCAGACTTCTCTTACACGGTGTAAGAACTCAAGTCCGTCGTTTGGCCAGTGACCTCTCCTATGCAGTAGGACTCTTGGAAGCCTTTTAGACGCGACGACAGAAAACCCAGTTCGACCACTTCCTACAAAGACAGGGACCAAGCCGGACGGAAGAGCCTACAGTAGCTATTTATTAGTTGAATAACAGAATATGTAGTTCTTTAAGTGCCTGTTGCAGTTACACAGTTGCACATAATTGTCACATTACGTCACGTTATTCAGTAAACATTTGTTTGAGATGTGTTTATTTTATTGTATTTCCGGAATTTCAAGACCCCAACCTATTATCCAGTGCCGGTAGTGCCAACAGCCCATTGACTGGACACGACATGGTTTTCAGATTACCGTTCAGCTGTCTGCAGGGACTATTAATACTTTACAGACGGCAGCTGATCTGAATTGTATTAAACACCCAGTCCGCACCGCGCAGTAAACAATTTTCTTCCCTGTTATACAAACCATGGAACAATATAAAGGAATGTGTCTTAGATACTCTCAGTGATCTGGTTGGGAAAGTCGAGAAGAGAGCAAGAAAACCATGGCTTACGCAGGAAATGATCAGTAAAATGGATGAAAGAAGGAGATGGAAGAATGTCAACACTGAAGAAGGCAGGAAGAACTACCGGAGGCTGAGGAACGAATTGAAAAGAGCCACAGATAATGCCGAAAAGGAATATCTTGAGAACATATGTAACGAAATTATGGAATTTCAAAGAGCAGGGCGTTATGATTTGATGTACATTAAGACAAAAGAACCAGGCTGGAAGGACACCCAAGGGATCCAAAATACTGGCATCGGAGACTCCCAAGGGAATAGAAGAGTAGAGCAATGTCAAGTGCTGAAAATTTGGGAGAATTCTATTACAGAACTACACGATCGACCTAATCGACCGGAAACCCTAGAAGTCGAACCTGAAGAGGAAGTAGATGCAGACGAGAAGGGCCCATACATTTTGCAAAGTAAAGTGGAAAAAGCCATAAAGGAAATGAGGAATAAGAAGGTTACAGGAGATGATAATGTACCTGGAGATGTGCTCAAATTATTTGGAGAAGTTCGTTTGAAAATAATGACGAAATTGATCAACACCATTTATGAAAATGGAGAATGGCCCAAGGACTTCACGGAAGTTACAATGATTGCCTTAAAGATGAAGCCACAAGCTACAAAATGCAGTGACCAACGCACAATCAGCCTTATCGCACATACAGCGAAGAAAGTAGCAAAGAGGCTTAGAAGAAGGATTGAAAAGAAAATTGAGGATGTACTCGAAGAAGATCAGTTTGGATTTAGAAGAGGAAAAGGAACTAGGGATGCAAATGGGATGCTGAGAATAATATCAGAACGAACCTTGGAGACAGATGAGGAACTAAGTGTTTGCTTCATAGACTGGCAGAAGGCGTTTGACCGAGTCAACTGGACCAAATTAATGCAGATCCTAAAGGAAGCTGGTATTGACTGGCGTGAAAGAAGATTGATTAGCAACTTGTACATGGCTCAAAGTGCTAAAGTGCGACTGAACCGAGGGGAGACAAGAAGTGTGAAGACTGGAAGAGGAGTTAGGCAAGGATGCTGTTTGTTATCAATTCTATTCAACTTATACAGCGAATACCTTACCAAGGAAACTTTGGAAGGGTTGAGAGACTTCAAAATAGGCGGGCAAATCATTCACACTGTGAAATAAGCAGATGACCTTGTGTTACTAGCTAAGGAAGAAAGGGTGCTACAGGACATAGTCGATAAAATAATTGAAAATGGAAGATGCTATGGAATGGAAATAAATGTGGAAAAAAACAAAAGTAATGAGAATTTCAAGACAACAATCACCAGTAAAAATTATTATAAACCAAAAACAACTAGAAAATGTGGAATCTTTTAAATATTTAGGTAACCTTTTAACAAATGATGGAAGATGTACTTGTGAAATTAAATGTAGGATTGCTATGGCTAAAGGTGCATTCAACAAGAAGAGGACTCTTTTTACTAGCACTTTGGACTTGGAATTTAGGAAGAAGCTAGTGAAGTGCTACGTTTGGAACATAGCTTTATATGGTGCTGAAACTTGGACTCTTCTGGCAGTAGATTAGAAACACCTGAAAGGTTTTGAAATGTGGTGCTGGAGAAGGATGGAAAAGATCAGTTGGACTGATCATGTGCGAAATGAAGATGTATTGCTTAGAGTCAAGGAGCAGAGGAATATCCTACATGAAATACATAAACGGAAGGCGAACTCGATTGGTCACATTTTACGTAGAAACTGCTTTCTACAAAGGGTTACTGAAGGAAAGATAGAAGGGGGGGATAGAAGTGACAGGAAGATAAGGAAGAAGACGTAGGAAGCTATTGGATGACCTTAAGGAAAGGAGAGAATACTCTCATTTGAAAGAGGAAGCTCTGGATCGCAATATATGGAGAGCTCGCTTTGGAAGAGGCTTTGGACCTGTCGTAAGACAGACTAATAAATGAATGAATACAAACCAGCCAGCCAAAGCTGTATAGGGAATAATCGCTGTTTGTTCTGATATCCATATAGAACACAAAAATACACTGTGTTGACAGAACGTAGAATTGCTGAATGTTAAACTGCTTGTACATATTGTGACTTCTGGCGGTATATATAGTGACCACTGGCGGTATATTTAGTGACCACTGGCCGTACATATAGTGACCACTGGCGTTTAATATAGTGACTACTGGCGGTACATTTAGTGACTAATGGCGGTGCATATAGTGACCACTGGCGTTAAATATAGTGACAACTGTTGGTACATATAGTAACCATTGGCGTTAAATATAGTGACCACTGTTGGTACATATAATGACCACTGTCGGTACATATAGTGACCACTGGCGGTACATATAGTGAACACTGGTGGTACATATAGTAACCCCTGGGCTCTAAAGGGTTAAATGAATAAATGTAATTCCTTCTTACGACACTGGAAATTCCTTTGACCTGTGTGACATTTACCGACACACTGTAGGGAATGGACAAGTGACCAATATTTCCAGAAATTCACTGTATCCAAGACAAGGCAAGTGTCAGTAAGTGACAAAGGCCTTGTAAAATATTGCTGTCGTTGGTATGCGGCTGATGGGGCGGAGAGAGAATTCTAGGGCCGCGTTTCTGACCAAGCTCTGGGCTCTAGTTTCAATCTGATTCCATTGGCCGGTATGGTGATGATTTCCAGAACGACCCGAAGCGTCTCGTTGGGGTCTTCCAGTGACAGTTTGTAGTGTCTTAGCATAGCAGATATTATAGCCTTTATCTCCAGCATGGCGAACTTTTGCCCTGAAAGTAAGAACAAGCCTGTTAATTCGACGCTAATCTTCCTAGACAGAGCGCGTGACAAGCCTACTTGCCCTCGTACATACGAGGTTTGCGGCAGGCGACATCGAAGACGGAAATTAACCTGAATTACCTTTAAAGCCTGCCTGCCTATCGCACAGTAAATACACTCCCTCTGGGATATAAACAAGACAGGCTATGTACGTATAATGTAACATGGAAGCGCGTTCGCGCGACCATTGTTGCCGTGTAAAAACAAAAAGAATTACATATTCAGAGTGTGTTTTTTTGTAGCCTTACCAGCATGCAAAGCGCATGCTGGTGTCATATTGTCATATGTGGCCAGTCCGGCTTCACAACATTCTTCCACATTATCTCATAAAGGGTACAATTAAAAAAAATATATTCAACTACAAATGCGGGTTTTATTTTCTATACAACTTCTGCCTGAAACATTTCTCATTCTGCGAAGAATTCAGCTATATATTATAAATGTATATTGGTATTCATGTAAAGTACCGTTATTATTGTTATATTTTAAAGAATCTTGTATTTTGTCGACAGATTTTCGAAAAATAATCAAACATAAAATTTCATGAAATTAGTTTATTTCGAGCCGTGTTGATTCGTGCGGACAGACGGACCTAACAGTCGCTATTCGTAATTTTAGGAACGCACCTAAGAACCAGTCAGTTAATGCTGAATTGGGAAATAATCGCTGTTTGTTCTAAGATCTGCACAAAAGAGGTATAAATATTGTAGGATTAATTACATAAAGTGCCTTTATTCCAGTATGGACAGGACGATGCGGTTTTAGGGTCCAGACTTGGCAAGAAAGTTTTTCTTTTCCCCAAAACACCCAAACCAACTCTGGGACCAAAACAGGCTCCGTTTAATTGGTAATGTGGTTCTTTCCGGGGTGTGAAGCGGCCGGAGTGTGAAGTTAATCACTCACCCCTATTACTATAAAGCTAGGAATGTATCGGCCTGTATTTCTGTTCTCCGTTAAGTGCCTTCACGATGTGGACAGGCACAATGCTGCTTTATTTTAGTTTAAGGGCAATTTCCGTAGAAATGAAAGAAAGCTAGTTTCTGAAGAAGTGCTGAACTTAAATGCGAATTTTCTTTTCTGTTGCCTTTGTGCATGTCGAGGCTAAATGTAAATGTATCGATTGTCCGAAATAGTTTTTCGGAAGTTCTGTAAGTTTGTTGTTAAGTAATTTTAATTTGATTTGTCTGTTAACTGATATTACAACTGGTTTTCACACATGTTCTCTTAATCAAGATTCACCTTCTTCGACATGTGACGCCATGTAGTCAAATTACTCGCTCATTACAACGTGTCACGACACAGAGGACGTGATTCTACAGTAGTACCGCTGTGAGAACCTCAAAAACCTCTCATCAGTTGCATTGACTGTTTTTTCATCAGAACTCTGCTTTTGTTAAAAGTACGTAGCCTGTATCTACCTATGCAATTTCTGGGCCCAGCGGAGAATGGAAGATGGCAGTAGGGGTGTCTGTCTTTACAGTTGTGTGTCAGAAAGCGATCCGGGTCAAACCGCTCCGGATCCGGAAAATGTTCCTCTTTTCTGTGTAGCATGAAGGCATTCAAGGCGACATTGCTTCCTGCTGGCAACTCGTATTCACCTGCAACGAGGAAGGTGGGTCTGTTTATTGCTACAAGTAAAATGTCATGTAGTTGTCCTTGTACAAGCTCTCTGTCTGTGTATTCTGCTACCAGTTCCACGAGATATTCTAAACGTTTCGGACTACTTATTTACGCACCTGAAACAGAACATTCTTTGTTCTAGATGGACGTTGACAACTTGTTTGTTCTTCCTTTGGTTTCCCCAGTTTAACAACATACATAGCAATAATATTTGAACTGTAGAATATAAAACCTTCTTTGGTTAATAATTTTGTGTTTCTAAGAACGATATTAAGTGGTAAATTTTATTGAAACGTATATTGGCCTAATTAGGATACATGTCTTCTTATTTGCGAAGTTGGGTCTATGGGTCTATGGTACTTTCCGAAGTTTCAAAGGATCGTGATGACATTTTTTTCGATGATCAATCAATCCAAGACTTCACTGTGATTCTTCGAAACGTCGGGAACCACTTGTCAAATGTCCCAGCTTCATATCCAAAAGGACACGTAGTCTCACGAACACCGTTGCCAGAACCTCAAATCTCGCATGTTCTGTACTAATTAGACTAACATTCGGTACCAGATTGCAAGTTGCGTCTTCTCACCGAATGTCAGATTTTCTGATATTCTCCGTGAGTACAAAGGAGCTGGCGGATAGAGTCTCAACGCCTCCTTGATGACCTGTTCTAAGTACTTCATTTCCTGAAGATCCTTGTAGGTCGCATCGCGGTCACTTTCGCCGAAGATCGCCCTTTGTTCTTGTACCGCCTTTGCCTGTGAAGTTGAAGTTTGCCACTTAATATCAAATTTAATTTGACCGAACGATTTACATTGAGGTAGTGAAGTGTGGCCTACCTGTACGTCCGGATGTTTTGCCACAGCCCACAGTGCGAAACTAATCCCAGAAGTGGTCGCATCGTGGCCCTGTAACAAGAGAAATTTTAAGTTTTACGAACTTCCTACATTTTTCACATCTGGATTACCCTGCACTTCCATTGCAGCATTTACTATTTTGTACGTATATCTGTGTTGTACACGTGAACACAACGTGGACACATGATACTTGGGCGACGTGAGTGCAATAGCAGGCTGCAGTCCAGATGCACAAGAATGAAACCTGGCAGTACTTTGACAGGACACATGATCAAGTTGTGACGTGCACCTATTAATATGGTTATTTTGTGACGGGCAGTGATAGTAGGGTCCATGTCACCACGGCATTTCGCGTACTCATGTTGCGGATGGAGGAACGGCCTCCAAACAGGAGGGTAGCTGCGAATATATTGAATAAATAGTTGCGGACGGCCAACAAGGTTTGATCCTACAGCTTTGGATTTGGACGAGGTGCTAACAACTTCTCGCCGTAAAAAGGTATCCTGTTGCGATACAGTCAAAAAGCAAGCCTCGGATCTGGACTGATACATTGGTGCAACCCAAGAAACGAAAAAGGGACATGAGAGTGGACGTAATGAAAAGCTTAACGATTTGTACCCCATCACCAAATATTTTTAGATTGTAAAAATTGAGAAGAATGAGATGGGCGAGACACGTAGCGCGTATGGGGGAGAGGAAAAGCATATGTAGGTGTTTGGTAGCGAAACCTGAAGTAAAGAGACCACTTGAGAGACCCAGGCGTAAATGGGAGAATAATATTAAGATTGATATTTAGGAAGTTGGATGTGGGGTTGTGGACTGGATCGAGTTGCCTCGGGTTAGGGACAGGTCGCTGGCAGTTGTGAATGCGGTAATGAACCTTCGGGTTCCATAAAATGCAGGGAATTGCTTGATTAACTTATAAATTGTTAACTTCTCAAGAAGGACTCTGCTCCATGGAGTTTGTAAGTAACTTATGAAGTAAGTACGTAATTAAGAATATAAGTATGAAAGTAGGTAGTTCAATGATGGCACCGTGAGCGACACAGCAAGTGTCAAATTTGTATTGTAGTACAGCTCACGGAATGCAGTTGGTGTAGCCACTATGATACGGGCTGGACGAAACGATGTTCGAATCCCGACGGGGACAAGCGGTTTTGTCTTCTGCAAACTACCCGGACGAGCTCAGAGGACCACCCTGATCCTGTTCAATGCGTATTTGTGTTCTTCCCTGGATGTAAAATATCCGGAGGGTCACGTTAACCATTTACTTCGTTCAAGGACTAAGGTTAAAGATTGAGAGGTGACTCAGCTCTGCTTTCTTTGTATCCTTCACGGGGAGGACCTGGAGAACTCTCTGTTTCAGTCCACACATCTTAAGCATGGCGGAAGTACCAAACTTTAGCCACAACCACCCGTGTCCGGCAAAGTGTCAGGCAGTGACAGATCATTGACCAGCAGAGGAAGAATTCAAGAGTTGTAGAGCCAGCAAAACGAGTTGGTCAAGTGAAATGGTTGACTGTCCCAAGTAAATGTCGTCCGAAATGCAATAGGGAAACGCGGACGTTCTCCGTCTTGATGTAATGGTGTGTCATTAAGATCTTATGCTTCCAGAATCAGAATGGGGGCTGCACGTTGCCTCTGGCATTTGACACTCAGCTTTAGGGACCAGAAATGCTATCGCCGTTACTGCACTAACACTTGGATACTGCAGTGCTGCCATTTCTAAACGTGATCACGTGACCTGTATAAGTACGTTTGGTTTTGTTTCCTGTATTTTTCAAATTCTTGAACGACAGTTTTTCAGAAACTAACTTTCCGTGTGGTCACTTTGTGCATTGTTGTGTAGTTGATCACATGCATTGTGTTCATGTGCATGTCGACCGGTGTTTAATAAAGTGTATGTTTGGTTTCTAATGAGGTCTTCATTTTGTATAATATATTCCAGATTACCAGTACTGTTCTATTAAGTAAGGGCTATACTTTGCGAAGAGGAACTGAAGGAGTCATGGCCTTATCGGTACCAATATAGGAACGATCAGTAATTTGCTGATAATTTGTGTGTGAGTGTGTTGTGTGTGTGTGTGTCTGTGTGTGTGAGTATGGATGGTATGTGTAATGTGTGTGTCTATGTGTGGGTGGTGTGTAATGTGTGTGTGTGTGTGTGTAGTGTGTGTAGTGTGTGTGGTGTGTGTGGGTGTAGTGAATGTGTGTTTTTATTGTGCGTGTGTTTAGTGGGTGTGTTTGTGTGTAGTTTGTGTGTATTGTGTGTGTGTTTGTGTAGTGTGTGTGTGTGTGTGTGTGTAAGGTGTGTGTGTGTGTATGTGTTGTGTAATTTGTGTGTGTATTTATTGTGTGTATTTTGTGTGCGGGTGTGTGTTTGTGTAGTGTGTTTGTGTGTGTGTGTGTGTGTGCGTGTGTGTGTGTGTGTGCGCGCGTGTGTGTGTTTAATGTATAGTGTGTATTTTTATAACCTTTATTTCGGGCATGATTCATTACAAAACAATACTACATGCTCAGTTTCTCTTCATTTTTACCTTATTCCTATGAAATCAGTATGTATTTCCTAATTGTCACACTCAGATGAGCTGTAAGTTCTTAACAAATAAATACATGCACTGCTTCTAAAGTCAGTGAATGTCGTTTTACTGTTACAGGATTTCAAAGTCGATAGCGTTCACATACTGTTGGAATAATATGTGTACTTGTTTGCCAAGTTGTAATTGGAAGTCGGCCATCTCCACCCCGCCTTAATAATACTGTAAATGAAGATTTGTATTTGCTTGCTTAGTAGGGCGCAATCCTGCATTAAGTGATTTGAAGTTTGGTAATTCAGTTTACAGAGACCTGTCGTATCTTCAATTATCTCGAATCTGTGCAGATAGGACCTCAGTTTCCCGTTACGACCGTTGATAAACTTAAACACATTTGTAGTCTTTTGGATAATCGGTCTTCAAAAATCGGGAAGAAGGTTTTTGTTAAAGCACCTTTATTCGAGGAGTCCCATTCCCATTGCCACTTTTGGAGTCCAATCTCATTTAATTCACTGGTCACTGGACACTAAGGGATTCTGTAGTACGTTATGCAGTGTTCACTGTCGCAGGCCGTCTCCTTTGCCAATTGATCTGAGGGTTCGTTCCCATAGTTGTTATCATGCGCTTTCAAGGTGAAGTGGACGATCTAGTTATCCTTTTCAAGGTTTTGTGTGTGTGTGTGTGTGAGTGTGTAGTGTGTGTGTAGGGCGTGTGTGTGTGTAGTGTGTAGTATGTATGCGTGTATGATTATGTAGTCTATCCATCCATCCATCCACCCACCCACCAACCCACCCATCCATCCATCCATCCATTCAAACATCCATCCGTCCATCCATCCATCCATCCGTCCAACCATCCATCCATCCAATCTATCTATCTATCTATCTATCTATCTATCTATCTATCTATCTATCTATCTATCTATCTATCTATCTATCTATCTATCTATCTATCTATCTATCTATCTATCTATCTATCTATCTATCTATCTATC
>Ga0268261_10003002_pt1 | contig 12269 bp, 10 predicted proteins | sample TergutNc150P1_FD_190353 | JGI IMG/M metagenome (GOLD analysis project Ga0268261, IMG submission 190353) | Nasutitermes corniger P1 segment gut microbial community from laboratory colony in Florida, USA - Nc150 P1 (SPAdes) (version 2) | ecosystem: Host-associated > Arthropoda: Insects >... | reverse complement strand
GGGGGGGGGGGGGGGGGGGGGGGGGGCAGCCCTACAGCCGGGCGCGTGCAGTCCTTTTACATTAAAAACAAATGTATGCAATTCTGAGTACCGCACCACGTCTTGCTGCACGCAACGCACAATATAGCCGTCCGGACAGACATACAGTGCTTAGCTGTACCGCAGTCGGTCCATTGCAGTTTGTGGTGGACGGAGTGGCATTGGGCAGGTCACTGCCGACTGCTGCAGCTCTCCTCTGTGACCGACACTGCTGCACTGTCGCCATCCGCAGTGGACCCACGTTCGAGACCCACTGCTGTCCGCGCAACTCCGTGGGTGACATGTTTTGTGCACAGATTCCGTCTGCAGGGTCCGGTGACACTCTGAACTGTATGAGGGCACTGTGAGGTACAGTACAGCACTTCAGGTGACGTCCTGTCATGCCAGGATCTGGCAGTACATTGACTTGTGGGAATGGTGTGACAGAAGGGAGAAGAGCTGCTGAGACGGGGCACAAGGTCAGTAGCTCAGCCTACTGTACATTTAGGGTCCATTAAAATTGCCAGAAGTGAGTTTTGGCAAGCTTGGCGTCCGAATTGCTGTTTCGGCGGAACTGGGCAGCAGGTGAGAAACAAGTGGGACCTCAGAAGTTGTGGGGCCTGTGACGTCAGAGTTGCACTGTTGATATTCTGTGTCAGAATATGGCCATGGTCACGCGCGGTTTGGAGTGGCTTGACTGGGATTTGAACCCTGCATTCTGTCACAGCTTGCACGTAAATTCATCTGCCGCCGACGGAGCGTCATATCAGCAACGGATAGCGCCAGTGGGTGTCTCACACTGACCGACCGTCAGAGCTGCCACTACACCGCCAACAAGTGGCTGATCTCTGCTGCTCCTCGACCGCTGTGTGAACGGGTGTAGCTGGCACGTCAAAGGTAAGGGAAGCTGAACAATAATCCCTTATTAGCAAGACGGCAGACCCAGCTAGGCCGTCCGTGTAAACTGACGCAGTTTGCCGGGCGGCAGAACACGACCGGCGTTGAAATGAACGGTGTCGGTCGTGTTGTGGAGTACGGAAGAGGCAGCAGGTTCGACCCTTCACGTGATATAGTGATGGAGAAATGAAAGTCGGAGAATCGGAAGAGAAAAAACCATTTTGCACGTCTAGGTTTGAGCTGGGTTAGGATATGGTCCATTGGCCGGGACAGCTAGGCTGGACAGTCCGGGGATCAAATCCCTGTGGGGGCGAGATTTTCCGCACCCTTCCAGACCGGGCCTGGGGCCCACCCAGCCTCCTACACAATGGGTACCGGGTCTTCCTCGTGGGTAAAGCGGCAGGGGCGTGGCGTTGACCACCCACCCCATATAGCACCGAGGTTAAAGAAAGAGTACAGCTGTACCTCTATTCCTCCTCTGGGACTTCGTGGCCTGTTTGAGGGTGAACTTTACCTTTACCGTTGTTGGGCTGTTATGAATGCCGTAATGATGCTCTGGGTTCCATACAGGTACAGTTGACCCAGGGTCTGAATATCTCACATCAACCACGTTGGGCAGAATCAGCCAGATGAATGGACGTGCTGGGTTCTGTCCGCGAGACACAAAGCGGCGTTAATTAATGTGTGTGCAAGCCATGAAGGCGTGTAGGGGAGGAGAGGTATAGCTCCACTCATTCTTAACCTCTGCACATGACAGACGTGAGTGGTCATCATCGACCCTGGGAAGGAGCCCCGGTACACACTGGGTGTGCCCCACAGCCGACCTGTGCGTTTTGGAGGAGAGAGAGAGAAATCTCTTGTTCCTACCGGGATTTGAGCCACGATTCGTCGGTCGGCAGTCTGTAGCAAGGTCAATACTGGCCCGGGTCTTCCGTCGCGCCCCGTCTGCAGGCCCGCTCTCTGGACCGATGTATGGAGGCCGTGCCGTAGTAATGCCAGGAGCGCAGCCTGATGTGGTAACGGTGACATTTGGCCGATGCGGGGAACCTCTTATTTCGGCAACTGGCCAGCTCTTGTGCGAACAAAGGGGTTGACCAGAGTCGCCTGAGGCCTTAACTGAAAGCGGCTGGAAATCCTAAGGAGGCGGCCAAGTCAAGGCAGGGCAGGTCTAGAAATTGATTTATGCAAGCCGTCTTCTCTGTGCAAATCCTATGTTGTACACCCCTGAATCCTAAACTACATAACGTTTTCATTACTAATTCAAGGTTAGCTATTTGTCTGACATAATGAAAAACATTTACGCCAAATCAATCATCCGCATAATCGGCATAGACCTTGTTTGGGGCTGTTGTCAGTAAAGGCGGTAGGGATGTTTTTTTAGTTGTGGCCGCCTGCACAAAGACCGGAGATGAATGGTCAGTGGCTGCAGGTTGCAGACAATGTTGATTTTGTTTTGCCGGAATTGTTCATAGTCTTAGAACAAGCAGTGTTCATGTTTACGTTCACAGGCCTGATTGAGATCATGTTGAACAGCTGTCGGGACGGTAGGTAATGTGAACAGTTCGGTACTTCGATATTTTTCATGCCCCGCTGGCCGCCATGTCCATTTACTGCACGGACGTACCGAGTTGCTATGCAACTAGCAGCTGCACAGCCACAAAACACTCTCTCTCTGCTGCTTCGTCCAGTGTCTTAATACGAGTGGACAATGAGGAACGAATTTGTTTGTAAGCTGAGGCTTTTTTTCTGGAAACGTGGTGGAGCTTGCTGTATGCTGCATGACAAATAGCGATTGGCCAAACGCGGAAACTAACCTTTCCAGTCGTCTGTCGGATTCAGTTCGACATTCGCAGCACAAGAGTTAGGGTACAGCTGAGTGTGACTGTCCGGGTCTGTCGATCTGCCGATGGGTCAGTCAGTCAGGATATCGATACATAACTTATTCACGTATTCAGTTTCCTTGTACTGGTAATGGTACTGTATTGGTACGTATAGAACCGAGCTATTTTTATGGTTTTTTAAACCGATTTGATGTTAACGTGTGCCGGTACTGGCTCAGTAAGTTGCAGGTACAAGCCCAGTAAGTGGCCGGTACTGGCTCAGTAAGTGGCCGGTACTGGCTCAGTAAGTGGCCGGTACTGGCTCAATAAGTGGCCGGTACTGGCTCAATAAGTGGCCGGTACTAACTCAGTAAGTGGCCGGTACTGGCTCAACAAGTGGCCGGTACTGGCTCAGTAAGTTGCCGGTACTGGCTCAGTAAGTTGCCGGTACTGGCCCAATAAGTTGCCGGTACTGGCTCAGTAAGTTGCCGGCACTGGCTCACTAAGTTGCCGGTACTGGTTCAGTAAGTTGCCGGCAGTTACATTTTGTTGCATTTTTTTACTGAGAATTATGTATTTAAACACACGACGGTTATTACATGTACCTACAATTATACCAACTAAATACACCCTTGATATTTATTACATATCAATGCCATACTTCTGCTACATGTTTCGGTGTATCTCACACCTTCTTCAGGGAGAACTGACGTGTCCCTTACTCAAAACCGTCTGCCTGTACCCAGCTGTTATCTGCGGTACATTGGTTGAGTCATCAAATTAAAAGATACAACTTTGCTGGTTTACAATATTTTTATAACGGTTAAAATCTTGTGTTGCGTGCTGTTCTGTACTTTACAGACGTTAATCAATAATTATCTATAATTAACTACTCAACCAGCCAAGACACAGGAGCACCACCACAACAGGACACGGGGGGGTCTTATAGAACTGCACATCCTGTGACCCAGTTTGATTGGAAGCACGGTGAAAATGTGTTGTGACAACACTATCATACAGCACAACATATGATTGTGGCTGTCATCACGGTGAGGAGCGGAAACTTGTGGGCGGTTTATGATTGGTTGAGTCCGTACATTGCAGTGTGTGAAGTGCTGCAAAGCACACCACTCGGCCAGGGGTGGCCAGTTAGACGGCCATGCAGCGTCGCTCATAAGGGGTGTAGTTAGGACAAATTAATAAAACGAAACATATTACCTTTGAGATCCCTCGCTCTTTTGGGATCCCGCACCTTGTAGTGGTAATTCCTTACACACTCTCCGGGACACCTACCTGTCCCAGGAGATACCGAAAAGTAGGTAAAGAAATTGCCACTATATGGTGCCTAGAATCACAGAAGAGCGCATATCCTTACATCGCAGCGGAATTCTGAAATCACAATCTGAACCTAGTTAAATGTCATGGCGTGTCTGTTTATCCAGCCACAGTTAGTACATTACGTTTTGAGTGGCCTATTTCAGAAAGTGCTTTAAAACACCTTTCACTATTAGCGTCGGAGCAGGTGAACTACCCGAATTTTACTTTTTTGCGAGCTGCGTTGTGGGATGCAATAGAAAAGAACATAAAAAGATTTGTACTCTCCCTACTGGAAGAGGATGCAGTTGATTTGCACTGCACTCTTGCGACGACGTGCGGTGAAATCATACAGATCCTGTCAAAAATCTTAATGTATCATTGCAGGAGTTTTTTCCATTCACTCCTATTTGGTTACGTAGTATCGCGAGCCTCTCATGTTGGGTGGCCGTTACTGTGGAACAAGTCGCAATCAGACTTGTTCTGACGGCTTCCACCAGAGGAACTGCGAGACGGAGTCACGTGCGTATGACTGGCACATTAGCGCCCCCAGGAGGGAGAACAGAAAAGTATTAGTGTTCTGTGTGTGTGTGTGTGTGTGTGTGTGTGTGTTTGTGTGTGTGTGTGTGTGTGTGGTGATCACATCAACTAGTAGTGGAGATGGAGTAGGGTTGGTAATGTGATGTGGCGGTAGTGAGGTGACCGGTATACTGCTGCCTTTCTTTATGTGTTTTTTCGCACGCTGTTTGTATTAATGTGTGCAAGATAAATTTGTGCGCTTGACAAGTTCTAGTTATGAATAATTTGGAAGCATCATCGAGAATATTGCAGGAAATTTACGATAATATTAAGACAGCAATTGAACAAGGCCGGGCTGATGTTATTAAGTCAGTGCTCGAAGCATGTAAGATAATTTTGCTAGTTTTGGTATCTCTGTACATCGCAGTTACCGTTTTAATCGTCGTGCATGATTAAGAACACATACGTAGTTCTATTTTTGGAGCGGGTTAAAAAGAATTTTGAAGCCAGATAATGGTGAACCAGCAGGTGAGGTTAGGTTCGCGTCATCACGTGTCACATGTTTCACGCAGGTATTAGGAGGATCTTTCAGAAGATTGAATTCATTTTTTGTGCTGTATATTTTTGTGTTTCCATTGAACACCCGCAATGTTTCGAAGAGCCCCGAAAGTTGTCTTAGTACTTGAATGACCAAAATACACCAAAGTGTTTTGGACTGATAATGCTTGTTCATTATTGTTTTTACATTTCAAGAAGTTGTTCGTGTACTTTTCAGTGCTGTTATTAGCAGTTTGTGGTATTTTCAGTTGGTAGTGACATACATGCATTTGTGTCTGAGCTGGACCACATCATGTTTGTAGCTGTACCATCTTGACTGTCCAAATATTTCTGTCCTTTTTATTAGTCTGTAGTCGGTCTTGAGTTTTTCTCAGGTATCCTACTGTAATGGGTGGAAATGCCATTGACATTAATTGTTTGTAAATGAAACCTGAATTAAGTTACTGTTCAGGGAACATGTACTTAGGGCTTTGTAGTATATGCTGAGATATGTCAGCTACTGACCACTGTCAGTAGTTTCTGCTTTGTTGGATAAGTATAGATGTATGCTGGAACCTGCATTCAGTTGTTTGTGTTTGTGCCTGTGTTGTCCCAGGTGAGGTGGATGATGCCGACCCAAATTTGCGGAAGGAGAATGTTTTGAACAATCCACTTTTTGAAGATGGGACATTTCTGTACATGGCAACTAAGGTATGATGACAGTCATTCATGCTGTCTCCTGTTATTTGTGTCTGGAATCCATCTGAATGCTGCATCAGCTGCATAAATAGTTTTCTTTACTTTGCCATAGGACTACAGACCAGATATATGGATAGTCTGTATGTAAGGAGTCATTTGCCTTACCTCTGTAATATACATTTTTCCATGAGCAGTTGAGAGTTATTTAACCAATCACAAATTCTGTTCCCCTCTTGTCCTCTCCTAGTGACACAGCAGACTGTACTGTACCACTGTACATTATCTCAAACAAGCTGAAACCAATTAACATATGTACAGTAATATATTGTGATTCTATGTAGCCTGACTTACCGCTAAATGTATGATTAGTTCCTCATGGTCCATTTTAATATTATTATCTCAAATTCACGAAGATATCTTAAGCAAACACTTCTGTTCAATTATCTGAGCTAAAACTATGCTACACCAAGATTTTGTTGAATGATTTGATTTGTATTGTAACTCCTGTTTGTGACTTTTAAGTGTTCAAGTGTTGTGGGATGTGATGCTGTGGCATTGGACTAGTGGATCACGATGTTCTGCAAATATGTTGTGGCTTCTTTGTTGTCAAGCAGTTCAAATAGGCTGTTGAAGACGAAGGCAGTGTGTTTCTTTGACACAAGAACCGCTGATCCAGTGACACAGCGTGACATACGATGAGACCTGAGTGCTCGCCTACATTGGTGAAAAACCTGACATCACACATTAATGGCTGTTGTTTGTTGTCTGTTTGCAGAAACGAACAGATGAACTGTCCCTTATGATGACACATTTCACTGCAGACACGTACTTACTGCATTCACTAGTCTCGCTGTTTGTTAGAGTGTTGGCTGTCCTGACTGAAGCTTTGCATAATATTCTCCTTTTGGCCAAAAAAATGGAGTGGCATATCTCGGTAGGCCATGATCACTGCTGTGTACTGTACATCATTACCAGCTGATCATGTGCTGAGTGACCTCTGCACTTGGATAGAGTTGTTGAATAACCCATGTATCAAGTATTGATTCCCCAAATTCTTTGTTGCCGTATGTTCTGACTGACTGTTGTGAGGAATGTTGCTGGTGTTGTGTCTGTGCTGTGACTGCAGTGAATGTGTGATGTGAGTGAGTGATAGGATTGGTGATAGCAGATGTTCTGTTGTATTTTGACAGCTGAATCAGGGTGATGTGGTGCGCACATTACTGTCTTGTGGTGCTGACCCTGGAGTGCAGAATGCAAGAGGCCTAAATGCTGTAGATGTAGCGACTTCTGAGCAGATGCGACAAATTTACATTGAGGAACTTCTACGTGCAACCGCAAATTCTGAGTAAGTTTGCTGGATGTGGGAGGCAGTGCTGTGTCAGTCGGTAAATGGTTACTGGTGACTGGCTTCAGGTTCTGTGTGTGTAGTTTGTTATGGAGTGTTTTAGTATATGAATCTCGGAATTAAATTATGTATGTGGTTTCCCCATCTATTCATACAATGTGTGCACACATCAGATGTGTCTGATCATAACTCACTTTAGAAGTCAAACCAAGCATTGTAATCCATAAGACAAAACAGCCATTCAGACAGTGTTAGAAAAGCATCACAATATAATATGTGCCTTGCAAGACTTAGAGAGCGACAGAATAACAAAATAATTTGTGGGTACGTGTGTTGAATTGAGTTTTGTAATGTTTGTTATACTGATGTGTGGATTAACAGAATATGGGTATGATGCTGAATAGCGGGCATGAGCAGCCGCTCACCAACACGTGTCTCTGCAGTCATGGCGGTGAGGGATTTAAGACAGACAAAGGTTACATTGGTTTTATGTTATTTGTATAATTGGTATCCATTACTCACTTCGTTTTTGTTTCATCACCTTTTCGTTTTTACACACAAAAATTCCAGCTGCTGTCGTTGCGACAAGGGATTGAAGACGGACAGAGGTTACATTGGTTTTATGGTGTTTGTATACTTTCAGTTTCTTTTGACGGACGAAGGTTACATTGGTTTTATGCTGTTTGTATACTTTCAGTTTCTTTTGATGAACAAAGGTTACGTTGGTTTTATGCTGTTTGTATACTTTCAGTTTCTTTTGACGGACAAAGGTTACATTGGTTTTATGCTGTTTGTATACTTTCAGTTTCTTTTGACGGACAAAGGTTACATTGGTTTAATGCTGTTTGTATACTTTCAGTTTCTTTTGACGGACAAAGGTTACATTGGTTGTATGCTGTTTGTATACTTTCAGTTTCTTTTGACAGACAAAGGTTACATTGGTTTTTTGTTATTTGTGTAATTGCAACTCATTACTCACTTTCTTTCTGTTTCGTTACATTTTCATTCCTACACACATGTAACCTTTGTCCGTCAAAAGACATTGAAAATATACAAATAGCATAAAACCAATCTAACCTTTGTACGTCTTCAGTCGCTCACCGCAACGACAGCAGCTGGAATATTTTTGTGTAAAAATGGAAAGGTGATGAAACAAAAACGAAGTGACTAATGAGTACCACTTGCTGGCAACACAGAAATATCGCTTTCGCGGATGACTTGCGCTGGCGGCCAGCTTGTGCCCCCAGTTCAGCAATCCAGCCCAAAATATGAGGATTGCACTATTAACTATACACAGTGACAACACTTGTAACAAAAAGTTACAATTCGAGTAATTGTGGTAGCGTTTGAATGTCACTACATAAGCAAAATAAAAATACCAACGAACAAAATTCAAAGCATGTCATCCTACAGTAACCGTGTACAGAAATTCTGTATTTTATGTGAACAGTGTGCAATATGGTGTCTGTTTGTGACCGATATTGACAGAATCACAGTTTAAATTTTTTCTTTTTTATTTGATGTATGAAAAGCTCGCCACAAAGACAAATTTTAAGTGGGGGGTCTACCATATTATGTATATTATAGAGTGCTATATCTCTCAGCAGTATGAGTCGTCAACCCATACATGTCACAGGACTCAGTAGAAATAACCCGCAAGATGCAACCTTGTAATAGAATTTATTATTCCATCGTTCATTGAAGGCTCAACATGTTTCGAGTGGCGCACTGCTCATCATCAGGAGCTCTAATTGTATTTGCAGCCTCTGGTTTACATACGCATGTGGTGACTGGCCGTAGTTAAGCCAGGAATTCAATCTCTTGGTTGAGTCGGTACCGTACTGCGGTCCTCATGATGTTGTTGCATTGTTGGTTGTTGCCGTTTATCTTAATGTTTATGTAGTTGGGCGTTAGTTGTTTATCTCTGTAAGTCTTGTTAAACCAGATGGCTGTGTTCGTTTTGTACAGTTTTCTTTTGGTGTTCTTATAAGCGTGTATTTCTGTGGCCTGTTTGGCATTTATAACATGTCAGTCTGATGATAATCTGTATTGATTACAGTTGGGTGGAAATTTTATAAAAGAGGTATTTAAGAACTGCCATGTTTACTGTGATGATGTACTGTAACTGCAGTACACAGTGAGACACTGAACCAGTTTAAGAACTGCATATCAGGACCCTCTGTGTATTGACCTTAGTTTGGTTCTTGGATCATGAGATTGCATGAAGGTGAGTGGGTGGATGTGCCAGGTTTCTGGAGAACACGATCCTTTCCAGCTTGAAGGTAAAGTGACTAATGGTGCCATTGTGTGCAGTTTGAAGACACATGGCAATGGGGAATTGCTGTGGATATGCTGTCACTTTGCAGGTGTAAGCAGGTGTGTTGTCATACATTCTTCACAAATTAGTGCTTCACCACAAGACCGGAAACAAGATTAGCTACAAATTGCTATGAAAACTTGAAGATTTTTGTATCTGTGTATGACATCTGTTTACAAAGTTCTTTCACTGTGTACACAACCTGCCTTTAAAGTAATATGACAGTTGTGTAATGGTTGGGGATTGTTTAATAGGCTATTTTGAGCATGATGGTGAATTGGCATTCAGTAGCATTTTATGTTGTTGAGTGACAATGAATATGTGACTGTAAGAAAGCGTGCATTGGTGGTGTTTTATTGACGTTGCTGATGGAAGCGGTGAATCCAGAAATTTAGCAGACTGTTGTATGGTGTCCACAAGAAGCAGTGCAGAAGAAATGACCAGAAATGTGGTGGGAATGTGGCTGGTTTCTTTACCATCAGCACAGTACTGTGAACATGGCACTCTCAGTCCAGAATTTTTTTCACAAAAACAACACCCATTTTTCCATTGCCCCTCTACAAGCTTATTGTGTCTCGGGCAGACTTCTTGTTGTTTTGAAATTTGGCAGTTAGTGGGAAAGGATGTCAGGTTCAATTGGTGGAGGCAGTACAAGCAAGGACTGTAGAGCAGCTGAACCATACTTACATGGAATGCTAACAAATATGGACATGTGTTTGGAATCATTGTGTTTAGGCAGAAGGGGCCTGTTTTGAAGTGGATAGTGCATGGGGAGTGAAATTTATCTGGCACATTTTGTGTCTTATTGTAGTGCCCCCACAGTGGTGATTATATTTTATTTCATTTCATATCACATATTTTATGCAGCTAATAGCATGCTAAGTAACGGACGGATACTTCTTCCAGTCAAACAAACAGGAAGGCCAGATCACCTATCATTCACATAGCAACAGCAATTGAGTTGAAACAGCAGAAAACTGTTGCTAGCTGAATGAAGGATTTGCTGACCTAAGCAGAGAAGCGTGGTATAGACCGGAAAAGCCACGGTACTCATTCTTATTCTAACTTTTGGTAGTGACGGATGTGTGGAGGTAGAAAAATAGTGAAATTTCCAGGATGTGGACACTGCTGATATTCATCATACAAGGTAGGTGTGATTGAGTTGCTTAGTACCAAATTCAGATAGGAAACGATTAAAGGTATGTTTGTTTCATTGGTTGCTCGTGTAAATTAACATTCAAATTTTGATTGGCTACCATATCAGAAAGATTGAAATATGCAGTTAGGGAGGTGATCTAGCTTTCCTAGTAGTAAATCCTTGACTGGAATCTGTAGCCCTGGTATTTATTCTTCAGTAGAAATTTTAGACCATTATTGGGATTGATATATGTTATCTAGTAGTGTATTTATTATTAATGTATTTGATGTAATGTCTTGGAATATATGTTGTGTTATATACGACAAAGTGCTGTTCAAAGAGTGGTGGCAGCAGTTACCCTTATTAGGTGATGGTGTCGGCTGTCTTAACCGCCGACGCCAACACCTAATAAGGGTAACTGCTGCCACCACTCTTTGAACAGCACTTAGTCGTATATAAGACAACATATATTCCAAGACATTACATCGAATACATTAATAATACACTACTAGATAACATATATCAATCCCAATAATGGTCTAAAATTTCTACGGAAGAATAAATACCAGAGCTACAGATTCCAGTGAAGGATTTACTAATAGGAAAGCTAGATCACCTCCCTAACTGCATATTTCAATCTTTTTGATATGGCATTATTTAATGAGTCTAAGGTCTTTGTGAATGCAACTCATACTGCTCTGTATTTCTTTCTGTCCATTGGAAATCGGAGGGCAATAATGTAGTGTCACTGTTTTGATGGAAGAGAAATGTGTTCATTGCCTTGTGCCAAAGACCATTTGTGTGTGATTAGTAAGGTTACACCCTGCTGTTATAAATTTTACAGTATGGAAAGGAAACACTGGATTGGTAGTTCTGTGTTTCAGGGTTGGCCGTGTGTGCCAGCTGATTGCGGCAGGGATCGGTATCAACTCGTGGGACAGCGAAGACAGCAAGAACACACCCCTCCACTGGGCAGCATGTTACGGAAACAGGGATATTGTCACGTGTTTGATAGGTGGGTGCAGCAAGAGTTGTTGTACATATTGTCACTGACTGCATAAAGTTTTTTCAAAAGCTGATAGTCTGTCAGCTGGCCAGAACCCAAACATTAATGAAACTAGGAGCACAACAAGTATGTGGAAGGTAATTGGCAGAGACAGAGGAGAGCAGAGAGAAACGGGGCATTCTGTGCCTCTGTACTCTCCTGACCTACGGTTTGACTCAACAGTGCTGGTCTGTGTACTGTCTTGCAGTTTTACATTTTGTGTGCAATGGAATATTATTTGACTGCGCAGCAGGACAGACATTCTTTCTTTGAACTGCTCAAGTGGTGACTTTGTCAACGTGTGCTGATTTTGTATTCCCACTCTTCCATGCTTTGTAGAACCAACCATTGGTCTATATTCTAATTTGGATTAATTAAATCCACATCCTCAGATTACATTTATCTAAGACCTATTTTAAGCCACGCCTGGTGGCCATGTGTTCCAAGGCGTGGCTCTGGGACTCTTCACTTGCTGGGGTTTTGGGTTTGAATCCAGCCAAGGACATGGATGTCTGTCTGTTGTTTCAAGTTTTGTGTGTTGTCAGGTAGAGGTCTCTGCAACGGACCGATAACTTGTCCAGAGGAGTCAGACAAGCATTTAAAGGATGTATTGGCTGTCA
>Ga0268261_10003001_pt1 | contig 12271 bp, 3 predicted proteins | sample TergutNc150P1_FD_190353 | JGI IMG/M metagenome (GOLD analysis project Ga0268261, IMG submission 190353) | Nasutitermes corniger P1 segment gut microbial community from laboratory colony in Florida, USA - Nc150 P1 (SPAdes) (version 2) | ecosystem: Host-associated > Arthropoda: Insects > Digestive... | reverse complement strand
GCGTCGTTGTGTGTGATCTAGAAACATCAAGAATGGGTGCTCCATATATGTATGACATTAGTAGCCTAAAGGTTAATAATTTAACCCTTATCCTGCTAACGTGGAGAAAATGGTGAGCTCCTAATAATGCCAGCAAACAGCAGATGGGATTTAATTCGGGGTTTAAAAGATTAAGATACAATATCTATAGCTATGAGAACATGCCATTCTGACAGTATGATTTTTGATAAATATATATTAGTATATCAATTTCCTTGTGTTACACAGAGCTACTATACATATTGATATGTGTTATTCCTTAAACAAATATTCATAATTGCAAATTCTTATTGTCTCACAAGATTATTTGTTTACAGAGGTGACATGTTTGCTGTATGATGACTTCCCACACTTGTTATTGCGAGCCTATTTTCAGAGTTGTTGACACATTGGCAACTCTCAGCACTTCTGTTTTGTGTTCCAGAAGTTGTAAGTTTAAATCTTAGCATGGAGAGGGACAATTCTGACTGAGGATGTCTATGGTTTTTCTCAGTTTCTGTAGGCCAAGTCCAGTACTGCCCTTGAAATTAGACCACAACTGCTTTCTTCCACAGCCTTTTGCATTCACTGTTTACTGTTCATCATCATACAATTTCACATTATATAACAGAGTTAACCAGCTAAATGAGCTTTGAGAGCCGCAATGTATGAGGTAACTTAGACAAGGGCTATGAATTTACTCATAAAGTCTAATACGCAGTAACAACAGTAACCGCCTGACAGAACGCAGCAATTGTGAGGCTCACCAGTGACATGCATGAGCTGTTTTTCAGCACTCCTGCTATATAGCCACTAATAGTGTCATTAAATCACCTACAAATTAATGCATAATTTAATAAAAGCATGTACAAGTTATTGTTTTGCCCAACATTACATGACAGTACAAGACTGCATGAAGTTATGGGTGAAATCATTTTATGGGCCAGATAACTTGCTAGATGCTGGCATGGAATAAAGAGGCAATCTAATGAGGGGAAGCACTGTATACACACCCAATGCACTATCTTTCCATTTAAAAAATTACCACAGTGAGTGAATTATTAGGCTAAATGCACTCTAAACAGAGTAAGTGTAGTAACTTGAATAAAAATGCCAACCAGATGTCCTTTGTTTTAAAATCCTTAAAATTTTATTTACATTATTCTGCTCCACATGTTTCGGACACCATTGTGTCCATCATCAGAAGCTTCTCAGCTGCACATGCAGTCTCTGGTCCCGTGTAATGCTTGGTTCGTTGTGTCCTCCAGTCCTGCTATGTTGTAACTGCTGTTACAACTGTAACTGCAGTTACAATATAGCAGGACTGGAGGACACAACGAACCAAGCACCACATGGGACAAGAGACTGCATGTGCAGCTGAGAAGCTCCTGATGATGGACACAATGGGGTCTGAAACATGTAGAGCAGAATAATGTAAATAAAATTTTAAGGATTTTAAAACAAAGTACATTTTGTTGGCGTTTTTATTCAAGTTATTACAACGATGTACGGAAATCATGAACCTGAGAGTAAATGTCTTCAAACATGCTGCCTGGAAAATCCAAGGTGAGAATAGCAGCAGCCATGCTCAGGGCTGCTGACAGAGGGTTTTAGGCCCCGGTAAAAAAATGTTTCTGGTCCCCCGCAAAAGCGAACTGGCTAAAAATCTTTACACTCAGTTAGAAAGACACCCAGTTGCAGAGTGACTTGGGCTTGGTCTGAAAGAGTTAATTTGTACTATCAACAAATAATGCTATTACCAAGACAGATGAGACTTATGCAATATAATCGGGCCCTGGGTCCCCTTCCAGACCACTGGGCCCTGGTAATTTGTACTGACTTCTACCGTCCCCCCACTCCTTCCTCTCAGAGATGTTGGCAACACTATGCTGTCGCCAGGTACATGCTTTGATAGGTAGGTCAGGCAGCAAATTACCCAAAACTTACAATAGTTCTGTGCTTTGAATATGGACTTAAATTATCAAGACACATAGTTTTGAAAGTGTTACTTATTCAAAAAACATAATTATTTATGACAAACCGGATGTATGTCAGAATTTGTTTAATTAATGAGAAAAATAAGAGTTCTATTTAAAGATGTCGTTTTTTTTTGGAAAATTGGCTTGTGTGTTAGAGTCATATATGAATGTCCACTATTTTGTAGTGCAACTAAGAAATCATTTGAAAACATAACAAGTTACAAATATTTGGCAATAACAGTAACAAATCAAAGTTACATTCATGAATGAATTAAGAGCAGATTATATTTTTAAAATGCTTGTTAACTCTTGGTTCTAATTATTTTGTCTTCCCAATGCCTATTTGAAAATGTAGAGATATAAATATAGAAGACTATAAATTTATATTTGTTTGTATTGATCTGTAATATGACTTGTAACACCAAGCAAAGAATGTCAGTTAGTGGTGTTTGCACAAAGGGAGCTAAAAAACGTTTGACCTAAAAGACAGGAAGTAGCAGAGGACATAAAAATTTGCATAACAAGGAGCTTCATAATTCGCACTTTTGCTGAATGTTATGTGGAAGATTAAATCAAGGAAGAGCATATGGCTGGAACACACATCACGCATAACAGAGAAAAGAAACTCTTACACAGTTTCTTGAAGACATGGGGTTTGACGACGTGAACAAGGTTTGTGGTTCCGTGCATCTTCAATCACTCAAATAAAACACCGAACTAGATGCAACAATCAATCGTAAAATTTATTGCTTTGTCGTACAGACACTGCTCAACATGTTTTGGGCATTACAATGCCCATCATCAGGAGCCCATCAAACTGCCATTGCAGCCTCTGGTTTCCGTATGAATGTGGAGGTGGAAGTGTTCTCAGCCGTGGTCGGTTTGTTAGTGTTAGTTGGGTGTTTTATTTGAGTGACGTGAACAAGGTTTGTATGGCTCAGGCTTGCAACCCAGTAGGCTCTTGTGAATATGATACGGAAAACTGGCTTGTATGGAAGGTGAAATTCTTTACTTGCTGAGAAACTATACGTTTTCAGGAAGGTCTTTAGTCTGTGGATTTATGCATATTAATACATGTACATAATACAAAAAACACAACATACAGACAAATTTTCCAAACAAGGATACTCAGATTTTTGGGATGAACACCCTGAATATATCATTCTTCCTGCAAAGGCAGTCATCTTGTGGAGAAAATTGTCTTTATGTTACATCTCTGTAGGTTTTAATCATACTTACTTTACAAATAAGTAATAAATTAAATAAAATTTTGCTGAAACATTTTATTTGTGATATATTCTAATATGTTATAACTGCTAAAACACAAATTTTAACAAGATTTCCTACTTGATTTGTATAATTAGTCTTTGCATACAATAGTCAATATAAAAGATAAATGGGAAATGATGACAATGAAATAATGATGATAATACTAAGAGTACAATTCCTTTAATCTTGACACTGATACTCTGGAAATCCTGATAGTTTGGCTGTTGGACACAGTGCTGTATTGGTAGTTTACAGCAATGTGTTCTGAAGCCAGTGACTGGGCCTTTGAAATCAGAACAGCTAAATTTTTATATGATAAAATGAAAACAACTGATATGTGCCAATTTTCTGAGACTGCAAAATAACAAAAAATTACCTGTAAGAAACTGGGTCACAATAAATACTCTTTGATAATCCAGAATATTTGATAATCTAGCACTTTTCCTGTCAGTGCTGGATTAACAGGACTTGACTGCATTGTAGGAAACAAGAGATTTCCTTTAATATTTATTTAAATTTCTATCCAGTTCATATTCACTGTAATTCCTCATATACATCAAAATGAAAGGGTGGTCTTGACTCATTTGTTGCATTATTACACAATGAGGCATAATTTCTAGATTTAAAACAACAGTGTTTAATTCATGCAGTTGTTGAATGTTTTCAGTAAGATTTACTTTTTTGTTTTGTTAATTTAATTGCAAAATGTCAAAGACAAGTGTCATTCTGATGTAGTTGTTTCTTCAGTACTAGACACTCGTGTGCACTGAGCCCTTTTAACCCTTTACCTGCTAACATGGAGAATATGGTGAGCTCCAAATAATGCTAGCAAAAGGCAGATGGGATTTAGCTGGCGTTTAAAGGGTTAAATAAGAAGTATATCCCTACCAGAGCACAAATTATAGAACATGTTTCAAATTTTTAAGGTATGTAGATGAAGATATGATGAATATCACACAATTTTTAATTATTTTTTATAATAGTTATTGTGTACACTGAAATAATCAGTATATTATCAGACACTAAAAAAGAAAACTGATGTACACATGAATGATACTTGTCTTGATTTTTGAGTGCCGCAATATTGTAAAAGTTTGTAATCGATGAATAGACAACCAATTATTCTGCATGAGTGCTTACAAAAAAATTTCAAAACTGAGAAATTTTTGTGGATATCATTAGGTAGACAAGATAAGGGTGTCAATGAAAATAAGAATTTTGTGTTACGATAAATCAAGATATTGAAACGGATATTCTTCCAATTCTGCCAGAAATCATGAGTTGTGGATCTGATATTTAATTACATGGATGTTTATTTTAATGTCAATGACATCTTCCAAATTTTAGCTTTGGAAATACACTTAATGCTAGGACTACATCACAGTTGAGATCACATATTAATCTGTAGAACCCACCCGTGCTTTGTCACTCATATCTATCATTGGATGAAGAAATATTTGCCTCCCATGCAATGAGTGTATACACACACACACACACACACACACACATATATACAAGCACAAACATGCACTCATATACATTCCTAATTATGTATGTGTACACACATGTGCATGTGTGGAGCATATATATTCTTTCACATAATGGAGTAGGCAATGACCAGCAATGGAAGAACACAAACAGCAACAAATTATATTTCTTATCTATAGAGATTTAAGAAATGATTTGTTTTGAAGCAGTCTCTTTATTTTAATAACAGTGCATGACAATGTAATCAAGTACTCACTGTGCCAAAAGTTGCTAGTTTTTTAACTGAGTCCCCAATACCAAAGGTATTCAAGTTTGGTTTCATTGTTAGATTTGTACTTTATTCTGATATAACAGAGATACTAATTGTACCTACAACCTCCTTAGAGATGTAGGTACATAACTGTTTGTAGTCTGGAGCAAGAGAGTTGCGTGTGTAATTAAGCCAACCTCATTTTAAGCCTGAAGGTCAAAGAAATTATAAAATTTTTACATAAGTATTTGCTATTTACAAGAACATAAAACTAAAGAAGGGTGATATTTTAAAGTCATATGAATATAATTTCAAATAAGGTTCATGGTTTTTTTTAAAGTAGATATAAACGAATTTCTTCTAACCAGGTGTTTCAGACTGTGACTGTAGACTACATAGACATTTCCAACATTTATATTTTGCAATAAATTCTTATCTTCTGACCGTAAGTCTGGCATTCCCATGTCAAATATGAGTAAGCGAAATGTATTTCAGCTGCTTTATAATGCTGCACATGTTAAATTTCGCGTGGTAGCGGGAGGGGTCGACACCTAACTGCCTCTAGAACTGCTGGATATCCCTACAGGGCGTTTCATAATGTACTCCAGGATTACAAAAATTTATTATAGGAAAACTGTAGGACACGTATTTACGAAATCTCTACAAAAAGAAGGAACAACTCAAACATTTTTTTTCCCCAGTAAGTTGTTTTTCATCGTAGTTCACATTTCTGCCGCTAGGCGATGCGAGTATATGTAGTGAGAAAATGGCCGCTCCGGGAGAGAAGTCGTTTTGTGTGTTGGAATATCACACGATTAAGTCTGTGGTTACTGTGCAACGTGCGTTTTGTGCAAAGTACGCAAAGGGCCCGCCTACAGACAAGACCATTCATGCGTCGTATAAGGAATTTACTGAAACTGGGTGTCTGTGCAAGCAGAAATCAAGTGGTCGCCCATTAACCGCTGAAGATGACGTTAAATGGGTTTGGGCCAGTTTTCTGCGTAGTCCGAAGAAATCGACGGGAACCGCAGCTAAGGAGCTATCGATTCCGTTCCATTAAGGTAGGTCCTTTGGTTTTCTTGTTATAAATGTCTGTAATCACGGAGAACATTATGAAACGCCCTGTTTTCTCTTCCAACTCTTCTAGCTAGGGAGACCCTCCCTGTAGCTATGCTACTGCTGGTATAGCTCTTTGGGTATTAAAGTATGAAAACTTCCTCACCACGATGGTTTTGAGACTTAGTAAAGTTTGTGCGTGGAAAAAAAAGTAAACAGCAGAAATTTTTTAAATGAAATTTTTGTAATTCACTTGCAGGATATGCATTACATAACCCTAAAACAAATAAAGAGATAGAAGATGAACCCAATATATGTAATTTAAATGAAATTATTGTTGCCTATAGATGCAAGTGGATACTGCATTTTACATGTATAAATGGTACACTAATGCCAATTAATATATGTTTACACTCTGACCTCTAAAAGAAACGTTGGGCAATCAAGGAAAAATGGAGAGACCAACAGCCATGAAGATGGAAAAAGCTTGGATTATGGTTTATAGTATATCACTGATGATGATGATGATGATGATGATTGATAAACTGTTAACCCTTTAAAGATGAAACATGTCTCTTTTATATAATGACTCAGTTTGTGCACATTGTAAATGCTTTCCACCAGGTATGCAAAACCAATCTGTTGATGCTGTATAAGGCAAACATTGCTGTTGTTCTGACATCCATACACAACACATAAACACAATGTCAGCACCATGAGGAATTTCTGAGTGTTAAAAATCTGGTGGTACATAAAGCAACTGATAGCATTCCTATAGCTATACCTTGAACACAGTGGGTGCAGCAGTTACCAGTATGAGTTCTTATATGTACCTATGGTTATATATGTGTATAGTGCTCCATTATATGTATACTCTGTGTGTGTTTATATATATATATATATATATATATATATATATATATATATAATGTATGAGTAAGCTCCAAAGACACAGTTGGCTAACCAAAATGAGAGAGAAAAATAATTATCACTGTGTGAGGATCTGAAACACTCCTGGGGAGGGGGGTGAAACATCCTTTGAGCTGAAAGAAAGAAGTGGTATAGCATGGTTCAGGCTGGGAATTTGGAAACAAAGAGGAGTGAGGTGGTGTATAGAAAGGGGCAGATGCCTCTTATGTACGGAGGACAGCAAATCTCATATAACATTGAAGTTTCCAGAAACGCAGAGGAGGAAACAGGAGCTCCTGAACAACAAATGCCCACATATCGATGAGTAAATAGCACTTGGGCAAATACCACCATAAATGGCACTGAACAGAGACATTTAGTTACCCTTGGACACAAGATTAAATGCAAATGGGAGAATCAGGTGAAGAAAACAGGCCTAATGGTTGGGGGGGAGGGGGGGGCAAGATAAGAACCTTTCAAAATATAAATACTATAGACAAACTGTAGTCTTTAGCAATATAGTGAAAGTGCCATGGCAAAAACTTGGTGTTACCAGTCACATCCAAAGAAAAGTATTTGAAACTCAGCTAATAAAATATATGTAAGGAACATCTTTGTCAAAACCACAAAATCAACTTAATATAATTCAAATACATCAACCAACAACATGCAACAGTTTTACAAGTTTATTACTTGACGTTTATGTGTGGCTTGACATGTTTCGGGCGCCTGTCCACCCATCATCAGGAGCGTACAACTGCACTACAAGCCTGTGGTTTTACCGTTGGAGACTGGTAGTTGGAGCGTTGTTGGTCGTGGTCCACGACCACAACCATCAACGCTCCAACCACCACTCTCCAACGGTAAAACCAGAGGCTCCTAGTGCAGTTGTATGCTCCTGATGATGGGCGGAGAGGCACCCGAAACATGTTGAGCCACACATAAACGTCAAGTAATAAACTTGTAAAACTGTTGCATCTTGTTGGTTCATTTATTTGAATTGTATGATGATGCAGGGACTTGCGAATGTCAATTTAATATACTCCATAACAGTGCACAAAACATATTGCATATACATACATTGTTGAGAATGTGCAACCTTACGTATGACTGTAGTATGCTTCATGAACAATATCATGTGGTGTCAGCTTTCCCAACTGTAGCCCAAGGTACCAGACACATGTCACCATACATCATGATGGTGTTGGTGTCCTGTGGACTGATGCAGATAAAAGGGGTATCCAGTAGTGGAATGTACTAGAGCACTCTAACCAATGCATCCATGCTTTTTCTATTGTACTCTAACTAGAATGAAATCTCATTTTTTATGTGTGAACCTAGTGCATATCTATCATTTACTACTCAAGCTTTCTGCCAATCACAACTGTCCTTTTCTTCATGGTTTGTCTTTGTGATGTCTTTATGGGCTCAGTTCTTCTCAGCATGTTTGTCTTTGATGTTTTGCAAATTCCTAGTGGGCACAGACAGATTTTTAGTGGGTGCGGTGCATCCACTTGCACTCCGCCCTGGCTAAGGGTTTGACCATTGTGCTTTGAAAGGTTAACGTTAATCTATAGGTAATATACATTTTATACAGAATGAGGATAAAAAGTGTTTTCTAGCTGGTGAAGTAAATCAAATCTGATAGTGATAAAATAAAATAAAATCTGTTGAAGATAATTGCAAGTAACTAAGTAATGTTGTGTTTTTATGACCGATTTTCAATTTTTGTGGCAGATAATATCAACAGTATAAAATTCATCTTTTGGTTATTTCAGTTATGCCATATTTATCCCAGCACTATGTGCTTACAGACAAGTCATGTAATGTTGGTTTTGAACACTTTTCTTATGACAGAATGAATATATATTTTATAAGATTAATTCTTATACTTGTGGACTTCAGTATATTTATTCACACATTATGTGTGCCTTTTTGTATGTATTGTCATATTTATGATGGTAGGTTTACAGTATTTAGGAAGAGTTGCATTTCATGTTACCACCCACCATAAAAAAAACCAAGTTGATGCATCAATATTTTGACTGTAACTTTGCATCAGTAAAATAAGTAGCCTACTCATACCCCCTCCACCACTCCCCCCTTACACATACACACACACATACACACATTACTCTCTCTATAAATAATGGAACTACACTGAGCTAACAGGTATTTGTTCTAAGGAAAATTATGGTGCACTTCTTGGAGAGGCAGTATTATTTCCTAACCATATTTGACACTAATGTATGTGCCAATTACGCAGTGCTTAAACCTAAATGTGCAAGTTATATATATGTATGATTCTGTCCACAGCAACTTTCAGAATTGAAGTGCTCAAAATAAATGAATAATTAAGTAAATAATATTGATGGAATATTTCTGTGCTCAAACTAATATATAGTAATGAAAAACATTTTATATTTAAAGAAATGCAAATGTGTTTTATTTGAAGGACTGTCAAGTAACAAACCATGAATTTACATTTACACATCCCAGAGGTACAGAATGCAGAGCCCAACAAAAGGAGTTGACAGGGCAGAAATGGGAAATTGTTAAATTTTTGGTTAAAGTGAAACCGATATTCAAAATATGTGGCGTGATTTTTGTATTTATTTATTTATTTATTTATTATCTGAGTCTTTGGAACACATGTAAGTATAGAGGCAAAATTTTCTCATTAGATTAGTGCCAAAAGTCCTCTTTACTGAGCAGAATGTCACTTGGACCTTCAAAAACAGCAGGAATTCCATTAGATTTGTTTCTGACATTGTTACAAGCAGAAATCCAACCAAAAAATGTGGTTATGGAAAGCAGTACTTTTAATTTATGAGCACTTATTGTTTGCATGTACCTGTCAATCATTGGTATTAGACTCTGTAACATTTCGACTCAAAAGATGGCAAAGTTATTGACAAGCAGACTGATATACGTAAACACTGGCCATAATACACACAAGCAAGTTAATCAAGATAGGAAGATGAGAAATTAACATTCGGCTTATGATTATGAGGCAGATATATATCCAGAAATTGGTAGCAGTAAGCCATGGGTTGTGCAATTTTCAACTGCATTTCTTCAATATCAAGGCTAAATATTTACATTTTGAAGGAGAACAAACTAATTTGTATATAACAGAAGTAAATTTTTTTGAACATTGTAAAATAAAAATGAACTCATAAACTTTCAGTACAACTTCTTATAGAGTATGTGACAAGATGACTTATACTTCTCTGCCAGTAGCAAATTATGTGCCAGCCAATCAATGTCCATGTGGATGTATAGTATATTTCAGCCACTGCCACATCACATTTGTCGCTCTGTTTAGACATATTTTGAAAGTTATGTAAAGATACAAGTGCTGTAGAGTACAGGTGAACTTTATAGGTGGCAATGAAAAGACTCAATACATTTTCATCACCTGGAGAAATAAAGTTCAGCCATGTGAATAAGAGCAAATAACAGTTACTTAAATGAGGGATGACTGAAGAGTAACCAGTTATTTGTTGGCATGTTTCTCATATACATATATACTGGACTTTTCGGACATTGTTAATGAAATAGGTGTTTGTACGACATAATCCAGTTATTTAAGAAGAATGGTTTGCTTTCTTTACTTTGAGTTATATATATATATATACACTTAACAGTATAAATTAGTCTCATGATTTGGTATATTTGATATCAGTGTTGATTCCATAATGTTTTTGTGAGAAACAATGATAAATGCTTTTCCCAAACCTCCACAGTACTTCTCATGATTTGTGAGAGCAACTATCTGTTTTTAGGTGAGTTCTGTTTGATCCTTTCTTGCATATGTATGTAATGTTATGCTTTTTCAGCCAGCATTGCTAAGAGTTGTGATACATTGGCACGTGACACTTTCCTACGCATTTTACTTTATTTCAAAAAGTGTCAACAGTATTGTTACTAAGAAGACTGTATAAAGGACTGAAGGCAGACAAGTCATGCAAAGATATATAAGGGCAAAGTAGGTTTTAACTTCTATAAGGTAAAAAGTTTACTCTAGTGCAAGCAGTTACTGCTTATAAATAAATGGATTTAATCATTAAAACACACATACACACACACACACACACACACACACAGTGCATGTATTCAATCCATGGTCACATGTACAGTGTTATACAGGCCTACTTTATGCCGAAGAAATTCCTGAAGGGTTTTGAAGCATAAATTAATTATTTTTAGCTAGAATCATATAATTAATTTAAGAAGGGCATTGTTTGTCCCTCTCTCTGCCTGCTTGTCTGCCAGCCAGCCTGTCTCTCCATTTCTTTGCCTGTGTCTCTATTTGTGTGTTTGTTTGTTAGGATGTCTGTCCATCAGTTGTCACCTCAAGAAAATTTCAATTACAGCCGGACATCATTTAATGTTGCCTGAACAATGTTGTTTCACTTTAACAGCAACAAATTACAGTGACCATAGAGTCAATGCAAGTTCCCAGGATTCAGATTAACATTGCTTTGACTGGCAGCTGGTAGGAATCACACTTGGCAGCTCACCTGCTCTTTGTTTTTGCTTCATTGCATGTTCTGTTGCAATTTTCACAAATGTACGCCAGTCATTAAATGACAGTTACCCATAAATATGACAGCAACATCAGATGGCAGTAAAAAAATGAAAATAGAGTGTATGCTTTTACTTATATTACTGTGTCAAATATTGCCAGAAAAATGTGTCTCTAGATCACACAGCAGCACTGCTTTTTTTTTTATCGATTTGTCTTTACAATATTTTGAACATTTTGTATGCATTTAGAAGACAAAATAAAAATAACTTCAGATCAAATAGTAATGAAAAAAAAAACAGGAGTAACTCTCTGCCAAAGGAAGGTACCTCTAAGAGTATCTTACAAGTTGTCTTTCAAAAAATTTCCAAGCATACAACATGACCGCTCAGAGAAATCACAATGCCAAAGTGTCACTTAAGGGTCATAATATATAATAATATATCAGTGGAATAGTAATCTGCAGCTGTAACTAGAGGTCAGCGCTGTCCAATTTTTCCAGTAAATTTTCAATGGGTATTCCAGTTGCTCTCAATGACAAATTTTGTGTTTTAGTTCAAATAAAGCAACCAAATAGATGCAACAACTTCTCCAGTTTATTACTTGACGTTTATTTACAGTTCAACATGTTTCTGGCGTCCTCACGCCCATCATCAGGAGCTCAACAACTGCAGTAGCAGCCTCTGGTTTTACCTTCGGAGCGTGGTGATAGCAGTGTTGTTGGTCGTGGTCAGGCCGGTCAGCCCGACCATGACCAACAGCACTGCTATC
>Ga0268261_10003000_pt1 | contig 12272 bp, 9 predicted proteins | sample TergutNc150P1_FD_190353 | JGI IMG/M metagenome (GOLD analysis project Ga0268261, IMG submission 190353) | Nasutitermes corniger P1 segment gut microbial community from laboratory colony in Florida, USA - Nc150 P1 (SPAdes) (version 2) | ecosystem: Host-associated > Arthropoda: Insects > Digestive... | reverse complement strand
CTACTTCCTTCCACCGTGGCCTGATCGGGCCACGGTGGAAGGAAGTAGCGGTACCAGTACGTGACATGACTTATACCAGAGGTAGCAGATACAGTTTTTAGTACTCCTGATGATGGGTGCTGTGACACCCGAAACATGTAGAGTGACTCTGCAATAAATAAATATCTGCATACTGTTGCATCGAGTTGGACCCTTTATTAACATTGAACAAATTTTTGTATTAATTTTGTGCATCTTTTCTCACTTCATATTTGTCACTAGTGATTGCATAACCTTGTACCCCAGTGTCTGGGTTAGACAGTACAACGCGCGAAGATGACATAATTGGCATCACATCTTTGTGTGTTAGGCACATGAAGTAGCATAGCTCAGTTCGCTTCCTACTCCGAGCCGATTAGGGCATGTAAACACTTGCGTCCTGCATGGGCAGATGCAACAATTCACAATACATCATTTGCACCAAAGGGGTGATAATTATACAATTTACAAGTGCAGTAACAATTATTAGTGTATTGGATGGCGTTACATGCCATACTGCCAGTGTGAACAGTGTACAACACGCATTAGGTCATTACCACAGTGTAACTTAAGTGATCAGAGTAATTAGTGAAATATTGCAGTTAACAATAAGAAGTTCCTTCAACTTAGTGTTTTGTAGTAGAAAATGACTGAGTGTAATAAAGTTTATTGTGTTCTCTTTATCCTTGTTATGAACCAGCATTAACTGTGTTAGGTCAACCTCCTAACAAGCAGATATGTACACCTGAACCAGAGCAGGCAGCTATATGTTACTTACTAATTCAAAATGTTGTACAAAATATTTCTTGTTATTCCAAAACATTAATAATTTTGTTGATTATTTTGTATTTTTCTAGATGCAGAATGAAAGTGAGACACCAGAAGGTGAAGATATGGATGAGTCAGAAGCCCAAAACTGAATCTTGTCAGAAAAAAAAAGGTTAATTACTGCCCTGCAGCCACCAAGTGGGAGGGGGGAAAAAAAAAGAAAAAAAAAGGAAGATCAGCGTCTTAAAAGCGTTTGAACTGTTAAGTGTGGAAAACATTGCCAGAAAGTTAGGACTACACATAAACCAAGGAAAAACAAAATATATGATAGTGGAATGGAAAAACAGCTAAAAAGAAAATAAAACAGCACAATTAACAATAACAAATTATACATTTGAAAGAGTTGAAAATTTTAGATATCTAGGTGTTATACTCCATGTAGATAACAATCATCAAAAAGATTTACAAGAAATAATAAAAAAGGGTAACAAAACATACTTCATGCTACAAAAATTTTTTAGAAATAAAAATATATTTAAAAAGCTAAAATTAAGACTAAGAACACAATAATAGACAAAACTTGAACATATGCATCAGAAACCTGGATACTAACAAAGAGAGATGGAAAGCAAATAACATTTTTGAAAGGAAAGTGTACAGAAGAATTTTAGGCCCCATACATGACAATGAAAAAGAAAATGGGAGAATATTAACCAATTTTTAAATTTATGCAATGGTTAAAAAAACCCACTATAACAGAGACAATAAGGTTAAATAGATTATGTTGGTTTGGGCATGTACAGAGAATGGAAGAAAATGGAATTCCCAAAAAAGTATTATATATGAACTTGGAAGCAACAAGGCTGACAGGTAGACCAAGAAGTAGATGGCAAGATGAAGTGAGGGAGGATGTAAGACTAGCAGGTGGAAAAGGGTGGAAGGAAAGGGTATATAACAGAGAGGAATGGAAGAAGCTCCTGAGAACGGCAAAGAATCGTCGCATTCTGCACATGCCAATGGAATGAATGAATGTGTTCAAATCAAGCTAAGAATGATGAGTGTCAGCATTTTGGAAACATGATAGCTCCAAAATTGAGGAATTACAATGGCATGGTATGATGTGGTTATGGGCATATTCTTAAAAGCAAATAGAGGATTTTATGAACATTATCGCCATACTTATCTCCAGCCAATTAACCCACCTCAATCCAACCTCCCAAGTGGTCCATCTAAAATGTACCCCCAAAGTATCAATCCTCATCCGCACACTTCTGCTTCATCTTTCCATTCTCAAAACCCTTCTCTGTCATGTTCTGGAATCACCTGCCCATCATCATTCAATCAATACAATAACTCACTTTTGTCTCAAAGTTATCCCAAAGCAAGTGTTTCGTCAACTACAACCTCTTCAGAGGAAGATATCAATATACAAGTACTTTTAGAACAATTTGCCTTTTTTTTTTTAAATAAAAGTGTTTCAGTAAAAGTTGTATTTAAAGAAAAGTTCTGATCAAAATCTAATTTTAAACTTCTGTCATAAACCACAAATACAAATATTTGACTTACCTGTATGTAATCTTTCAATTTTTCAACAAGAGATTCATACACTTCTGGAAAAATGCAGCTGGAAATTTTGAACAGGTACTGCAGGCTAATGTACAAATCACCACTTCCGAAAAACGTAACATCAGTGCCCAAGTTTCTTGAACAGATATGGCTTTCCTGAATAGTGTCTTTTTTTTTTTTTATTTTTTCCCCAACCAAACTAATTACAAATTTGAATTCACTGGAGACATTCTGGTGAAACTGTCATATTGACTGACCAATTGAAAATTCACATCTGCCAATAAATTTGAACCACTGTACACTTACCTGCTTGTGTACAGTTATGTTTGCCACAACTGCCACTGTTTTTACTTTTTCTTTAAGGCGTATTGTATATAACTGTATGAAGCTGCTGCTAGCTGCAAAGACATCACTCAGACTCCCATAACAAACCTGGGAATCCCATGGTGCAATGCTTCAAGAGTACTCTTAAACCATGGCGCAGAGGATAGAAGTTCAGTGCGTAACTCTGTATCGTGTCAGCACGTGCAACATTACAGCATTATGGCAAGCAGTAATGTAACAAACGTGTACCCAGCATTATCAGAATGCCACACTCTCTCAGATACATTACTCAAAATGAACATATACTACAACACTATCAGTGACACACCATAAACTACAAAAATTACCATTTCATACAAAAAGAGAAATTACTAAGATCACTCAAGGCCTAACCTGTCTTCTACACTGTAAGTAATACAAACAAAGTGTAAATGACAACACACATATTGTGAGAGTATAAGTTACTGAAGGGACAGAGCCCACCTGTAATGGAACATGGAGGGGGTGGCACAATTTCCATAAAACTTGAAAAGTAGAATAAGACTTCCACCACAAGAACAAAAATGATACACACACACACACACACAAACATAATGGCTTTTCTTTAAGTTTATAATGCACCCTTCTACACCACAAAAATCAAGTTCTTAGCATTTTCAAAGTTTTAAATTCGAGGTGAAGGAAGCATACAGCTGGCAAAATAATTGAAAACATTCTTAATTAGCTTGAATCTCCCCACATGTAACCTTACCTACCTTCCATTAACTATGAGTATTTATGCCAGATATCTACCAATTAAGCACAATGTACTGAAAATACATAGGTAGCTCAGGCACAGTTTGAGAAATCTATTGGAAGTGAATGTTCAGCTTCACACTCTGTGCTCCTATCTTCCTCAGTCCTTTATATCAGGGTCATTACAATTATGAGCTTCTAACACGTAAGTTAAACATGCATGTATTACAAGTAACTTCCATTTACAAATATACGGACATTTTATTCCATCTACATTCAAAAATATGTTCTTCAAAATTCATGCAACATACATTTTTTTTTAATTTTAAAACTCAGTAATTAAGAAACTCTACATTAACCTTTATCACTGAGCCTTTAAATCCCAATGTAGCTGCTGACAGCAGGAGTAATTTTAATTTTAAATGCTCATGCCTGCACCTGCCTGGGGCAGTATTTTCCCTTTCGGCCATGAAGTCATATGTAATGGGGCACAGCAACCCATTTATCCCATGAAGCAAACACAGAGACTTCAGAGGACACTTTATCAGACCCACACAAATAAAATGTTTGCAACATATATTTCAAACTTCAGGAAAAAAAAAGAGAATTAATTTACCTTGCACAGCTAACAAGAGTTCATCATTCGTCCAGCGAGCATTGATACGATTGTTTGCATCTGGTGGGCGTAAATCATCAATCCCCTCAGCAGTTTTTCTCTTGAAGGAACTCAGACTTTGTTTGTTATTCTGCACCTAAGGGAAAATTATTTCAAAATTATATACACAATTGACATTAACAGTAATAATTATTGAGAATTAAGTCCACCAAATACCACTCTTTCTTTCAGTTTCACAGTTGAAGCTGCAGAGCAATATTCTCATTTGTATATTTTACCCTCATCACAGTCCCATGCTCCTAAGCAACTCTTAATTTTCTATACTGCATTAGTCTGATTTAATCATTGCCACAAATCATGCAGAATGCAGAATAAGGTCATAGAAAGTGGGACTTCAACCCATGTCCACCTCCCTCAAGCTTTTATGCTTCCCCTCCAGCATTCTGCCCAGCTGTGTCAGCTCTGTTAAACTACTCCATTTGGCAGTAATTGTTAATGCCACACTTACCATTCTTGTTTTGATCTCACATATGCATTTCCAACTTAATGGTTATCTCCTGGCTTATTTAACAACACTCAACACACAAGTCCTGTTGTAGTGATGAATGTGAAATAATTGATTGCACTACAATTTCAGACAGATAATTGTCGACTATAGGTCAGCTACCAGGAGATGTGCTAATAATGCCAATGACAAACTGACCTTCCACCTTATTATGTAATACCCTAGTAATCCTCCACCTATGCCATTAATGATGTCATTTTTATCACTGCAACACAGTGAAGATTCTTCACACATTTGAGCATGATATATCACACAATTAAATTATGACTTAATTTATTTTCATTGTTTAGAACTCATTTGGGACATGCCACTTACTGTGCCTACTGACCATGCTTTACACAGTTCCATGTTGTGTTGGGCATTTGATTTCATAACTGCCCATATAAGTTGGCATAGGGCAATTCATGGAACAATGCAAGACAAGCAAGTGTATGAGGTTTCAGAGGAGAGTGACATCCCTACTGCAGTGATCTGTGGACTGACAATGTAGAAGATACAGGCTTTACAGAAACTCTTTACAACTTAACATGAAATTGTTTCCATTATGTAGCTAATAACAGAAGCCTTCCCAATTCTGGCTAACCAGGCACACTGTTGTGCCAAGAGTCAGTCCATGACAGATCTTGCTAAATGAGTTTTCCAAGTTTTACTCCACACCAGCGGCACACTGATATAACTTTGGTTGGAGCCAAGAATCACATGAAACTAAAGCAGTATTTATCCCCTCAAAAAACACTGCATTGTTGGGGAACCAAACACTGGATGCTCTGAAGTTGTGTCACATTACTGTTTAGAGTTTTTCAAGTACTGTGGAGCAAGAATGGTGGAGGTAAGACAAACTTGCAAGTAGCACACAAGGGTGTAAGGCACAGTTGTCCCTTCAAACTGTCATAAACTTTATGGGGAGCAAAGGTACAGCTCCGTGCAATCTCCACCTCAGCAGTCTAAGGTGAGTGGCCAGCCTCATTACTCCTGGAGGAAGAGCTCCCTATACCTACTGAACAGATGGGTGTGCAGGCCACTGAGCTGGTCTAGACAAAGTGGTGCATAAAAGAATCTCTAAATTTTTGTAGAATCATATATAATTATATATCATGCATATATTTAATGCAAGTCCTTTTCTTTAAAAACTATATTCCATTAACTTCTGTTCTAAATTTTGTAAGAATATTTCTAAAATGTATCTTGACACTGGTGAGCCTATTGCCACTCCTTTCTTTGGTTTGCAGAAACTGTTGATGTACAGACTTTAATTCTGCTCCAGTACAAGAGAATAATGTGACACTTTTGTTATAAATCTCAGAATCAATAACACTGCCCTTTATTGATATACTTACCAACATGAGTTACATTCCCTGATATATGCATATACAGTATATTCAAACTTCACATGATATGTTACCACTCTGTATTCAAATTTCATACATATTTTTGTCTACCCAAATTTTCCTCAGTATTTAATTCACTGTATAACATTAATAAACTCCTCACATTTTCTAGTAAAGCTTTAGCCAGGAGATGGGACAGTATTTTAATATCAATGATTACTGAACAAATACACATGTTTTATTTTCACAGTCTCACTTGATCAATCAATTTTAGTAATTCTGGACCTATCTGAATAACACACTTCTCCTGTCTTCTTCAATAAAACTGCTGAGTTTTAATTGTATATATTTTGATACTTACAATGTAGGGTCTTTCTTCCATTTACCAAACAATTTTCACTCAAGAATTTCACTGCTCTTCTCTCATATCCACCATTACTTATTATGGTCTTTACTTAATTTTATGGTGGATGGGTTATACTATTTAATCTTCTACTTCATACTCCTTGACAGCTTATGTCTTTCATGTACTACATTACTTGCATACAAGTCAGCTAAATTTCATATGCTGTTTGTAACTAAGTGTCTCAAAGCTTCCTGCTGTTTTATATCTAGATGTCTCATTCAACAGTCATTATAAACTAGACAATTAAATGCACACACTATATTGTTTTAATGTGCAAAACTCCTGCATATTTTGGGCAACAATGGCCCATAATCAGGGTGCACAGTTGTACAAAACAATCTCTAGGCCATGTTATTATATTAAGTATACAGAACTGTGGTGAGACCACCAATGTATGATTTACAGACACGAATATGTACACTGAAATTATAAGAATACTGTTATAAAAGTTAAATTCTTATAAAAACTTTAAAAATGTAAAATATTTTGTTACAATTACATGTATGGAAGTGGTTATAAATCACGTTACAATAAGTATAATACAAGTGTCATAAAATGTAAATACGAATGTTATAGGATACAGAATGATAGTTGCAGTACATGCCAATAATTGGTGTTCCCAGTACTATGGTGCACAAGGTAGGTTGGAAGACAGGCATACAGATCTAGATGTTTTGTGTGACGTAATATGAAGGTCAAATATCAGCTGATATATCGAGTTGTGCTCTCCTGTGTCTGGTCCAGGACAAGTCTGTTATAGTGACAATGCGAAGGGATATAAAACTGCCCAAAGGGAATTAGTAATGAGCCTTTGCAAACTTGCTTGAGTAAAGACACAGTATTACTGATAAGTCCATATCCATGTTTGTTATTTAAAACATGTAAGGCTTATGTTGATTGTGGATCATTGTGTTTTATATACCTTGTGTGTTCTTGGTACCTTTGTTTTAGACTATGACTTGTTTGTCCGGCAGAGAAAAGTTACACGTGTTCGTAAATACCAATATACGTCTGCTCACCTATTAGTGTATTTTTTGGTTTTGTAAAATCATATATTGTGATCAAACTGTGGAAGCCAATTCTTACATTGATCTGTTTAAATAAACTGGTAAGCTTGCGCACTAGTGGACTGTAGTATGTAAATGTCATCCAAGCTTCTGAATTTTGGGTTGTGTTCCTATCTCAATCAGGCCTGTTTAACATTTGTTGTAATTATGAGTTTAGTTTTTGGATTAGTGTATGTGGAAAATTATTGGGTTTTGCTATGTGTTATATTGTGGTCAATTCTTTACATTTCCATTCAAGTGACAGTGGGAGTTAAGTGCATGCGTGTGATATAATATCTCTATGCAGCCATTTTTTGCTCTGTGGGGTGGTTTGAGAAGAAACTGATAGTTGTAGCGGTGCTAGTGGGTTTATGGTGTATGTCAGTTTCAATCCTGAGATCCTTTCTTACAAGTATGAAATCTAAAAAGTTTATTTGCCCAATCTCTTCATATATTGGACTAACTGTAATGTTTCTGCGTATTCGATTCACCCAAAATTCATCTCATTCAGCACTTTCACTTTAAATAATTACATAACATCACCTATTAATGGTCTTTCTACGCAGTACTCTCACCCTTTTCCAGTAACAATTTCTCCAACAAAGTAAAATGTGTGTAAAATTTTTAACTCTGAGGTAAAAGAACTTTAAACATTTTTGCCTGCATTTTACAGTCACCATTCTTTCACTACGTTTTATTCTAGTACAAATTAACCAACCTTTTTATCCAAATGTGTACGAATCATTACATTTCTTACTTCATTTTTCATTAATTTTGTCTCCTATTACCCACCACGTAAACTACCAGCCATATATATTTCGTAGACATAGTCCCTATAACTGATCATTTACGTGGTGTGGTTATAAAATAACTGGACTGATGTTAGAACATTTTTTATTCAAAAAATTAAACAATAAAAATGTTGTCACCCTCAATGCACTCCCCCTCCCCAACCCCTACACCGCTCCATGTGAATCTTCCACTGTTGGAAGCAATGCTGCAGATCGTCTTCTGATAGCTTATTCATGAGCTCCGTCGCTTTTGCCTTCACTGCATCTACGGACTCGAACCTGGTTCCCTTTAATGCAGACTTGATCTTTGGAAATAATAATAATAATAATAATAATAATAATAATAATAATAATAATAATAATAATAATAATAATAATAATAATAATAATAATAAATGTCACGTGGGGCTAGGTCAGGCGAGTACGGTGGATGTTCCAACACAGTGATCTTGTGCTTTGTCAAAAATGTCTTGACAGACAGGGCGTTGTGTTCTGGCAAGTTGTCTTGGTGAAGAAGCCATGAGCCATTCTTCCAGATTTCAGGTCTTCTTCTTCTTCTCACCCATTCATGAAGGTTTGTCAAAACCTCCTTGTGGTAGACCTGGTTAACAGTCTGACCTTCAGGCACCCAATCTACGTGAACAATCCCTCGGATGTCGAAAAAAAAGGATCATCATTGCTTTAAATTTGGATTTTCTCTGCGGTACTTTCTTTTGCCTTGGTGAACTGCGGCTCTTCCAGTGCATGGATTGGCCCTTACTTTTTGGGTTGTATTGGAAAACCCATGATTCATCACAAGTTATTACGTTCTCTAAAACTTTTGCGTCATTTTCAATGTTTTGAAGAATGTCAGCACAAATGTTCATTCGAATTTCTTTTTGTTCAGGAGTGAGGAATCTCGGCACCATCTTCGAACACACTATTTTCATGTTGAAATTGTTATGTAAAATCTGTCGAATAGTTTCCTTGTCAATGTTACTTTACTCAGCAACTGCTCGAATGCTCAGGCGACAAATTTGTCAAACAATTTCACTGATGTTTTCGATGTTACCTTCTGTTTTTGATGTGCTGGGATGACCGGGGTGCTGGTCGTCTCCGATCTCTTCCCTTCCCTCTTTAAACCTTTTAAACCACTCGAAAACGTGAGTAGGAGATAGACACTGATCACCATAAACTTTCAACAAATCATAGGTTTCTGTAGCGAATTTTCCAAGTTTCACACAGAATTTCACACTGATGCGTTGTTCCACATGAACACTTAACATGATTCCGACAGTGAACAAGAACACGATCCACTTCAAGCAAAGGCTACGGCCAAACTGTTTGCTGCACGACCTTGAAATTGTAACCATGAATGTAGGGGAGAGCACAAGCCAATACCACACACCGCTCGCTATTGCCAAGTTTATAGGGGAGCGGAAAAAAATTAAGTCTGGTTATTTTATAGGCACACCACGTATGTCCTGATGTACAAAAACTGCAGCCCTACTTTATATCAATTTTATTGGCCACTGCCTTGGTTTATATATTGAAACAGCCATTCCTCAAACCTCAATCCTTGAAGCAACATTGTCTATTGTCTAATGTCCCTGCATATTAAAGCACTTTTGAAATAAAAATTATCTGATGCAAAGTCAAGCAAATGTAAAGTCTAAATACAGGTAGACCACTTATAACATTGTGGATATCAATCAGAAATAAAGAAATGTAGTAAGTCATACATGAATGGCTGTTAGTCAATCCATCATCTTGTCACTATTGCCCATATAACAACTGTATTCTTCAAGAAAGACAGGTTTCTGAGTTTTCCCCAATACTATTTCAGAACAAGTTACTTGTTTTGGGTAGTTTATACATACCTGCAACTAACACCTCGCTTATCTTTCCAAACCACTGTTAAATTACCACTTACTCTAGAATGTATGTCACCCCCATGCCCATGTAAAGTTTTTGGCCTACCCTTTTCATTCTCCTTCTGTTACTTCAAAGGTGGATACATAGGTGTCATCATTTTTGTCGCAGTTTACATATCCTTTCCCTGGGTATATGCTAATATCACAAGTAGAGCCACCCACATTAACTTTGAACCCCCACCTCCAAACAACCCCTAAACACACATGAGAAAGTGCTTCCTTCAGTCACTTTGCCACTTGTACTGCAACACCTACTGACCACCACACATCTTGCGGGCTGTTAGCACATGGTGAGCAGTGAAGAGGGAAATGTGCTGCACATGCATCAACATACTCCCAAAACATCAGCTCATTACCTTCACACTTCTGGATATATATATCATACCAACAATTCACCACAGTCAGTACATTTGAAAGGGATGCCACACACCCAGACTAAACGCTAAATCATGTGGCATGGGAACTAGTGAGCACAGCTTGCAAGATGTTTGGCAACTACAGCACGTCAGTGTCTGGAACTTCAAATAATGATATACACCCCCATCCCTACCAATTAGAAACACAAATAACTTTTTACTTGCTGGTCTTTCTTCTGACTCGTTCAGACAAACTATGTCCAACCTAACAAGACTGCAAACATAGGTCAATGCAGCATTAACAGAAAGACCACACAAACACACAGTCACTGGAACCCAAACTCTACAAGCTAGGAATGACCAGCAAGTTCAATGCTTACAAGCCAAGCATAACAGAAGGCTGTATAGACAAACGGAGATACTACAGTGCCAAAGCTGCTATATTTTAGTGCCATAATGAAGTGACATACATCCTACTGGAGCACAAGTATTCTGTAATAATAGCGTGGAACAGTCAACAAAGGTTCGATGAGTGAAGTGACAGCTTACATTGGCAAGTATGACAAAAGACAGTAACTATACCCAATGCACGTTGTCCTCACCTGCTGAAAATTCCTGAACACCATCGCACAGCTTCTATGGGAGGATTTGAGTATGGTGTGACAGGACTCAGCTCTTTATCAATCCACAAAACATGGTGATAGTACCTTTCACCTGAATGAGAGATTTAAGGGGCCTGAAAGAACCAACACTCTCTGGATATACAATGCAGATTACTACCCAGGTCAAATACCTGGGTAGTAATCTGCAGTGTATATTCTGGACAAGGAATTGACTTGGAAGGCACAGTTGAAAATGTGATGAATAAGGCCTACAGCAATTCTGGACCTGTAAGGGCATATCTGGCAAAACCTGGGGTCTGAAACCCCGGGTGGTGCATTGGATCTACACCATACTGATCAGACCTGTATTGACCTACAGCTCCATCGTTTGATTACTGCAGGTCAGACACAATGTCAGCAGGACACAGCTCAGGAAGTTATAGATATCAGGCTGTCTGGCTATAACATGGGAGATGAAGATGACCCCAACAGCTGTGATGGAGGTATAATTGAGGTGGAGGCCCAGTTGGGGATCTACAGACTAATGTGTATCCAACAGTGGAGACCTACATCCACTAGCTTTGGTCACACCAAAAAATTTTGGGATATGGAGCACAAAACCATATTACATAGGGGGTTTGACAGGATGCTTCCCAGATATGCATGCCACAAGTTTCCTGACAAGTGTGAATGGCAGAATGGGTTACAACCAGACAACAAAGGGGGCCTGGTCTGGTACAGAGATGGGTCCAAGACCAATACAGGCACTGATACTGGGGTTCAAGAAGGGGGTAATGCTTTAGTCTTGGGCTCCAAAGCAAAGTATTTCAGGCTGAAATATATGCCATTAAGGCTTGTATAATGGGGAATTCAGAAAAGGGCTAAAGAAGTAGAAACATCTACATCTTTTTCTGACAGTCAGGAAGCCATCAAAGCACTTGACAGTTTAAAGACAAATTCCAAATTAGTGTGGGACTGACATCAATCCTTGGTGAAACTGCTAGAACATAAAAGAATCAAACTTATATGGGTCCCAGGACACATGGAAATTGATGGAAATGCAATAAGCTGATCAATTAGCCACAGAAGGTTCCTCACATCTACTCAGAGGACCTCAGCCCGCACTTGGCATATCTGCAAAGGTTGTCACAAAGAGCAGGAAACATGAGGAGCACTGGCAGTTCACATGTGGGCAAAGGAAAGCTAAGGGCTTTCTTAGAAATCGCTCTTGGGGGGGG
>Ga0268261_10002999_pt1 | contig 12272 bp, 10 predicted proteins | sample TergutNc150P1_FD_190353 | JGI IMG/M metagenome (GOLD analysis project Ga0268261, IMG submission 190353) | Nasutitermes corniger P1 segment gut microbial community from laboratory colony in Florida, USA - Nc150 P1 (SPAdes) (version 2) | ecosystem: Host-associated > Arthropoda: Insects >... | reverse complement strand
ACATCGCTTGTTGTGCAGCAATTCCTCGCCGAGAAAAGCATTCCTGTCATCACCCAACCACCGTACTCTCCGGATCTCGCTCCGAGTGACTTTTCACTGTTCCCTACTCGGAAAATGGGCCTCAAGGGGACGCGTTTCGCAGCCATGGAAGATATCAAATGGAGTGCGACGGCCGAACTCCAGAAGATTCCAAAAGAAGCCTTCCGCCGATGCTTTAAAAAATTACAGGGCTTTGAAGCAAGTATGTGTGTGTGTGTGTGTGTGTGTGTGTGTGTGTGTGTGTGTGTGTGTGTGTGTGCGCGCGCGCGTGCGCGTGCGTGTGCGTGTGCGTGTGTGTGTGTGTGTGTGTAAAAATCAAACCTTCCGGTCGTGGAACTACTTTCTTCAAGTGCCGAATTATCAGGATTTCCATATTATCGGATATCAAAGTGAAGAAGCCTCTCCATATTTCAGACCATTCTGAATGGGACATGTGTCTTACAAATGTTGGCCTATATAGAACATACCATAGGCTTAATTTAAAAGTATTTTAACTGATGTAACTAGTTTCATGGTGCACCAAAGTCAGTGAGAATCTTAAATAAAACCTTTCTCCTTACCATATCAGTGGTTTTCTTCAAGTCAATAAACAGCCTTTGTACTGATCTATTGTCTCCATTATATCTCAGGTACTTTTAAAGGAGTACTTTTCATGAAATTTAATATAAAGATTCTGCCACAAAAGATTAAGACTTTTTCTTCTTCTCCCTTTTTTATGTGTAATGAAGTGTTATCTTCAGTGTAAAGGTCCAGAAATTTTGTATATACAAGAGCATTTGATTCTTGGGTTGTTTGGGAATGGTTTGGGATTTGTTTTGTAGTTTGAAATGGTAGGATGGTAACGTGTATGTGTGTTTCTGCAATGGTGCTAGATTTGGTATTGGGTGCTGGGTTGGATTAGATCAGTAGATTTTGGTTCCTGTGAATCCACCTGAACACTCCATACTCATTTGTCTATAATTGGCCAGGCTAGCCTGCTGTGGGAATAGTTGTTGGCTTGACTGTTGATTGCACAGCTTCAAACTAAGGTACACTAATATGGGTAACCATCACAAAGCTGCGTGTATTGCTTTTTTGTTATACCTCTGCCATGTTTTGTACATGACCGAGCATCTTCTGAGAAGTTGTTAAAATTATGTGGATAAAAATGTGTAAGGTCTTCACATTTAGTATGCATTGAGTCATGGGATTGTATTGACACATATCTGCTACCCACGTGCTATTTAGTAACCAATTTTTCACACACACACACATTAATGTGATATCTGATTTTATCCCAAAGATGAATGTTAAAAATGAGTATTTATATCCATCCTTGTTTTGAGTCTCTGTGAGCTTGTTTGGGTCTTGTTTGAAGAAGATGATGCTTTGATATTGTCAGATATCCCAGATGGACCTAATAAACAAATGACATATATTTTGTATTGTGACGGTTATTTCGTGTAGTATATCTAAGTACACGGTAAAGGATGAAAAATTTAAACCGAGGTACTGAGATTCTTTAGAGAGTTGCATTCTTTTAGGTTCTGATGTTCTGGCCATGATGGATTGGGTGTAAAAATGTGTTGAAGTATATGAACAAGTACTCTTCAAGATACAGAATGTGTCTTTTGCATAGAAAGCCTGCAACCACCATGACATGCTGTGACAGGTGCAGTGGTCAGATCAGTGGTAAAAGATACTCTCTGCATTTTGTTTATATGTATAGCCAACAAAACCGTAAAGTGTCAAAATCCAGATGTTGCCAATTTCTGACCAAGTATGGCCAGAATCCTTAGGCAGAACTGTTTTGGGACACTGAACCAAAATCAGACAAAGAGAAGGTAAAGGCATGTATGTAGGTGTAGTTATGACACTATTCATTATTAACACTAACACTACATGGAAGTGAGTGGTCATTTAAACATGCTAGCCCTCAGTAACCATTGACTAGGAGGCTGGGTGGGCCCCAGAGCTAACCTGATTGCTTCCAAAAAGAGAAAAATCCCTTAATGTAGTCCATGGGTCTTGGACCGAAACCATACACAGGCTAATTTTGAGATCTGTGGCAGGACACCTCATTTTCAGCAGTATGAGGGTAAGTGTTTTGTTAAAAATGAAACTTGATGTTAAGGCTGTACTGTGTTGTTGTTGTTGTAGTCATCGCTGCTGTTGTTTCTGTTAAAATTCTGTTGCATAGTTATTTCTCCTCTGGCCAGTGTTTTACATTCATTCTCTTTACCCCAACATACTGAATACAAAAACCCCAAAAATAGATTGTAAAACAAAAGCTTTTACATTTAATACTGTGAATGTTATTAGACTACTGATTGGTTAAAGTGTACATTAGCTGTTTTGTAAATTGGCGGAAGACTTGCAATTCTTTGGACTGGGAAAGGATTTTTAACCTGGGGGAGTTATTGCTGTAAGACACTGTCATTACAGATTGTATGTCTCCATTTGTCTATTATAATCAGCTGTTCGTTGTATCAATATTTGCTAAAAAAAAATGTTCACACACATACATTGCCATCATTTTTAACCCAGTAGACCAGAGTAGAGAAATTCTTTTTTTGGCAAGTAAGAATAAAACCCTTGCAGTTTTGTTTCGGAGGACTTTTGATGCAGGTTAGCATTACTCTGCAAATTGAGTAAATCCATTTCCAAATTTTCTGGAGCTTTTTCAATGTCTGTCCGAAGAAAGAGCAACCAACATTAGTCCTGGTTCCAAACTTTTGAAGTCCTGAATTATTTATCAAGTTCCTCTCCTAGGAGAAAAATGTCCCTGGAATATTGTTGAATGTGGTCAAGAAAGATGGGTTGAAGGGATTTCAGGCTTGGGAAGTGAACAAGGTTATACACATTTAATTTATTTTCCCACACATAAAGGTTAAATTTGAAAGTCTTGCTGCCAAACAGTTCTGGTGAGTGTATCTTTGCCTTGTAATTCTTTGCTAAAAGTATTGAAGTGACCTGCCACATTCACAAACAATACAAGATCATTTGTCCATCCTTCATCTAATTCTTTGGCTCTTTTTATTCCTTTTGATTAATAATTTGATCTTTAATAAATTAAAAGAAAAAACAGTTGTAGAACATATCCATGACTTAACCACTTCACATTGGCATGGTGAATCCTTTCACAATGTACCTTTTCCGTTTTGCCAAAAATACTACACATTGGAGGTGGTTAAAGGAATGTGCACAAATAAAACAGTTTTAACAAGTGTCATGAGTCATTTTCAAGCTTGCGCACAATGCTTCTCAATGAATGCATTGAACATGAAAGAAATAAGTTTTCCTTCTCATTTATTCTTTTCTTTCATTATTATTTTCAACACCATCACTTTTGCCAATCACAGCAACACCCCTGAAGTCTTAACTCTTTTGGGATGTTACCCACAACTGATTGGTAGTTACCAGGGTGTTGGGACAGCATATCAGTACCATCTTTAGAGGTCAATCAATGGACTGCTGCCTGATTCTTGAAGGTGGGCCCAATAGGTTGACCCGAAACGTCGGTAACAAACAAACAACGTTGCGTAACATCCTAAAAGAATGAAGACCTCATTTACACTGTGGCGGAATCCTCCATTCACAAATGAATCCAACCATTTTTTTCCCACCAAGGTAATTTGCATTTGTAAAAGGAGTCACCAATTCATAAAAAACTTATGTGGCATCAGATTTTCTTGCAAAGGGACCACTACAATAAAAGCAACAAGCTACTCTGTATCTTCAGCGTCTGTTCTGTCATTGCTGTAGCTCAATATGCCACAAAATCTTCAAACTTTAAGCTGATAATGTCCATTGTTTTGTTTCTTTGCTAAAGTTAATTTGTGAGTGAGGAAAAATCGCATGAACTGCTAAAATGTTAACGTAAGAAATCACGTAAATAATCCAAGGCTGAGATCGACTGCAATGCATAACTCGAGCATAATGCTGTGCAAGGGTCACGAATTGGCGGATCACGTGTTTGCGATCCCTGGTTTGGTTGTCTTTGCCGATTACGTTAAACAGGCCAATTGGCAAAAGTAATTGGGAAGTGCTTTTCACAGTCTTCTACTCGATTATCGTGTCAAATAATCATAACCTAAAGTACACATTAAAAGTATCTGATCAGTCAATCTGGAGGAAAATTATAGAAGGCGCAGGTTAATAGTACATACACTTTTTTGTAGATGGCATCACTACCTCCTTTGTTTTGGACACATTATTATGTAACTCGTCTTACGCGCTGCAGAGGGTAGTGCAAACATCTTACGTCGAGCAGGGACTTTAACCTCATAAACAAAAAGGATCCGTAAATCTAGACCTTCTTCCAATATGTCTACGAAGGGTGGTAGGTGATGATTCAACGTGTGTTGATCAAATATTAAATGCAACAGTATCATATATTTTGTTGATTACTCGTAACATCCGTGGTGTCGAAAAGTTTACAATGGAGCGAACACTTCGGTAATTTTATCCACTAATTCATTTAAACTAAGAAACGTGTATTAAAATGTAGCCATACACACATCAGGCCAGGGTTGGTGCACTGAGAGAAGAACCCGTTTGTTGTTTGTACGTTAGATTATGAATCGAAAAGTTGTTTTAATGTAAGAATTATTTGCTTTTGTCAGCAATGGATTGGTGGTTGGATTGGGCAATCCACTTCTTGATATTTCCGCAAATGTCGAGGAAGATTTCCTTTCCAAATATGACTTGAAACCCAATAATGCCATTTTAGCAGAAGAGAAACATAAGCCTATGTACGACGAAATGATTAAGAAGTACAAAGTGGATTACATTCCAGGCGGAGCAACGCAGAATACGCTACGAGTGGCGCAGGTAATTGTGCGATTGTTCGAAGTGCTTTTGTTGCTAGAGCGGTTATTACATTCCGATCTGGTAATGTGCATATACTGTTGTGATTGCACCACCTAACTTAACCAAATTTGATAAGGATGGAGCACTACAGGATCAAAATCTGCACTAGAATCTGGCTTGGTGTGGTGATCCAAACCGCATTCTGTTCTATAACCCTTATTCGGTTATTATTTTTAGAGTGTTATTTTATTTATTTAATTTGTCAAATAAATAACTATGGTTAAGGTTCAGACATTGTTTGTAATGTCTTCTTATTTTTTCAGTGGCTCTTGAGACAGCCAAATGTAACTGTATACATGGGTTGTGTTGGTGAAGACAAGTACAGTAAGATACTTGAGGATAAAGTTAGAAGTGATGGGGTGAATGTACAGTACCAATACACTGACAAGGAACCAACAGGTTAGTTATCCTTTTATGTGTTGCTGTAGAATATTTTGGGTTTGTTGTGTCACACTGATGATTGTTCTGGTTCTGTTTTTAGGAACATGTGCAGTGCTTGTCACCAATCATGGCAATGATCGCTCTCTGTGTGCGAATCTTGCAGCAGCCAACTGTTTCACAATAGATCACATACACAAACCAGAAAACAAATCATACATTGATAATGCAAAGTTCTTCTATGTCTCTGTAAGTTGAAATTGATATCCATTAGTCCTGTGGTGGAGAATTACATTCCATGCACAATCAAACAGTAATTTTATGTTTGCAGTTATAGGTCCTCATGACAGTAACTATGAAGATTATTCATTGTAGTCTCTTGTGGAGTATGGAGTAAAGAATAACTAGATGTTATGATGGGAAATCATTTTCTTTTATATGAAATTTTATGGTTATGAATTCTAAATATGGTTTTGGATTTGGATTTATAACTAGACTATTTCCTTGACAGAGGATTTGTGTCCACAAATTGCAGAGAATGCTTTTTGGATACGTAACATTGTTTATGTGTCCATGCAAGTAATTTCTCTTCTCTTCTATCATGTGACTCATATATATATATATACACACACACACACACACGCACACACACACACACACATACATACATGAGTCACACATGATAGAAGAGAAGAGAAATTACTTGCATGGACACATAAACGATGTTATGAATACCAAAAGCATTCTCTGCAAAATATATATATATATATATATATATATATATGAGTTACATATGCATGCATTAACATGAGCAGCCAGGGAATTTGTGTAGAAACCTTTGTTTAAGCCATTTAAGAAAACTGTTGTTTTATCATATTAAGAGTTTTATGTCACTATTGAAACATAGATTTAATGCGACTAAGTTGAATTGCATTACTGCTTGGTTTATTTCATTTCGTTTTAAATGTTTCTAATATTGCTTTTGTCAAAAAAAAATTAAGGGATGGAGAGGCAGAAGCCTGGCTTATCTCTTGCCTATCTTTAAGCACCCTTGTCAATTAAGTGCATACTTTGTGGATTTGGCACTTACCTGTAACCATTACCTGCTTTAAATAGACATGAAAGGAGTGTCATTTTAGATGTTATGAAGTAAATATTACAGATGCACCAAGGAGACTGATACAACAGTAACATCTAGGTATGCTACATTATTTCCTGTTGTATGCTACATTATTTCCTGACTTTGGTATCCTTACCCATAATGTATGTCCTCTCATCTGACACTACATCTTGACTTTGAAGCTGTAATTTCAAGTAACCACTGAATTAATTTATGCTGTTTTGTCCTGTGTTGTACTATTTCCAACTCTCTTCATTCTAGGTGCATGTTGGTGAGGCCTTGTGTCACAGTTCTTTTAATCCTTATCTCTTTTATTTTATCGAAATTCTGAAGTGCGTGCTCACCATTTGTGTAATTTTGTAGATAAGACCGTAGCTATTATGCTCTAATCTCTGCGGGAAAGTCTGATAAGAAGTGACTGCAGTATCATTTGTATAACTATGTGCTCATTGCTGTGTATATTCTCCATAAGAATTTCAAACCTAAAAGAGTCCACTGACTGAGCAGTCAGATAAAACTGCCTGCAATAAAATCTGCATTTACTGTATTGAAACCTAAAAATTAATGTGTATGTAATGTTAAAAACTCAAGTCCTACATCATAGAAAACATTTTATCCCAGTCACAAAGACAGGTGATTGATGCTGATTTAAAGCTTTCATTGTGATTGGTCCTGTTTAATAGTTTTTGCATTGTGTGCTGCTGAACTTGGTTACCAACGTTTGAGAAGAACTTGCTGCTTCAGTCTTCTGAGTGAAAGTGAACAGGGAGAAAAATTGATCAGGTTATATAGGCAAACATTTCCTTAGACCCTTTGGAAGGGGAAGAGCCCCTTGCTGCCTCCATTTTCAGACTCTGACAATACATGTATCAAGTTCCTCCAAACTATTCTCATTGCAAGTAAACTGATAAACGATGTTTAGGGAAGTGATTGATTTTTATTTTGGGAATTGCACATAGTTAATAATACGCCATGTGGAAAAAATGCCAAGTTTCTTTAATGCTGAAATGTGGTACACATACATATTACTGTGACTTAAGGGGGTGGAAAATAATTTCCCATAGTTTGAGGATTTGAAAACCAACTGTACACGGACAAATGCAAATTTCCACCCAAGCACCTTGCTGTTTGTATATATAGGGTAAATGTAATGTTCAGTGCACTCAGAACCTTGCTAGCAGGTAGAAATGAGACGATTTATTGTGTTCTTGCCTTTTCTTTACTGGTGGAAGAATCCCACAGTTAATTTGGAAATTTTTACAAAAATAAAAATTCTTACCTGCTGAAATGTGAACTTCTTGCAGCCCAATTTATGCCACTGAAGTGGGGAAAGGTGTGAACTCAGTACTGAGGTAATAGATATGTTAGGTTTCAGGTCTACTAGGATATGATGCTGTGCCTGTGGGTAAGTGGTTCCCAACATTTCAAAGATAGATAGTTCTTTCATCTTAAGGGGCCAGGACGTCTGCTGGGACAACTTGACCCTCGAATGGAGAGCCACTACTACCCCTCAGAACAGTAGGAACCATTCACATATTGACACAACATCATATCCTTGTAGACCTGAATCCTCAGGAACAGTGCTGTGAGATCCTCAAATCTTGCAGGTACCTTTGTTGGTTGGTTACTGTATTGAGGTTGTTGCATAAATTGAATGGTAAATGGTATGATGGCTGTAAATAATGCTTGGACTTGTAATTTGGAAGAGACCAGAGGTTTATGAAGAAATTATGTATGTCTGTTCATCAGATGAGTAGTATCATTTTTTGGTGGCAGGTTGTAAAAAAGACTGCAACAGAACTGAGCATGATATTATTCCTGGAGAGGACAGGAACACTGTTTTCCAGGAATACAATTTTTGTTCTGACTGTATTTCAAGTGTAGTAAAAACCAGTGTAATTCACCATTTCTGAAATCATAGCAGTGTAACTGAATGGCATATTGTGGAATATATCATATTCAACATGGCAAGGTATAGAATTGCTGGTGGAATATGTTGGAAGTGACACTCAACAAAAAATCACATTTGGAATAAATAATATATGACAAGGGAAGGGTCTCCTCACTGATATTGTATGCATTTCTTCTTACCTCCATCATGTCATATGTCCAATCCAGGATTTAACTATTCTAGCCATGTGGATCAGGAAATGCCTCACACAGTATCCTGCATTTCTCTGCAGATGGTTTCATAACAGTGGTTTGATTAATTTCGTTTTTTCCTTAGGGTTTCTTCCTGACCGTGAGTCCACCATCCATTATGGAAGTAGCAAACCATGCTTTCAAACATGACTGTCCATTTATGATGAATCTGAGTGCTCCGTTCCTGTCCCAGTTTTTCAAAGAACCAATGATGGAAGCCATGCCATATGTGGATGTTCTGATTGGCAATGAAATTGTAAGTACTGGTAAACAAAAATGGTACAGGATATGTGAATACAGCTTGCATTTATTGCATAAGGACAGTTTATGTGGTGAGACACTTCTGTAAGTCTTTTGTTGACATTTTCTGTTATGCATACTTTTTATTATATGTCACCGTATGGGTGAAAACAAACTTAACTTCAATAAGGAACTTTTTCTGGGTATTCTGACATAGTGAGACGTGTGAAATACTGGATGTGGAGTCAGTTTCTCATATTGTGTTTGGAGGTAAATAGTTGTGCATTATGCATATAGAACATGAAGAAAGTAGTAAGGGTTCAAAGATTGAGCATGAAATTAGTACAAAAAGTTCAGACAAATTTAAAACTATGTTTTTTAGCTGGCAGCAATTAATAGCTCAGTTTAGAACAAAAAACTAACAGTAAAATACACGATTGCACTACACTTACATAATGTAAAGCAGTACTGACACACTAGAGACTCAGGCAAAGGAAACAAGATTGAAAATTGTGTACTTTGTGATGTATTACACGCACACAGTGTGTGTGCATTTCTTATACTGTCATGGTACATACATTATGTAATTTCATTTATGCCTGTAATAAGAGTATGGCCTTCCCTTTGCCAGCTTTCATGAAATTCCAGGACTGCTTGGCAGCATCATGTGCAGATCTCTTGCACCGATTTCCACCCATATTGGACAATAAATGGGGAAGGTATGGATAAAAATTACTTCAGAGAAGGTTGGTTGGACAGGGCACAAATGGGGAAGAATTGAAAACCATACACCTTTGATGGGGAAGCCTGAAAAAAAGAGACCTCTAGGAAGACTTGGGCTTAGGTGGAAGGATAACATTAATATTGATCTTAAAACACAGGATATAAAGGCATGGATTGGATTTATGTGGCTCAGAATAGCGGCAAATTGTTCGCTGTTTTGTATACTGTAATGTACCTTCATATTTCTAAAATGTGGGGATTTTCATGATGGGCCAAAAATATGTTAGCATCTCACAAAGGGCCCTGCTTCATTGGGGCTATTTAGTTACTGAGTTATTTATATTCTTCATGTATTAATATATTTATTAGCTAGTTAGTTGGATAGTCAGTCAGTTAAGTAAGTAACTCTTCTCCTTATTGTAAGACTTGCTGTACATAATTGTGATAATTTTGTTTACATCAGTAGTTAAAGAAAATGTTCACAAATAAATGCAATTATATAATCACTGATATCAAATTAGTTTCTGAAGTAATTGGGACATAAGCAATGAACATTGAAAGAACCTTAGCTGAGAGTGTTTGTAGCTATGAAGTCAACGGCATCTTAGCTTTGTTGCTTGTTCAGTATGTGACATCACTTACTAGAGATTATGGGTGGGTACTAATGATTTACAGTGCAGAGAAAATGTGAATATCAGTTGTTTTGATCACAGTTGCACTAAATTGTTATACAAGTTCTGGAAGTTCAAAATTCTCTCACACTAAATGTACTGGTTATTTACTGAATTTAAATACATCGTATGCAGAAAGATATAACATTGTTCGTATGGGGTTTGGCAGGGACCAGAACATATTTCATCCTATGTGACACAGAGTCCTTGAGGAGCTGGTGTTTATTGAGCTTGTCTTAAATTTCTTGCATTTCATGAAACCTGAAGTTTCTTTACTTTGTTCCTGCTCATCGCACAACCTCATCCTTAACTGCTTGAATCCAGCCAATGCCAGTTACGCCGTACTTCTTTTATATAAATTTTGATATTAGCCCCCAGTCTGTACATAAATCACCTATGTGCTTTCCTCCCCTCATGTTTTCTGACTAAAATCTCATATTCATTTCTCAAGCATGTTCTGCCCATCTCATTCTTCATTTCATTGTTTTACTGGCATTTAATGAGGAACACAAGTGATGAGGGTTCTCATTGTTTTTCCCCATCCAGCTCTTCACTACTGTCTATTACATTTGCAGTTTCTTATCTGCATTATTAGGCACATTCACAAAATTGCAAAAAGTACAACTATTGGCTGTGTGATGTACATCCATCTGTCTGTCCTTCTGTCCACATGGAACATCGGCTCCCAATGGATGGATTATTATGACCTGTGATATTTGAGGATTTTTCAAAAATCTGTCAAGGAAATTCAAGTCTTATTAGAATCTAACAAGAATATTGGGTACTTTACACGAGGACCTGTTTACATTTATGGTAATTTTTTGCTGAATTCTTCTTAGAATCATGAATGTTTCAGACAAAAGTTGCAGACAAAATTAAAGCACACATTTTATATTTAGTAATTTTTTTTTTCCAAAAATTGTGGGTTTCTGAGGTGATATGGAAAATCATGGTAGAGCCAGACAAGCCACAGATGACGTAAAATAAAGCACAGAAAAGATGTAATTTGAATGCCCGTAACTAAGGGGAGAGTACAGACACACACTTAGAATATGTGATACTTATTCCTTTTTCCTTGGCAGCACTGGTTAAGCAAATGCACCTAAATGTTACTTTACACATACGTTGCCTGTCTTCTTGTCTTACAGTCCCATTGTCAGTGTTCTTTCCTTACAGCAAGAGGTCACCTTTTCTGCGCACATAAAATGAGAGCCAGCATAATTGTTTTGGCCTTTTGTAAGTATTTTCAGCACATTTCCATTTTAGTTGTAGATAAGTTTGTTCTTTTATACAGGAAGCAGCTACATTTGCAAAGGAGCAAGGCTTTGGGACAGACGATCTTACAGAGATAGCACTTAAAATAACACAGTTGCCAAAGAAGAATACCAAAAGGCCAAGGATTGCAATTGTTACACAAGGACAGAATCCAGTTCTTCTTGCCAAAGGTAATTGAATTTTTTAAATCTGGAATTAAAAGTCCTAGATTCAGCATTTTCATTTGGAGTAGTTATTTAGATGTATGTTGATTTGTGACATTTGGTAGACAGATCATGTTGTAAGTCAAGGTCGAGTTATGTCTGGGCTTAATTAAGCACAGTATCATGAAAATGTATAGGAGAGTGGAGATATAGTTCCATGTATTCTTGAACCTTAGCACTGGATGGAAGTGATTTTTCCATGTCACACCCCAGCACTTTGTCCTAGAGAAAGAAACCATGGTGCCTATTGGATAGGAGGCAAGGAGGGCTTTTGATTCTATCTGGAACATATGGAAAAGAGAGAAATCTTCTGTCCCTGCTGGCAATTGAACTATGATTTCTTAACCCTTAAAAGCCTGAATTAAATCCCATATGCTATTTGCTGGCATTATTAGGAGCTCACCATTTTCTCCACGTTAGCAGGATAAGGGTTAAATTATTAACCCTTAGGCTACTAATGTCATATATATATATGGAGCAACCATTCTTGATGTTTCTAGATCACACACACAACGACGCAGCACAGTCGGTAGGACTCCTCTGGACGAGTGATCAGCTCGTCGCAGAGACCTCTACCTGACAACACACGACACTCACAACAGACAAATATCCATGCCTCCGGTGGGATTC
>Ga0268261_10002998_pt1 | contig 12275 bp, 4 predicted proteins | sample TergutNc150P1_FD_190353 | JGI IMG/M metagenome (GOLD analysis project Ga0268261, IMG submission 190353) | Nasutitermes corniger P1 segment gut microbial community from laboratory colony in Florida, USA - Nc150 P1 (SPAdes) (version 2) | ecosystem: Host-associated > Arthropoda: Insects > Digestive... | reverse complement strand
CTAATGGTTAATGATTTAACCCTTATCCTGCTAACGTGGAGAAAATGGTGAGCTAATAATGCCAGCAAATAGCAGATGGGATTTAATTCGGGCTTTAAAGGGTTAAGTCGAATTTTAGTACACATGGCGTCGTCTGCAGCCATGGAATTTAAAAAAAAAGCCACATGACGTAAACAAAACCATGTGACTATAACGAGTACACGTTTATGTTTGACGTCGCCTACGTCCATGGAATGTAAACAAAGTCGCGTGACTTAACCCATTCAGGTTTAGATTTTAATGCGCATAGCCACCATATACGTTCTCATATGACGTCACTTCCTGCACAGGTTATTGAGTCCGGCCCCATCTTTTTTTACATCACGTGATTATGACGTCACAGGGTTGGTGGTGGAGGGCGGCAAAGCGCCATACTTAGTACTTCCACAAGAAATCCTCAGTATATACAGTTAATATTGACAGGAGCATTTTAATAGATATTTGTATGTGGTTGACAAAATGGACGTGCCTCTATAAATACTACAATCTGTTTTATCGGTGTTCTTATAAATAGGTACAATGATAGACTGCTTTCAGTGCTCATGTATTCTTCCTCATTCCAAACAAAAATAATAAGCTTTGGGTCTCAGAACAAATTATTTTCTGCCAGTCGTTCCCTAAAATATTGCAACCAACCGATAGTTATCAGTATCGCAGTCAGCTCCCATAAAACACCGTACATTCAGTATACTAGAACGTCATTTGTCTATCAATATGTAATCAATATGGTTGTAAGTCTTCCCATCAGCAGTGGTCCAGTGGTTCAACAGTGGTACTGATGGTATTTTTGGTGCGTGAAGATTGTGAACTTATAAACCAGAATATATATATTTTTTAAATTTAAAACCTAACACCGTTATCATTACTATCCTAATGTAGATTCTTATTCCCAATTGTTAGATTGAAGATATTCTCTATCCCCACATTTCCATTACAATTACTTAACCCTTTAAACACCAGGTTAAATGACATCTGCCATCTGCTGACATTGTTAGAAGCTCACTTTATTCTCCACGTTAGCAGGATAAGGGTTAAAATTATTATGGGACTAAGGAAAATTATTGAAAACCTAACATAATTCCTCATAAAAACGGTCTATTAAGTCATCACTTATCTCCTCTTTTGTTGCAGGCACATTCAGAAAAATGACATAACACCAGCGAACTGTCGGACACACACACACACACACACACACACACACACACACATATAAATATATATATATATATATATATATATATATAACAAACTATTGTTGAAAAACTCTATTCTCTCAAGTGCCGACACTATTCTGTGGTGTACAAAATAACCTGTTCCCAATTGATTATAGCTTCTTTCCTTTTCCATGGGAATAAATAAAATCTTTCCGTAGCCCATTTGTATCACCTAGCTACCTGAATACGCACTACTAATGTATTAACTGCCTAATCCTTTGGCTACTGTTCTGTGTGACCTTGAATTATACGCGTTCCTCACATTCCAGTGCCGAACTTCATGTTCCTTGTTCATTGCTTAGATGTAACTAAAGGAATATTCCATGTCCATGTCCTTGCGAAATGCTTCGTAACTTGGTATTTATTTACAGCCAGTAGGTTGTTAGCATATCGCGCAATACCCAATCTGGAGGGCCACCCCTTGACGGCTGTCCGCGAATGCTTATTTAATATATTCGTACCCCCTATCTATATTTTTAGCAATTCCTCTATATGCTAACTGAGAACCGGCCATACTGAAGTGACAGGGACCGACTTATCAAGGCATCATTCCTGTAAATCCCAATAATCATCAAATTTAAGAATACATTCAATAATATTAAATTACAAATGACGTTCCTGTGTACAGCACTAAACAAGAAATACAATCTTACTGTGCTTTACTGTACTCTACTTTACTGTACTTTACTGTACTGTACTGTACTGTACTTACTGTACTTTACTGCACTGTACTGTACTGTACTGTACTGTACTGTACTGTACTGTACTATACTGTACTGTACTGTACTTACTGTACTGTAATGTACTGTACTGTATTTACTGTACTGTATTGTACTGTACTGTATTGTACTGTACTGTACTGCACTGTACTGAACTGTACTGTAGTGTACTATACAGTACAGTACTGTACTTACTCTACTGTACTGTACGGAACTGTACCGTATTGTACTGTACTGTACTGTACTGTAATGTACTGTATTATAATGTACTTACTGTACTGCACTGTACTGCACTCTACTGTATTGTACTGTACTGTAATGTACTGTACTGTATTGTACTGTACTGTACTGTACTCTAATGCACTTTACTGTACTGTACTGTAGTGTAATGTACTGTAATGTATTCTACTGTGCTGTACTGTATTTAAATGTACTGTAGAGCACTGTATTGAACTGTACTACACTGTATTGTACTGTAATGTACTTTACTGTACTCTACTGCACTCTACTGCACTATACTGTACTGTACTGTACTGTACTGCAATATACTGTACTCTAATGTACTGTACTTCACTGTACTCTACTGTACTGTACTGCACTGTATGTACTGTACTGTACTGTACTGTACTGTACTGTACTGTATTGTATTGCACTCTAATGTACAGCACTGTACTGTACTGTACTGTAATGTACTGTATTGTACTGCACTGTACTTTACTGTACTGTACTGTACTGTACTGTATTGTATTGTACTGTACTGTAATGTAATGTACTGTACTGCACCCTACTGAACTGTACTGTAATGTACTGTATTGTATTGTACTGTAATGTACTGTATTGTACTGTACTGCACTCTACTGTACTATAGTGTACTCTACTGTAATGTAATGTACTATACTATACTGTACTGTATTGTACTGTAATGTACTGCATTCTAATGTACTGTACTGTATTGTACTGTACTGTACTGTACTATACTGCACTGTAATGTACTGTACTGTACTGTATTGTACTGTACTGTACTGCACTCTACTGTAATGTACTGTACTGTACTGTACTTTACTGTAATGCACTCCAAGGTACTGCACTGTACTGTATTCTACTGTACTGTACTGTACTGTACTGTAATGTACTGTACTGTACTGTACTGCACTCTACTGTAATATAATATACTGTACTGTACTGTAATGTACTGTACTGTACTGTACTGTATTGTACTGTATTGTACTGCACTCTACTGTACTATACTGTATTGTACTGCATTCTACTGCTCTCTACTGTACTGTACCGTACTGTACTCTAATGTAGGGTACTGTATTGTACTATACTGTACTGTATTTTACTGTACTGTAATGTAATGTACTGCATTCTATTGTACTATATTGTACTGTACTGCACTCTACTGTAATGTACTGTACTTTAATGTACTGTATTTTACTGTGATATACTACATTCTACTGTACTGTATTTTACTGTAATGTACTACACTCTACTGTACTGTATTGTATTGTACTGTACTGTACTCTACTGTACTGTATTGTATTGTAATATACAGTACTGCACTCTAATGTACTTTACTGTACTGTACTGTAGTATACTGTACTGTAGGGTACTGTACTGTACTCTATTGTACTGTACTGTACTCTATTGTACTGTACTGTACTCTATTGTACTGCACTATACTGTACTGTACTGTACAGTAAAGCACTTTACTGTACTATACTGTACTGTACTGTACTGTACTGAATGTACTGTAATATACTGTACTGTACTGTATTGTACTGCACTCTACTGTAATGCACTCTACTTTAATGTACTGTATTTTACTGTAATGTACTACACTCTACTGTACTGTATTTTACTGTAATGTACTACACTCTACTGTACTGTATTGTACTGTACTGTACTGTACCGTACTGTAATGTATTGTATTGTAATGTAGTGTAGTGCACTCTAATGTACTTTACTGTACTGTACTGTACTATATTGTACTGTAGGGTACTGTACTGTATTGTAATGTACTGTACTGTATTGTACTGCACTCTACTGTACTGTACTGTACAGTAAAGCACTCAACTCTACTATACTGTACTGTACTGTACTGAATGTACTGTAATAGACTGTACTGTACTGTACTGTACTGTACTGCACTGTACTGTACTGTACTGTACTGTACTGCACTGTACTGTACTGTACTGTACTGTACTGTGCTGTACTGTACTGTACTGTACTGTACTGTACTGTGCTGTACTGTACTGTACTGTACTGTACTGTACTGTGCTGTACTGTACTGTACGGTACTGTACTGTACTGTGCTGTACTGTACTGTACTGTACTGTGCTGTACTGTACTGTACTGTACTGTACTGTACTGTACTGCACTGTACTGTACTGTACTGTACTGTACTGTGCTGTACTGTACTGTACTGTACTGTACTGTACTGTGCTGTACTGTACTGTACTGTACTGTACTGTACTGTACTGTACTGTACTGTGCTGTACTGTACTGTGCTGTACTGTTCCAAACAACGTCACTGTGCAGTCTGCTACTTGTAAGTTAGAATCTTTGCTGCAATAACAAATGTCTTACTATTACTCGTACCAATAATCAATTCCAACAATAAAAACCCAGACGGACCGCAAAACAGTTCGCGAGGGGCTTCCACAGAATTTCGATTTACCTTTGGATTAAAAAAAAATATTTAATACTTTATAGAATGCTCAACTATTTAGAAGGAAACTGAAATTGTTTTTACTCAGCAGACATTTTGCTGTGTTGATGTGTGTTGTGTGATAAATTGGTATTGTGGGAGTTGTAATGTGAGGAATTGGTTTGGAAATGGAGGATTTGTAAGTGATGGCAATTGTTAATATTTTGATTTTGTGTAATATACGTGTTGATTTATAAGGACAGCTGTTCAGATATACATCATTGACAGCTTGTGTACAAGTTCTTTGAAGAAGCAATCAATTCATAGATCATTTAATAAAACAAAATAATCAGTTAACCTTCCATCTGCACGGGTGCTATGTGTGCATGCAAAATAGTTTCGTTAAATAAAGATGGAGAAGCAAACAAACAAACCAACGAACAGTACTTACTCAGATTTATACTTCATTTTTAACAAAAGCAAATGGTCTATATATTATCAATACTGTTAGTGGTTTCAGCTGTCGATGATATGTCAGATGCAATACAATTTTCAGTATCCAGTTCACAACATTACAACTGTCCACTATATGCTGTACCGCTGTCACTATTAACCACACAGCACACACAAACAGTTCTGAACAGTAAACAGACAGCGAGCTGTGGTGAAGGAGAAAGCAATAAGTGATTAGAGTAACGGTGATATGTTGAGACAACGTAATTATACTACATTGGGACATAAATATAATTAGGAGACAACATAATTATACTGCATTGGGACATAAAAGTAATTAACAGACAACATAGATTTAATGCATTGGGACATAAATTAAATTAGGAAACCACATAATTATACTGCATTGGGACATAAATATAATTAGGAGACAAAATAATTATACTGCATTCGGACATAAATATAAATAGGTAACCACACAATTATACTGCATAAGGACATCCATACAATTAGGAGACAACATAATTATACTGCATTGGGACATAAATATAATTAGGAAAACACATAAATTTACTGCATTTGAACATAAATAAAATTAGAATATAGCATAATTATACTGCATTGGGACATAAATATAATTAGCATACAACATAACTATAATGCATTGAGACATAAATATTATTAGCAGACAACATAATTACACTGCATTGGGACAAATAAAAGTAGGAGACAAAAAATTTTACTGTATTGGGACATAAATATAATAAGGAGACAACATAATTATACTGCATTGGGACATAAATATAATTGGGATACAACATAATTATACTGCATTGGGACATAAATAAAATTAGGAAACCACATAAATATAATGAATTGAGACATAAATAAAATTAGCAGACAACATAAATATGATGCATTGGGGCATAAAAATAATTAGCAGAGAGCATAATTATACTGCATTGGGACATAAATAACATTAGGATACAATATAATTATTCTGCAGTGGGACATAAAATTCATTAGGAGACAACATAATTATACTGCATTGGGACATAAATATAATTAGGAAACCACACAATTTTATTCTATTGGGACATAAAAATAATTAGGTAACCACATAATTATTCTGTATTGGGACATAAATATAATTAGCAGACAACATAATTATAATGCACTGGGAAAATGAATATAATTAGCAGACAATATAATTATACGGCATTGGGACATAAATAAAATTAGGATACAACATAATTATACGGAATTGGGACATAAATATAAATAGGATACAACATATTTATACTGCATTGAGACATAAATATAATTAGGAGACAACATAATTATACAGTTTTGGGACATAAACCTAATTAGGAAACCACATAATTATACTGCATAAGGACATACATAAAATTAGGATACAACATAATTATACTGCATTGGGACATAAACATTATTAGGATACAACAAAATTTTACTGCATTGGGACATAAATATAATTAGGAAACCACATAATTATCCTGCATTGGGACTTAAATTTAATTAGCATACAGCATATATATACTACATTGGGACATAAATATAAATAGGAGACGATATAATTATACTGCATTGGAATATAAATTTAATTAGGAAACCACATGTTTATACTGCATTGGGATATAAATATATAATTAGGAAATCACATGATTATAATGCATAGGTACATAAACATAATTAGGACACCACAAAATTGTACTGCACTGGGACATAAATATAATTAGGAGACAACATAATTACATTGCATTGTGACATAAATATAATTAGGAAAACACATAATTATACTGCTTTGGGAAATAAATATAATTAGGAGACATAATTATAATGCACTGGGACATAAATATAATTAGGAGACAGTATTATTATGCTACATTGAGATTAATATAATTAGAATACTAAATAATTATACTGCATTGGAACATAAATGTAATTAGGAAACCACATAATTATACTGCATGGGGACATATATATAATTGGGAAACCACATAATTACACTGCATTCGGGCATTAATATAATTAGGTGACAAAATATTTATACTGCATTGAGACAAATATAATTAGGAAACAAAATATTTATACTGCATTGGAACATGAATATAATTAGGAAATCACATAAATATACTGCATGGGGACATAAATATGTTTAGGAAACCACATAAATATACTGCATTGGGACGTAAATATAATTAGGAGGAAACATAATTTTACTGCATAGGACATTAATATAATTAGGGAATCACATAAATATACTGCATTCGGACATAAATATAACTACGAATCCACATAATTATACTGCATTGGGAAGTAAATATAATTCGGAGAGCACATAATTTTACTGCATGGGGACATAAATATAATTAGGAAACCAAATGATTATACTGCATTGAAACCTAAATGTAATTAGGAAACCACATAACTTTACTGCATTGGGACGTAAATATAATTAGAATCCACATTAATATACTGCATTGGGACATAAACATAATTAGCAGACCACATAATTGTACTGCCTTTGGACGAAAATATAATTAGGATACCACATGTTAATACTGGAAAGGGACATAAATATAATTAGGAAACCACATAATTATGCTGCATTGAGACACAAATATAATTATGAGACAACCTAATTTTACTGCATTGGCACGTTTAATCATTAGTATTCAACATATTTATACTACTTTTCGGACGTAAATTTAATTAGGAATCACATAATTTTACTGCATTGGGACATAAATATAATTGGGAAACCACATGATTTTACTGCATTGAAACATAAATGTAATTAGGAAACCACATAATTTTACTGCATTGGAACGTAAACATAATTAGAAATCCACATTAATATACTGCATTGGGACATAATTTTAATTAGCAAACCACATAATTATACTGCCATGGGACGTAAACATAATTAGTAAACCACATGATTATACTGAACTGGGACATAAATATAATTAGGAAACCACAAATTTATACTGTATTGTGACATAAATATAATTAGGAGACAACCTAATTTTACTGCATTCGAACAATTATATCATTAGTAGACAACATATTTATACTACTTTTGGGACGTAAATATATTTAGCAGACAACAAAACTATAATGTATTGAGACATAAATATAATTAGCAGACAAAATAATTATACTGCATTGGGACGTAACTGTAATTAGGATACAACAGAATTATACTGCATTGGGACATAAATTTAATTAGGATACAACATAACTATACTGCATTGGGACAAGAATAATTAGGATAAAATATAATTTTCTGCTTTGGGACATAAATGTAATTAAGAGACCACATAATTTTACTGCATTGGGATTTAAATGTAATTGGGAAACCCCATAATTATACCGCATTTGGACATAAATTTAATTAGGAAACCTCATAATTATAATGCATTAGGACATAAATATAATTAGGAAACAACATAATTATTCTGCATTGGGACATAAATATAATTAACATACAACATAAATATACTGCATTGGGACATAAATATAATTAGGAGACAACATAATTTTACCGCATTGAGACAAATATAATTAGGATACAACATAATTATACTGCATTGAATCATAAATATAATTAGGAAACCACATAATTATGCTGCACTGGGACATAAATTTAATTAGAAAACCACATAATTATACTGAATTGGGGCATAAATATAATTAGGGAATGACATAATTATTCTGCATTTGGGCGTAACTATAATTAGGAAAGCACTTAATTTTACTGCATTGGGACACAAATATAATTTGAAACCACATGTTTATACTGCATTGGGACATAAATATAATTAGGAAACCCCATAAATATACTGCACTGGGACGTAAATATAATTAGAAATCCACATTTCTATACTGCATTGGGACATAAATATAATTAGGAAACCACATACTCTTACTGCCATGGGACGTAAATATAATTAGGAAACCACATGATTATACTGAATTGGTACATAACTATAATTAGGAAACCACATAATTATACTGCATTGGGACATAAATATAATTAGGAAACCACACAATTATACTGCATTGGAACATAAATATAATTAGGAAACCACATAATTATAATGCACTGGGACATAAATATATTTAGGATACAACACAAATTATACTGCATTGGGACATAAATATAATTAGGAAAGCACATAATTATACTGCATTGGAACATAAATATATTTAGGATATAACATAATTATACTGCATTGGAACATAAATATAATTAGGAAACCACATAATTATACTGCATTGGAACATAAATATAATTAGGAAAACACATAATTATACTGCATTTGGACATAAATATAATTAGGAGACCACATAATTTTACTGCTTTGGGACATAAATGTAATTAAGATAAAACGTAATTATACTTCACTGGGACATAAATATAATTAGGAAACCACATAATTGTACTGCATTGTAACATAAATATAATTAGGATTCCACATAATTGTACTGCATTTGGACATAAATATAATTATGAAACCACATTAATATACTGCATTGGGACATAAATATAATTAAGAAACCACATAATTTTACTGCATTGGGACTTGAATATAATTAGGATTAAACGTAATTTTACTGAATTGGGACATAAATATAATTAGGAGACAACATAATTTTATTGCATTTGGACATAAATCTAATTAGGAAACCACATAATTTTGCTGCATTGGGACATAAATATAATTAGTATACAACTTATTTTGACTGCATTGGGACATAAATATTTTTAGGAGACTACATAATTATACTTCATCGTGTCATAAACATAATTATGTTTGCCACATTATTATACTACATTCGAACATTAATACAATTAGCCATGCTGTTTTTGAAGACAGTTTTTCAATTCACAAATTTCAATAGTCACATTTTAATAGCCTTTCCGACATCATTGGAACGTGTCTTCCACAAACGTCGGTACCAACAGGGGCACTAACGACGTCATATATTGGGCCGGTATCACAGACAGACATTGAATGTCACATAATTCGAAGCGAGTGGTGATTGCTTTATTTATCACACATCAAATAACTAATTATTATCTTTCGGTATTCTGGATTTTTACCTAATTGTTTTTTCTTATAGTCTTATATCTACTCCCTCTCTCCCTACCCTGCCCCTCGACCGACTCTTCAGCCTGATGTATCCGGCTCTAAATTTGGTATCTTTACCATGCAATAGATCCGGGCTAATACTTCCCACTCGCAATGTTTTGTTTTGTATTATCCCTTGATCAATCAAATATTACTCTTGCCTTCCTGTACCTGCTTCCTACCACTCTAACCTGTTACACCTAATGGCATCACACAGTCACTCACTTTACAATTCCTCCAATCAGGAACCCTCTCCCCCCAACAGCACTGCCCATCACTCCCCTCCCAACAACTTAATGCTGCAATCCCATTGGATGACATAACACTTTAGAGACTTTTCACCGCCCACTATATCTCTATGTAAACTGGGTGTTGGTGTTGGCCGGCGTTCTGAACCCGGAAGTGGGGGCGCAAACCCCCACTTCTTACAAGGTATAAGTGTTGATGAGGATGTTAAATTTCTTCATGTGCTGTTGGTGAATTTCCGTTTACAGTAATCCCGTGCAGTAACACAGTACGAAGTCTCCATCAGTCTTCCTAAAATTCCCCTCTACGTTAAGCTGTCACACTGTCAGCTGTTATGTCAGTAACACCAATACAGCAGCTGGCCGATATGTTGCAGACAGTGTCAAGTTGAGTGTTGGGTTAGTGTTTAGTGTCAAAATTTGTCGAAGACAGCCGTGTAGAAAAAATTGTACCATCCTTCCTCACTAAAACACAAAGCCATTTGCCCTTTTGTGTTTAATAAATGAACACACCGTTAACAGTGCCCCCCCTCACACACACACACACAAGACCAGTTAACATTATTTTGTCTCACATCTACTCTTCCTCACTTTCCGTCGTCACTTCGCCACACCATTCTGCTGTCAGCACAGTGGGACTTGTTAATACTGTGAACTGTGATTTAGTATCATTAATATTATTCATTACTCGCTTTACATTGACGTGATGGTGAAATTACTGAGATTAAATTACGGTATTTTATAGGACCACACCCAACTGGTGCAACTGTGGTCTCAGCTCACGGTCTGGACCACGCGATGTCCCTCACGCAATCAGAACACCACAGCATTATTGATGATTGTATTTCTATCGGCGAGGGTTAGCAGTGGGCTACCTGTTGCCAGTGACACTTTTCAGGCAGGTGTCAAGCAGAGAACACGTGTTTTGGCCTGATGTAAATTGTTGACGAGACGTAGTGTTAAAACTAACGAAGCTGTAGTCAGGTTAGTTGTGTTCTGTAGTGGTGATCCACCGTTCTAAATGGTTGTTCTGTAAACTCGGAACAAACTTGTTAAAATTTTACCCGGAGAGACATGCTTTTCGCTGTTGCAGTCATCTGGACAAACGGACGAAATTATTGTTCTGTAAAAGATTATTATTGGGCAGGAAAATTTTATTAAATGTAAATATTAAAATTTTCAAAATTGTAATTTTGCCTGTTGTTTTGTATGGGTGTGAAAACTGGTCTCTCACATTGAGGGTTGAGGGTGTTTGAACATAGGGTGCTGAGTAGAATATTTGGATTTAAGAGGGACGAGGTAAAGAGGAGTGGATAAAACAGCACAATGCTGAGCTTAATGATCTGTACACCTCACACAATAATATTTGGGTGTAAAATCAAGAAGAGACGGTCGTGGCATGTAGCGTGTGAGGGGAGAGAAGAGGCGTATAAAGGATTTTGTTGTGGAAAACTGAGCGAAAGATGTAATTTGGGAAAACCAGGCGCAGATGGGTGGATAATATTAACACATTGAGGACGGGGTAATTTAAATTATTTAAACGCCCGTTACCGGTTTTTTTTAACAATTTTAACCCCTTAAACGCTGAATTAAATCCCATCTGCTATTTGCTGGCATTATTAGCTCACCATTTACTCCACGTTAGCAGGATAAGGGTTAAATCATTAACCCTTAGGTTACTAATGTCATATATATATATATATGTATATACATGGAGCACCTATTCTTGATGTTTCTAGATCACACACAACGACGCAGCACAGTCGGTAGGACTCCTCTGGACGAGTGATCAG
>Ga0268261_10002997_pt1 | contig 12281 bp, 9 predicted proteins | sample TergutNc150P1_FD_190353 | JGI IMG/M metagenome (GOLD analysis project Ga0268261, IMG submission 190353) | Nasutitermes corniger P1 segment gut microbial community from laboratory colony in Florida, USA - Nc150 P1 (SPAdes) (version 2) | ecosystem: Host-associated > Arthropoda: Insects > Digestive... | reverse complement strand
CACATCTAATGAAGCAGAAGTGGATAAACATGATTTTGGAATGATATTAGAGCCAGAAATATTGAAGAAAGCAGAGGTTGAAAATGATGGACATTCCTGGATTGCTGCCAAAATACAGGTTAGACATATATTAACAGCACATTATTGTACATCACCACCATTCATACTGTGTCCATGGTGATAACCACTCTGCCTGGTATGGAGGACGTGTAAGTACAACAATTTATTGTTGTGGTTTTTAACTTGTTGACAGTTGTGAATAACAACGATCGACATCATTTTCCTCCCTGAAATAATTTTGGTAGTTTTTCATTGGGAATAGTTTCACAAACTCGAATGTGTGAATAAAACGTTTATATCACACTCTGTTTGGATGATACCAGATGATGCTTCAGCTGAATGGCCAGAAAACGAAATGTAGGGCTTGGTCAGGGTTTTATTATGCTGTTCATCTTCTTTTAACTTGTTTAAGTCACTTAAATCCTAGAATATATTGCCTCATACTCTCTGTCAAACTGGAAGCTGTTTAGCATTCCTTTAATTTGCAAATCGTCACACAGCAAATTAAAGGGATGCTAAATACACCAACGTTTTAGCATAGCGACAAAATTTAATTAGTTGCGATCATGTGTCAAAAATGTCAGTGTGATTATTTGTCAGTGAGATCAAATGTCTGTGATAAATTGTCGCATGACAATATGTTGTGACCCTGTCTCAAAGCAGCCTGATTTCACTCTCCATCCTGAGTGTTGTACCAGTGCAAAAGTAACAGTTCACCTTTGTGATTGAAAAGTATTTTTCTTGTGTGCAACATGACATGTTCATGCCAAAATAAAGCCAAACAGTTTTTGCTACATTTTTGGTGAAGTGGAATTAAAATTGTAAAAGAAGCCCACTGTCAACACCTGTGAGAAAAGTTTATGAAGTGTATTTTGGCTGGTAGGTCAGAGATGAAGATAAAATTTGGGTGCCAGGGATTTGCTGCATCTCATGTTCAAGGACTCTGGCAGGTGACAGTTAAAAAAGAAGTTAAGTGCTTGCCTATTTAAGGAAAAAATTTTCCCAAAATAAGTGAGGCCAAGAAGAAAGAAGGAAATTTTGTTGGTCCACAGATTAAAAAACTACTCAAAGACCATGCCTTCAGTACAGAATTAAATGCTACAGAAAGAAGAGCATGGGAGGCATCTGGAAATGTCTGCAAAAACCTTTTAGGCAATAAAAAAGCCAAAACGTACAATGAAATTGTGCAGGAGCTAATTTCATCATATGGTACTGTGGGGTGTAACGTGTCATTAAAACTTCATTTGCTGTGTTTCCACTTGGGTTTTTTTTCCTGAAAACATGGGAGTCATCTCTGCTGAACATGGGGAAAAGTTTCATCTTGACATTTCCCAAACAGAAAAGAGGTACAGTGGAAAATGGTGTCTAGATATGTTGGTTGACTACTGCTGGAGTCTTATAAGGGAGACACCAACTGGTGAATATAACAGGCAAAAGAATAAAAAGTGAGGGTTTACTGATGAATTTTTGTGTAGTTAGGATAACATATATAGAGACATTGTTCATTATTTGACTCTGTATTGTAATTAAAGACCAGTGTAATAGTTCTTTATTACATAGTTTTTTAATTTAACCCCTTCTTCTTAAGATTGGTGGGTTATGTGGTAATTTGGTTGTCATATGCAGATTCAGCAATATGAAAACTATTAGAATCACCCTGAATTTTAACAGGGAGCTTTTCTTTTTTCTTTTCCATCCAGTGCAATTGAGTCAGTGTTTAAACACATAAGGTTATTATGTTACTCAATACAGGATGTGTCATTGAAGTTTATGTTGCATATTTCAGCCCCAGGATGAAGAGCAGGAGTTCGTAGTTGGTGACAACTCATCAGTCACAGGTGGTTTCTGGAACCTACCTCTGACACCTGGCAGATGGTACCAGGTGACTCTGGTAGCAGTCAATCGACAGGATGATGATTACAAGTACAGCATTGTAAAACTGCCAGATCCTGTACAGACTCTTTCAGAAGCTAATTTTGAAGAGGAAGGTAGCAGTGGAGCAGTGTGGGCTACATTGCTGCTGTTACTGTTAATACCAGCAGTTGTATACTTCATTTACAGGTCAGTTGTGTGACAGCATGTAGTGTAAAGTGGCAGGAAACACATTCATTTGCTTGCAGGAAGTGTGTGTCATTTTTGTCACTACCACAGCCATGAAGTCTGAAACTCACCTGTGCAAAACAGTTGCACTGCATGGGACACTAAATCTACTGATTTAAAAATGTGATGTTGAGGACATAATGCACAGTACTGTTGAAGTGATGTAACACACCACCTTGCTGAATAGTGTTGTTTTCATCTGTGTTATTGCAATGTCATCAAAGATAGACACATGGAATGTTCTCAGCATTTCAAGATATGTTTCTCCAATTACAGTTACATAAAAAAAGTACAGAACACATCCTCTCTTCCCATATTGTTGCCCATATCATGCTGCATAGATCATGCTGGACACCCATCATTTCCATACAGTATGGATATTTGTTTGTCTCAGTGTTGATTATTGTGCCTATTGAGACAGCTGTTGATGTCAAAACTTCTTTTGTCACTGAATATGACCCACTGGATGGTACTGTTTTGCTGAACCACTCACATTATTACACTTGGTGATTAGTGTGTAATTTCTGTATAAGTTTCACTTTATGCAGATGAAAACAGTGTTTTAAAAGTGTTGAGCTGAAGTGCAGCCCATTTCTGTCTGCTGGGCAAGGTTCTTCCTTGACATTGTAAAACTGTTTGTCAGCGTGACCAATACTGCTGTTACCATAACATTGTCAGTTAAAATTCTATGTCTATCAGAACATGGAAGTTAGAGGGCCCTTTCTGTTTGTTCGGAATGTTGAATAGTATGAATAATTTGATCAATAGGTGACCTCTTTGGATGTTGCTCGCTGAAAGTATAGGCAGTGAACTGATAAGAAGCATCGTGCATACCATGCAAGGAAACTGGGTTCACACATTCAACTTTCAGTGTCATGGCTGTTTTTTATTGGAGAAGAAAAATGTTGTTGACTTGATGTTCATGGATCTGTGCATCATAGTATAATTCATACAGAAATAGCAAACAAGATGCAACAGTGTATCAAAATTTTATTATTCCATGTTTATATGAAGCTCAACATGTTTCGGGTGACACACCACCCATCATCAGGAGTCTGAACGTTGAGGTTGCTGGACGCTGACAGCGTCCAGCAACCTCAACGCCCAACAACCTTTCACGTATGCAAAACCAGAGGCTGCTAGTGTAGTTTTAAGCTCCTGATGATGGGCGGTGTGTCGCCCGAAACATGTTGAGCTTCATATAAACATGGAATAATAAAATTTTGATACTCTGTTGCATCTTGTTGGCTATTTCTGTATGAAGAAAAATATTCTTATAAAGCATGACTTTTGGGCCATTCAGTATGCTAGATACTAGCGACTCTGTTGAGGTTAATATGAAAAGAGGATCAAACACTTCTATCTGTTGTGGTTGATCAGCTCTGTCATGTATAAATTTATGACATGTAAACGAATTACTGAATAATGAGCAGAGTAGAATTTGAGCAGCTTTTACAGTAAAACATGAACTGTATACTGTAATTAAAATGAGCATTTATAGAAGATGAGCTGCATTATATAAATTCTATTTTTACCACAAAGTTAACTAAATGTGGCAGTGTTTGGTTTGCTGGAACGTGGGAGAGAATGAACTATTACAGCTGCAGTGGTTTTGTTAATAATTTAAAGGAGAAAAACCAGGTGAGAGGAAGTGAGAAGAATAAGTACAGATATAAATTAATAAACCTCAGAGTGTGAACATGTTTGAATGAGCAATGAATGATAGAATCCCACAGTAGGTTTTGGACATGAAACTAAAAGGAAAGCGCCCAAGAAGAAGACCGGATTCATGAATAGACCAGTAGGTTGTGAACAATGTCACACAGAAGTTGGAAAGCACATGGTAAGAACTTGCACTATATCAGTGTATTCAATTTATTGTACCAACCAAATGCACAGTATTATGTGCATGTAAATAGTAAAGATATAGCTCTTACATGTTCTGGTACAATTGTACCTTCTTCTGGGAGAAAAATATACCAAGGTTACAACTAGTCACCAGTGATAAGATATCATTTACAAAGTTCCAAGGTCTGCAGTAGGCAACAGACCTTGGAACCCTGCAAATAATGTCACTGGCAATTAGTTTTAGACCTGGTATATTGTGCTCCCTACAGTTGGTATGCTGGTACCAAAACATGTCTGAGCAATATTTTTAATATTTATATGCACATAATACTGTGCATTTGTTTGGTGCAATAAATTGAATACATTGATCTCAATAATGCATGGAATGGATAACTTTAAAATAATTGCTCTATATAATCTCATCAACTGACAGACTCATTAAGTAGCATGCTTGAAAGTGAGTGTGGGAAGAAACTGACAAGAATTTTGGTATAAGAGGGACAGATGGATATGGCCCATATAAATGAAAGTGTTAACGAATAAGGGTGAGGGTGATGACTCATAATAATGATCGGAAGGCTAGTGCAATGAATATTACTGTGAATGAAACAGACCCCGTTACAAAATCTATACAGCAAATTTGCTTCAGATCACTGCCTGCAGCTATACTTGCATGCTAACAGTAATGAGCAACACTGTTTTAGTCACACATTTAACTGAGTTCTGCTTTTCACCTCCATCAGTTACGTTCATGTCACTATCGGTTAGAATTTTATGCTGGCTGTTCTTCATCATATTTCTTGGATTTCTGCTGGACTGTACTGATAATTGTCAGCTATTTTCCCATGCATAACTTTTATCACCATGTAATATGCACATGTGCATATGTGTGTGCATGCCTTTCCTTCTTTGACACCTTTTTTTAAACTGCCAATGAAATTGATATATCTTTCTAAATAGAATTAAAAAAACTGTCCTGTTTCAAATTAACGTTTATAATATTCAGTTTGTGACAGTTACCCAACTGTTGCTGAATCTCAGGACATTCAGTGTGTTAGTAGGATGTGCAGTTAATGGATGAAATTAATTGAATTTCTTTTGTAACATAACATGTCTGCTTTGAGCTAATGGTCATGTTTCCTTTTTACACTAACTACTAGATTATTTCTCACTTTGTTGTTTATATTAGTGATTAACGCTTATTGGCATTGAAGGGATCTATGTACTTTGTCAGTTTGCAACACTCCTTGCTTTACGGCTCTCCTAAATGTTCATGGGAACTTATTCAGTTAGGTCATGTCTGGCAGTGCTTGCTCCCTCAGTTTTTCTTTTCAGTCTTTTGTTACAGTCATTTTTCTTCCTTCTTCATGTTGTAGGCTTTTTACATTTAAATTCTTCCTGAATGCAAGTCCTTGGGCATGTAAACACATTTCAAATAAGTTTTGATGAAAGAAAGTCTGTTGTAGACTCACACTTCTGTGTGATATAATTTCAGGAATACCTCCTTATCACTTTTCTACTGTAACTAATTGACTGACTGTGAAAGATTTTAAACTTTAATGGTAAATAAATGCACAAATACCTTCGCAGGTGACCAGCTATATCAAAGTTGGGTTAAAAACAAACCTTTCAAGATCTACTGTTTCTGAGTTATCTGGGGTTAAGTGGACCCATATGGTCTTATTGATGGAGATTGAGTAGGTCTCTGAAACTTTGATTTTTTGACCCAACATTGGTGCAGGTGATCACCCAAGAAGATATGGTGTAATTGATTAACAACTCATGTATTTATTTACAGAAGGAAGGATATGAAGAATAAGGGCGATACACTTGAATTGAAAACAGATGATGGTATGTATGGTGAGTTTTTAGTACATGAACTGACTTTTAGATTTAGGAATTTAGATGTAAGATTTAAAATGCATGATAAATATCTGTTTCCTTTTTCAGATGATAATTCAAAATATTGTAGAATACAGTATAATTTATTGTTAAATGGGGAGAGTTTTAACACTTTCTATTTAATTTATTTTCAACTTTGTTAGGTACTGAAATGACGTGCACTCCAGTCACTGCTAATGTGTTTGATAGGAGAAAATGTTTCCACTGATCGTCATGTTTTACAGGCAGCCAAGGTGATTCTGCAGAAAATGTAAGTGACCTAGATCCAGCAATAAATGAAACTTCTATAGAACCAAAACTTTCACCATCTCAGAGATTCAGCCGCAGAGTGGCTATTGGAGAACTGGAGAAGTATGTGAAAGAAGCTCTAACATCTGGTGAACTGCAGCGCCAGCATGCTGTAAGTATCATTCGTCAGCCTGTATCTTTCTGAAATTTTGTGGCAGTAGTATATAATTACAGGGGCATGTGGTGGCATGTGGTGGTTCAGGCATTGTGCTACCAGCTGCAAGGTCGCAGGTTTGATTCCTGATGATCTCATTGGAATTCTTCATTGACATAATCCTTCTGGCCGCACTCTGGCCCTGGGGACAACTCAGCCTCTAACAGAAATGAGTACCAGGAAATACTTCCTGGGGGATAAAGGTGACCATTGCATAGGGCTGACGACCTTACCATCTTAATGTGCCTATTGTCTTGGAAATTTGGGAGCCTCAACCTCCTGGAACTTTCAGGGCCTGTCCTGGTCTGTACAGGGACTATTCACCTTTACCTTTGCATAGTGTATAATTACAGTAGTGAATCCAGATCTGGAGGTGAGGGCATGTGGCTGGGTACAGAATGCTTCCTTTACCCCATACCATCTCCAAAAATTAGAGTCAATCATCCAGCCTTGTCCCTTGTAACAATAAAGAAACAACATAATATCTGTCAATATTCACAGTCACTACCAACTCACTTTGAATTTCACAATTTCAGTGTCAAAACCCAAGCATACACTGTTATTCATTCAGATATATCACAAAGACAGATATGTTCTTTGTGTGATTTCAGGCTTCTGCCACAATGTAGATTAGAACTGCGCCCTTCTGGGTTGTTACACATGGAGAAATGGTAATTTCTTACCAATGTTTCAGGATAACTTAACGGTCCCATCGTCAAGGGTCAAAAGGGTCTTTACCCTTAACTGAAAGGTTGTTCTGAAATGTCGGTAAGAAATTACCACTACTCACTGTGTAATAACTCAGAAGAGTGCACTTCTGAAGGATATGTGCTTTGGCCATCCATGTACAAAACAGGTTACAAGAAATTCAACCAACTGTTATTCAAAGCCTATGTATGTGATTTTATTTACGTCTATTGCATATTGACCGGCTTTGGTGGTCTAGGGGTTAGCGTGCTGGCCTTTGGTACACAAGTTCGCAGGTTCAAACCCGGCCGAAGCTGTCGGATTTTTAAGGGCGAAAAAATCCTCAGCACGCCTTCCTTCAGAGGGGAAGTAAAGCCATCTGTCTCATGTCGCAGATTTGCGGCATGTAAAAGATCCCTAGAATTACATGGAAGTCGGATTCTAGGCCAAATTTGTCCGAACATTTCTTGCCCACGAAGAGTTCCACCTTCCGCTACTAGAGGTCTCTCGCGTCGTTGGACGTGAAGGCACCTAGCGGAGAAGCTGGCAACGTCTAAAGGTGGGGGAAGGCAATGGCAACCTACCCCTAAGAACTTGCCCAGGATGCAGCGTGCCAGAGCCATACCAGTCGCCTGACTGGGCTCTGATTCCTACTAAACCGAGCCTAAGGGCTGAATACTAATGATGATTGCATATTGGGTGCCTTCTGATATGTATGTTCACGCAACGGGACAATCCTCAGTGGTGAAGAGTAATGTCCGACTGCTACGGACATGTGCCATACTGAATATATCTGGCTGTCCAGGCAGGAATAAATGGTAATATAGTACATAAGGCTGCCATGATAGTGACTGATATGGAACATCATGCAGAAGAACCTGTATTGAATTATCACATCATGGTTTACTGTCTTCTTTATAAGGAGCTGTAAGACCATCTTTTGCACCAGGGACTGCAGCCAAACTGGCTAGACTGCTTCCACCGTGATTCTAAGCATCTTCCATATAATTCAGTCCATAGCCTTTGCACTTACATATACTTCAAATAGACTAAAAAACAAATGGTGAGATTAAATGGTGGAGTCCTACTGTAATTTGACTTTCTGACACCGATAATTACCATTAATTTCAAAATATAAAGCCAAACATTTTTTAAGTTTGGGCCACATTGATTGAGAGGGATTGTGTCTGTTCCACCTGCCAGTTACTTGGCCATAGCCCTTTACATCTTGTCACCCTTTTGAACACATGTCTGAATTTAGTTTTGGATATTTTATACAGCCAACAATTAAAAGTTGAGGTGGGAGAGGGAAAGGGGTATTCTAACTGACTCTAAATGTTTGGACTGTCCACCGTACCTATATGTATGCACAGACTGACGTTTTATTCATAATTTAATTACTGTTTCAATAAAATATTTTCCTGCAACAAAGTGTTGCATGTCAAACAACATTTTTCATGTGCCAATTATAGGACATATTCCATTGAGCTGCTGTCAGCATATTAGATATTTCCTTAAGTGTATGAGTTTGATAAAAATTACAGTTCTGTAGAAAATATTACTTTATTGTAGGTAGACATTTTTTTTTGCTTGGTAAATGACAAGAATCTTAATAATTAAAAGATTTATGTTGTTTTGTTTTTACAGTTTTGAGCTCCACATATTTTTAGTTTGGGTGTTTTAAATGTGAAAGACTGCCCTTTGAATTATACTGTAGCACTGGCTGAGGAAATCTAAAAATCTGTATGTAGCTGGATCAAATATTGCATCACATCATATGTGTGAAGCTGAATGAAATACAGTACATGAAGTTTGATGAGTGGAGATGGTTGTAAAAATTGGTAATGAATTCTGATGAAGTTCAAAAGGACTATTAATTTATATTCCTCTTGATCCACCACATTTATCTAAAATAGAAGTATGTACCATAATGAAAAGCTTCTGTCAAAATGAGAAATTTATTTCAATATTTCAGCTCTTTCCAAGAGGACAGACTCAGCCTTGGGATTATGGTCGCCTTCCTCAGAACAAAGCAAAGAATCGATATGGCAATCTTCTGGCATGTAAGTCATTTTGATATGTCTGTTTACCTAAGAAGGCAGAATATATTCAATTCCAGATGTAAGTAGGATGAAGTGGGTTTTAATTTTTATAGTTTTACGGAGATAATAGGAACATGGGAGACAATTTACTGGTGCAGATAAACTACTAAATAAACTGGAGGAATATGAAATTTTATTAAGAAGGTTATTGGAATGGAATACAAAGTAACAGAGAAAACAGTTAAAACTTATATAGAAGATAAGGCTGTAAGTACTTATTTTATGTTATTGTAAATGATGTATGATTTACTAGGCTTAAAGGCAATGATTTCAATATTAGTAAATTGGGGTGGTAGATTGAGAAACTGGAAGTTAAAGAATTATTGTTATTTGAGGTAGATATAAAGGCTGCAAACTGCAAAAACTTGGTGTTAGCAGATGTGGTTATTTTTGCAATATCATGTAGCTAGTAAGTGTTCAATTCAGTATTTTGTGTCTGTTTTGTTTAGCACTAGTAATGATAATGTAAAAACTGAAGATAGAGGTAATATGAAGACGCACTTCTAAGAATAGTGATTAAGTTAAAATGTATAAAATGGAATAATAAACTGTTTCAAACAAAATTATAGATTTCAGTGACAAACATGTTTTATGTCTTGCGGACAGAAAAAATTCAAATGTTAAGTAGGACACCTTGTGGACCAAGGAATAAATGATAGAATGACAGTTGGGGAATTTAATTGGTGTAACTGAATGTCAGTGAATGCACTCAAGGCCCATTAGACAATTGTGATTTTGTAAGAAGTGCTGGGGTGTGAATAAACATGAAAGTCACACACTTTTTACAACGTGGACAATTCTGTTGTATAGTTTTACACTATATTTAAAATGAAATTTTAGCAGCTTAAATAATTCAGTCTATCACAATTGCAGATGATGAAACTAGGGTGATACTGAAGAAACTGCCAGAGGATCAATTTTCTGATTACATCAATGCAAATTACATAAATGTAAGTTGGTCATTTCTTTAATTGTGTGGGATATGTAACCTCGTGCTGTGCTCAGACTGATTCTAAATAATTGTTAATATACATAACCTTCTACTATATTGAAAATACTGAACTGTCAGGAACATAAACACTGTATTGGCAACATTTTCCTGTGTGTAACTTGGTGGTATAAGCAGGAGTGAAGGTATAGCTTTGTGTATTCATAACCTTAACACTAGACAGAAGTGAGTGGTCATATCCATGCCTCAGCCACTTTACTCCATATATCTACTGAATAGGAGGCTGGATGGAACCTACAGCTGGTCTGGGTGCTTTGGAGACAAGAAGAACCTTTTGTTTATGGTCATAATTGATTCATGATTCCTTGGTATTCCAGCCTGTAGCCTAGTCATTGTACCCAATACAATATCCCAGCTCCTAAAGAGTGGATTACTGAGGACTAATGTAAAATGACATGGAATGGAATAATATTTACAAGAGAGAATTCATGACAAAATAAAATAGAGACAGTATGTCATGTTTTATTGATCTTGTCTTCCACGGATTATATTTCTCGCTCTGATACTTGATATATAACTTTTCACTCAACATTAGGTGTCCTACACCATAACATGACTTCTGTAAGTTATAATATGAAAAATATATGAGTTTTGTTGTGCTCTTACTGAATTTTTGGTTGTTAATTCTAGGGTTACAACTCACCCAACTTCTACATTGCAACACAAGGACCTAAACGCAACACAGTTGTGGACCTCTGGAGAATGATTTGGCAAGAACATGTACAAGTTATTGCCATGCTAACAAATGTTATGGAGAATGGGAAGGTAAGCAATGTTGTTTGTCATCATTTGAATCCTTGACATCTTGACTGCTTGGTGGACGCATACTAATGTAAATCACTTATTTAGATTAAGGACATGTCTGTAGTTCAGCGAATATCAGCACAGTCTTCCTCTGGTATCATATAAATCGTAAATGTGTTGAAGGTTTAACCTCTAGAATCTCATCTATCTTCCTGCAGTGTTCTCTTTTCAATTTCTTGCCTTCTACTTCTTACCTTCTTGAGTCTCCTGGTATCTCATAGCACCATATTGTTCCTGGTAATGCAGTAGCTCTCCTTCCTTTCAGTGTTAATTTTAGTGCTGTTGTTTGTTCTGACTTTGTCCAATTTTTAAATGGCCAAATGAGGTAATGAGTTTTCTTCAAACTACATTAACAATTTTAATTCCACCTTCTTGTCTAAAAATTTCATTTCTAGTTTTATTCCTCTTTGTGTTTCCATTAATACCACTACAGAATATTATATCCGTTGTTTGGATGTTGTTTTATTCCTCTTTTTCATTGTATGATCTGTTAGATAAAAGCTTAATCACTGAAAGTAAAAGGTATATATTCCTGAAGCTTGTATAATTCATTTTTATATTCCCTTTCGGTTTACGGTAAATAATATTTATCAGTGAACTACAGTGGATTAACACCTGCTTCATATAAAGAATTTAGTTTAAAAGTAAGAACATTAGGTGCAAAGTATATAAGTCCTATCATTCTACTGAGAAATCCAGATACAATTTATTTTGATTAGAGACATATTAATGCCTCAGAAATTGAAGTAACTTTTGACTTTTTGACTTCTTAAATAACCCTATTTATTTATATACTACCTGAAATTGTTGTATGCGTTTGTGGTTGTCTCAAGGTAAGCTAAGTAGGTTTCAACAGAAACTGAAAAAAAATCTTAGCATTTTAAAATAATATTGTTTCACTGACTTTAACTAGTAAAGCCCCTTAGAATATGAAAATCTTCACCCCACTGTGATCCAGTTTTATAGTTTTGAACAAAGTGGATGTCCAGCCTGTTCACTGACTTACTTACTTACTCCATGGAGCAGAGTCCTTCTTGAGAAGCTAACCAGTAAACTAGTCAAGAAATTCCCCGCATTTATGGAACCTGAAAGTCCCTCACTGTACCCACAAGTGCCCGCCACCTGTTCTTATCCTGAGCCAATTCCATCCAGTCCCCACGACCCCCTCCAACTTCCCGAAGATCCATCTTAATATTATCCTCCCATCTACGTCTTGGTCTCCCCAATGGCCTCTTTCGCTCAGGCTTCCCCACCAACACCCTGTGCACACCTCTATCCTCCCCCATACGCGCCACATGCCCTGCCCATCTCATTCGTCTCGATTTTA
>Ga0268261_10002996_pt1 | contig 12281 bp, 9 predicted proteins | sample TergutNc150P1_FD_190353 | JGI IMG/M metagenome (GOLD analysis project Ga0268261, IMG submission 190353) | Nasutitermes corniger P1 segment gut microbial community from laboratory colony in Florida, USA - Nc150 P1 (SPAdes) (version 2) | ecosystem: Host-associated > Arthropoda: Insects > Digestive... | reverse complement strand
TGTACAGGACTGCTGGTACAGCATTGTGTGCATGTACAGGACTGCTGGTACAGCATTGTGTGCATGTACAGGACTGCTGGTACAGCATTGTGTGCATGTACAGGACTGCTGGTACAGCATTGTGTGCATGTACAGGACTGCTGGTACAGCATTGTGTGCTTGTACAGGACTGCTGGTACAGCATTGTGTGCATGTACAGGACTGCTGGTACAGCATTATGTGTATGTACAGGACTGCTGGTACAGCATTGTGTGTATGTACAAGACTGCTGGTACAGCATTGTGTGTATACAGGACTGCTGGTACAGCATTCATTGACTGTGATTACAATAAACAGCAGCCTTACACAGTATACTGTTGGTGCTGACCGAATGTTTACAGATGTATATACAATATCATGTCGACTGTCAACAGTACATATTGTTACACAGTGCGATATCAAAACAACAAACCTACCCCACACACACACTTAACACACTTTACCACGACCAACAATAACTGTACAACATTCATCTGTACTGAACAGCACTGAAATGTAATTTTAACTGTTACATACTGTTTACAGTCCGCTGACAGCCAACAGTCCCACTGCTGTTGCTGACCCACCAACACACTGACTGCTGTTCACTACACAAACAGCACAACATTTGTCTCACCATCAGCTGAGCTAAAGCTCTTTGTGCTGCTGTTGCACTGAACACTTCGATATCAGCAAAATATTTTGCTTTAATTAAGGGATGTTACTGGATGTTTATCATATTCCTGCTTTAATTTTTTAAAGGGAAATGGCAATACACAATCTGCGGCACACGGTGACACTTTCTTTCCTGCTGTCACCCAGTGCTACTGATTTACCAACAAAAAACTTTCATCGGACCAGCAATTATCTAAAGTCTCACTATTGATTGACCAGTTCCACATCGTACGACCATTACTAAGGCATGTTTTCCTCTTTGGTAATTGAGGCAAACAGGATTTCAATATGCTACGGAATGTAAGGTGCCGATTGTTATTTAAAAAAAATCATCCTCCAATTTTGACATAGCCCCCCCCCACATGTTCCCTATCCACTCGAACAAACTCCCTCGGCCACTGTCCATTCAACAAACCTGGTCTGCTCACTGGATAACAGCACAATATTTGGTACTGTGTGATGAGCTGACAGAAGGCCACTTCTTTATATTGTGTTGTGGCTGTGGCTATCAGCGATGCATTACAGCTAAATGGTAATGGGACTGACAGCTTTACAGTGAAAGAAGGGCTGGACAGTGCCACCAGCTAAGCCAACTGTCAGCAGGGAGGGTGTGAAATGTTGTGACTAATACAGCTGACAGTTCAGGTCAGTTTATCACTACCACAGCAGTTAGCAGTGTGGCTTAGGGTTGTACTGTAAAAGTGTGGTATATGATTACAGGTCACGGACTGACCGTGTTCATGTGTGTTCTGGTTCAACACCACTTCTCGGACACCACCTTGCCTGGGTTGGGAGCGAAAGTTAACCTCCAGTGTTTTTCCCAGCTTCAGATTAACCCTGTACCATGATGTCATTTTGCAATATCTCCTGCTTGTTCCATTAAACTATTCAATCAATATCTAACCAACCACCTGCTTCACAAACCGCAATTCAGTTTCATATTTCCATAAACATTGTACCCCGTTTGCCCGCACGATCTGCGGATTGTTTCTGTTGACCCTAACTTGCTGGGATAGATGTTTGGAATCCCTCCGGGACAGGGATGTCTGATGTGAGTGTTGTATGTTGTCAGGTAGAGGTCTCTGCGTCGGCCTGAACTTCCATCCGAAGGAGTCGGTGTGAAGGGTCAACAGTAAGCTGGACTGGCCCAATAACAGTGCTTTGCGCATTGGAAGGAAATTTAATTAACCAATTTAATTTCTGTATATCCTACATACTGACATTCTATAACAGGCCACAATACGGTTTTCATTCGTTATCTTGGGCAAGAAAGAACAAATTTAATTGTGTATATTCGCTTTTGTAGTCCAGGGAAACAATCCTTAGTAAAATGTTCCGTCTATTTTGCCTCCCTCTGCAGCCAAATTTCAGACGGACTTTCCACTATTGTCTGTGCTGAACTAAAGTATATATCTTTTAACTCCAATGTTGTTTTTTTCTCTTTAACTTGTCCCATAATTCCTCTAATATCTCTACGTTTTGCTTCTCTGCTGCCACGTGCCAGAGAGTGTTTCTCTAATGGTCTGTGGCAAATAGAAATATTAATCTCCTCTGCTGTTAGGATATTTTTAGCCAAATTCCACAGTTACTCTAATGCCCATAAATTGTCCTTTGTTGCCACGCTCCATACAGTCCATCCCAAATAACAATATATTATTTACCTGCTTTGGTGTCAGTAAATATTCAACCAAGTTCCACAGTTGCTGTAATAAATCAAAATTGAACTCGTCTGCTGCCACGTGCCAGCCATTCCTTTCTTTAAAGCATATGGCTAATAAAATTGATTAGTTATACTTTCTGTTTCTTAGTTTGTCTTTAGCCCAGACCCATACTATCTGTAAAGCCACTAAATAGCCCTTTTCTGTTGCCACAAGCCAGACGGTCCTTCCCTTACTAACTATGCTGAAAAAATTTATTATTTTTTTCTCTCTTCTAATTTTTGTCGGCCCAATCCCACACATTCTGTCGACACTCAAAATGGTCCTTTTAAGTTACCACGTGCCGGACGATTCTTCATACATTGTCTGTGGCTAATAATTTGTTATTTATCTCCTCTCTTGTTAGGTTCTCATTAGCCCACGTCCATACTTTTTGCAATACATCTAAATTGCCCCACAGTGCTGCCCAGTGCCAAGCGGTTATTCCCTCATGGTCTGTGCTTAATAACAATTTGTTATTTATCTCCTCTCTTGTTAGGTTCTCATTAGCCCACTCCCATACTTTTTGCAACACATCTAAATTGCCCTCCCGTGCTGCCCAGTGCCAAGCGGTCATTCTCTTATTGTCTGTGCTTAATAACAATTTGTTATTTATGTCTGTCTTGTTAGGTTCTCATTAGCCCACTCCCATAGTTTCTGCAATACATCTAAATTGCCCCACAGTGCCAAGCGGTCTTTCCCTCATTGTCTGTGCTTAATAACAATATATTTTTTACCTCCTCTCTTGTTAGGTTCTCATTAGCCCACTCCCATACTTTTTGCAATACATCTAAATTGCCCTCCCCTGCTGCCCAGTGCCAAGCGGTCATTCTCTTATTATCTGTGCTTAATAACAATTTGTTATTTATCTGCTCTCTTCTTAGGTTCTCATTAGCCCACACCCATACTTTTTGCAATACATCTAAATTGCCCCACCGTGCTGCCCAGTGCCAAGCGGTCATTCTCTTATTGTCTGTGCTTAATAACAATTTGTTATTTATCTCCTCGCTTGTTAGGTTCTCATTAGCCCACTCCCAAACTTTTTGCACTACATCAAATTTGCCCTCCCCTGCTGCCCAGTGCCAAGCGGTCTTTCCCTCATTGTCTGTGCTTAATAACAATATATTTTTTACCTCCTCCGTTGTTAAGTTTTACTATAGCCCACTCCCATTTTTTGCAATACATCTAAATTGCCCCACCGTGCTCCCCAGTGTCAAGCGGTCATTCCCTCATTGTCTGTGCTTAATAACAATTTATTTTTTACCTCCTCCGTTGTTAAGTTTACTATAGCCCACTCCCATACTTTTTGCACTACATCTAAATTGCCCCACCGTGCTGCCCAGTGCCAAGCGGTCTTTCCCTCATTGTCTGTGCTTATAACAATTTATTTTTTACCTCTTCCGTTGTTAAGTTTAGTATAGCCCACTCCCATACTTTTTGCAGTACATATAATTTGCACTGCAGTGCTGCCCAGTGTCAAGCGGTCATTCCCTCATTGTCTGTGCTTAATAACAATATGTTATTTATCTCCTCTCTTGTTAGGTTCTCATTAGCCCACTTCCATACTTTTTGCAATACATCTAAATTGCCCTTTCCGTGCTGCCCAGTGCCAAGCGGTCTTTCCCTCATTGTCTGTGCTTAACCCTCTAGACCAGTGTTATTTTCAGGTAACGTCCAATTTTAATGTTTTCTGGCATGCTTTTGACTTTGTTCCTTCAGAAACCAAAGTTGCTTGAGAGCTACAACCTTCTACTCAGGTATAAACTGTGTTTCCCACCCATTATCTCTTTTCAGTAGGGGTTTTATTGAGGTGACATGTTGATAAATCTGTCAAACCTCTTGTCAGGAACTAATGTCTGTTTGGTGAAATATTTATTATGGTCATTTGTACTTTTCCTTTCTAAGAAAATTATTTATAGTGACCATTAGTGTCCTATATTGAATGGAAGAGTTTTTAATGTACTGAAAAACCTACATTTGTAAGAAACGGGATAAATGTGGTCGTTACTCTAATGCAACACCAGCTTAATGTGTTATAACCCTTCAGCGCGGGGGCATTTAAATCCCAGTTCATACTGTGATGTGGGAAGGTTTTGCGCAGTAGTTTATTCAAAATAATGTAGTTTTATTAATAGTGGTTGGATTTTGATGAAACTTGAAACAGGATATTTAGGAATGTCTAAGCTTTTCAAATATGCAATAAAATCTTACTTTAAAAATGTAACTTTGTGTGGAATACCTTGAAACTTTCTTCAACACATAGGGCAGCTTCACATTCGGGGCACCAAAACACTGTCTCCTTCCTTCTGTTGCTTTTGTAACACACTACACACCTCCCTGTTGGCCTGGCCTTTTTTTCTGTCGGTGGTATTCTTTCTGGAAAATGCCTTTCAACAAGTCGCGGCACTTTTTTGTCTGTACAATAATGGCCTTGAAATTTCCTGACACTTCCACTTGCATGTTCAATAAGTAGTGCATGTACCAGTTCTACTCTGAATTTAAAATGGTCTATTTTGGTCTGTCCTAAATTTGCGCTTCATATTACCATACAATTTAGAACTGCAATGTTGAGTAATCTCCTAAACAGTTTTATGTATCATTTAGTTATTTTCTTTCTTTCCAAAAGGGTATGTGTTGAGATGGGACAGGACTGGATAGATTTTGAGAAATTTAGATGGTTTCTGGTAGTTCCTGTATTATCATTGTTGTTGAAATGCATAACATTGCAGATTGATTCAAACCGATCCATAGAAATAACAGAACCAAAGACTGGAGTCGCCAAAATACAATTTTTTGAAAAATACGATCGTAGTGTGGGCTTCTGTATTATTCCCATCAACATGAAAAGTGCTAACACAACATACATTTTGTCTATATTAGTGACAGGTTTCCAGTCCAGCATTCTGAAACGCAATGGAAAGAAACTTCTGGCTTGTATTTTTTGTGCTGCGTAAGTGTTTTTTCATGCACTATTAGTTCCGCCAGTTCAACATCAAAAAAACATTTTGAACACTTTAGCACAGTGAGTTTCATATTGGGCTTCATTTTGAGGCCCACAGGTATCAACAAACTGTTCCCTTTGCCCTACATAATTTGTCATGTCCTCCCACATAAAAGTATCACTCAAAGCACTAGGCGCGCTGGATGCGGTAGCAAATTGCACATTATCACTACATTCCGAACCAATTACTTCGCCTACAGTCAAATCATCCGCGCCACTTGAGTCATCATCGTCACTACAACTACTTTGATCAGAAGCTGTAAGTTCATCTAGCAAACGTTGTTCAATCTCATCCTCAAACAGGCTCTTCCTTTATGCCAAAAACAAAACGCTAAAGCAGCCGTGAAGAAACAGTCTGTTGATATATGAAGACGATGTCATACACCATTTGAAAGCTACAGACCTCAGCTACGTGACGATAACAATAACATTCATTTCATTTTTCATTTCCTTGTTAGAGAGACACATAAAGCCGTCTGTGCAATTAGAGACTGCAAAAAGAAAACCCAGATTTCGAGAGGAGAGAAAAAAAAAGAAGAAATAATTTCTAGAAACTGTCTCCCACACCATAAGAAAGCCAGCTCCTTCCCAAACACGCACAAAGCAGTCCCATTACATTTTCTCCCTATGTTGTCGAGATATAGTCGAATGAGTAAGACCGTGCAGCATGCGGGCACCGCCCCCGTCACTCCACGACATGTGACGTTTTAGCGTTTAGCGTTCCTTTGTATACCAATGTTACTTCCAAGTCACGGCCACTTTTTAAATAAATTATGGAATATTATTGAAAAAATCTATCACATATGTGATATTAAATCAATACCATTCCTTAAAATGTGAAGAACAATATTTTCTTCCAATATAATTAATGTGGTATATATAGGGTTAATAATAATTTGTTATGTATCTCCTCTCTTGTTAGGTTCTCATTAGCCCACTCCCATATTTTTTTCAATACATCTAAATTGCCCTTTCCTGCTGCCCAGTGCCAAGCGATCTTTCCCTCATTGCCTGTGCTTAATAAAAATTTGTTATTTATCTCCTCTCTTGTCAGGTTCTCATTAGCCCACTCCCATACTTTTTGCAATACATCTAAATTGCCCTTTCCTGCTGCCCAGTGCCAAGCGGTCTTTCCCTCATTGTCTGTGCTTAATAACAATTTGTTATTTATCTCCTCTCTTGTTAGGTTCTCATTAGCCCACTCCCATACTTTTTGCAAGACATCTAAATTGCCCTCCCCTGCTGCCCAGTGTCAAGCGGTTATTCCCTCATTGTCTGTGCTTAATAACAATTTGTTATTTATCTCCTCTCTTGTTAGGTTCTCATTAGCCCACTCCCATACTTTTTGCAATACATCTAAATTGCCCTTTCCTGCTGCCCAGTGCCAAGCGGTCTTTCCCTCATTGTCTGTGCTTAATAACAATTTGTTATTTATCTCCTCTTTTGTTAGGTTCTCATTAGCCCACTCCCATACTTTTTGCACTACATCTAAATTGCCCTCCTCTGCTGCCCAGTGCCAAGCGGTTATTCCCTCATTGTCTGTGCTTAATAACAATTTCTTATTTATCTCCTCTCTTGTTAGGTTCTCATTAGCCCACTCCCATACTTTTTGCCCTACATCTAAATTGCCCTCCCGTGCTGCCCAGTGCCAAGCGGTCAATCCCTCGTTGTCTGTGCCTAATAACAATTTGTTATGTATCTCCTCTCTTGTTAGGTTCTCATTAGCCCACTCCCATACTTTTTGCAATACATCTAAATCGCCCTCCTGTCCTGCCCAGTGCCAAGCGGTCATTCCCTCATTGTCTGTGCTTAATAACAATTTGTTATTTATCTCCTCTCTTGTTAGGTTCTCATTAGCCCACTCCCATACATTTTGCAATACATCTAAATCGCCCTCCTGTCCTGCCCAGTGCCAAGGGGTCATTCCCTCATTGTCTGTGCTTAATAACAATTTGTTATTTATCTCCTGTCTTGTTAGGTTCGCATTAGCCCACTCCCATAATTTTTGTAATACATCTAAATAGCCCCACCGTGCTGCCCAGAGCCAAGCGGTCATTCCCTCATTGTCTGTGCTTAATAACAATTTGTTATTTATCTCCTCTCTTGTTAGGTTCTCATTAGCCCACTCCCATACTTTTTGCAATACATCTAACTTGCCCCACCGTGCTGCCCAGTGCCAAGCGGTCATTCCCTCATTGTCTGTGCTTAATAACAATTTATTTTTTACTTCCTCCCTTGTTAAGTTTACTATAGCCCACTCCCACACTTTTTGCAATACATCTAAATTGCCCCACCCTGCTGCCCAGTGCCAAGCGGTCATTCCCTCACTGTCTGTGCTTAATAACAATTTGTTATTTATCTCCTCTCTTGTTAGGTTCTCATTAGCCCACTCCCATACTTTTTGCAATGCATCTAAATTGCCCTTCTGTCCTGCCCAGTGCCAAGCGGTCTTTCCCTCATTGTCTGTGCTTAATAACAGTTTATTTATCTCCTCTCTTGTTAGGTTCTCATTAGCCCACTCCCATACTTTTTGCAATACATCTAAATTGCCCTTCCGTGCTGCCCAGTGCCAAGCGGTCTTTCCTTCATTGTCTGTGCTTAATAACAATTTGTTATTTATCTCCTCTCTTGTTAGGTTCTCATTAGCCCACTTCCATACTTTTTGCAATGCATCTAAATTGCCCTTCCGTCCTGCCCAGTGCCAAGCGGTCTTTCCCTCATTGTCTGTGCTTAATAACAGTTTGTTATTTATCTCCTCTCTTGTTAGGTTCTCATTAGCCGACTCCCATACTTTTTGCAATACATCTAAATTGCCCTTCCGTGCTGCCCAGTGCCAAGCGGTCTTTCCCTCATTGTCTGTGCTTAATAACAATTTGTTATTTTTGTCCTCTCTTGTTAGGTTCTCATTTGCCCACTCCCATACTTTTTGCACTACATCTAAATTGCCCTCCTCTGCTGCCCAGTGCCAAGCGGTTATTCCCTCATTGTCTGTGCTTAATAACAATATATTTTTTACCTCCTCCGTTGTTAAGTTTACTATAGCCCACTCCCATACTTTTTGCACTACATCGAAATTGCCCCACCGTACTGCACAGTGCCAAGCGGTCATTCCTTCATTGTCTGTGCTTATTAACAGTTTATTTTTTACCTCCTCCGTTGTTAGATTTTCTTTAGCCCACTCCCATATATTATGTAATGTCTCCAAATTGCCACCCCTTGATGCTAAGTGCCAAATGTTTCGTGCCTTTTTGTCTGTGTCAATTAAGACTTTTTCTTTTATCTCATGTTTTGTTAGTTTCTCTTTAGTCCACTTCCATAACTTCTTTAGTACCTTTGCATTGCTCACAGTTGCTGCCACATGCCAGACGGTCCCTACTACATTTTTGTTTCGTGACTGTAATCGTAGACCTATAACCTCAATCCTCCATAAGAAAAGTGGGTCTCGTCCACCCCACCTTTCTTGTATGCCACTGCAGATATCATTCTCTTCAACTCCTGCTAATAACAGTTCATTTTTTAACTCCTCTGCTGTTAGTTCCTTTTCAGCCCACTCCCATATTTTCTCTAATACCAGTACACTGTTATAAAATACTGCAGTGTGCCAGGCTGTTAATCCCTCTTTATCTCTATTTAGAAGCAGTTTCTTTACTGTGTCTGTGTGATTTCCTGCTCGCACGCTATCCAACAAAAATCCAATAATGTTAGCATTGTCTTCGAAGACTGCTCTGTGTAATATTTTATCATCATATTTCCTCAAGTCGTGCATACGATTTCCGTACTGTTTTAACACCAAATTTGATATCTTAGACCTTGATAACAAGCCATCTACAAAAACTTAAATCACCCTATATTTATCTTCCAGCAATATATCCTTCAGTATGAAAGTCCGTACTTGCTCTGAAGTGTTGTTCCCCTCTGTCAAGAGGTTCACCAAACAATCCGCAACATAATACTCAGCAAAAGTGCGGTGGATAAAGTGCAGTTTACCGTCATGATTTACTTGTACTATCCCAATCCTTATTAACTGTTCGGTTGAAAATGAACATTGGCTTTTATTTTGAAACGGTACCACTTGTTCCTCTGTGAACAGCACCTTCAAAGCCAGCAGCTGATAGTCCTCTCTTATGATTTTTAAATCACGTTCTCGTTGCTCTATTGCAACCACATTGTTCACATTGACTTGACACTTTTCCTCCTGATAGACGTCATATTTTCTTTCAGTAAATCTTTCGTATAACCCAAGCAAGTCTAGCTTGTACGATATCTCGGGGTTGGGTTCGGCTGATCGATAAAATGCTCTAACTTCTTTATCAAACGCCTCCGCTAACATGCAGGTCTGTAGTGGGATGCCGGTGAACTGTCTTTGTCACTAATTGAATAGGCCAGATCCTTAATTAAATTTTCAGCATAATTTTCCAACTTGTTGTGTTCTTTTTCTTCCCCTTCATCATTTGGCCCAGTAAACCAGTCTTTTAGACTCCAAAATTTAGTTAAGAACTCAACTTGATCTTTTACAGAAAAAGGTTCCAGTGTGTAGGACAGCTGCTGTAGCTTATCTTCCAATTCCTCCCTCAGATGTGGTCTGGTGGTGACCCACAGCTGTTCTACCGCCGTCTGCCTTAGAGCTTGCAGTAAATCTATGACAGTCTGTTTGTAGAACGGACTGATTTCATCAAAACCTTCCAACATTATTACTATTCTTACTTTCTGCTTTTGTTCACAACACTGTAGAAATAATTCCTTCTCTAAGTCAGGTTTAAGCTTCAGCAGTTTCTCCGACACAAATTGAATCGCTGCCTCTTTATCGATCTGCTCTTGTTTCAGTGCCTTCAGTGCGTCTGTATTGTCCTTCAGTGCATCTGTGTGGTCATTTAAATCAATTCTCACCACCCACTTGGCAGGGAATTTCTGTTTCATTTGCTTAGACAGATGTGTCAGGACGGTGGATTTACCCATCCCTGCTGTATCAGAAATCAGCATCACTCTCTGGTGCTGTGCTTGCTCCAACAGCTTGTCTAAATCATCAGCTGTATATGTGTGTGAACTGTCGGTATCAATATATCTACGCAATGTTTTTAAGCTTCCTTGCGAATGCTGCCAAACGAGTTTCCCTGATTTGTCCTCCTTAAGCCAATGCACACTCTTGTTTGGATGCTGCTGACAGAGTTGTATGAATTCTTGTTCTGCGCTAGTCAGGAAAACACGCTTTTCTTTTACATCTGTATCATTAAGAATGTCCTGTTTAATAGCCTTCTGATGTCGAAGTGTTCTCCCGATATAGTAATTTTCATTGTAGGCATTTGAAATCGGCAATGGATCAGCAATCTTAAGTTCCATTTCTTCCAGTAAAGCACCAAGAGGCAGAAGGTTTGCTACTGCAGATTCAGCAGACATGAGTTTGTTTAGAGAAATAATAGCGCCTTGAAATTTCACTGATTTCTCTAGCAATTTCGCCTGTGAACTGGTGATTAAATCAGACCAAATTATCTCTTCAACCCTTCTTACAAACCCGTTCCCACGTGTTCTCCTGCCCACGTCGTGCAGGAAAACAAGGACGCTGCCTCCTGATGGAGTGATAAATAATATTTTTATATCCGGTTTCTGTTTTATTGTGTCAAAGAGTGTTCGGATTACGTATTTTGTTTCTTTATCCAACTGTTGCTTGTCCTCGCATGCTATCAACAACAAATGCGGTGTTACAGTTGAGTGCATCAATTTACTCAAGTCCATCAACTTATTTACCCCTAACAAGCGCTTTAATTTCAATACCGTGTACCGACCTTCAATCAGACCACCGGTCTTTTGAAGAACCTGATATATCTTGATTAGCCCAGTCCATTCGTCCCCTTTAACCATCCGTAAATGCAAAATTTTCTGTTGCTCACTTTCTAGAAATTCTCTAATTCTCAAAGTTTCAGAGTTAAATTCCAGTGGGCTTTGGTTAATCCGTTCGACATAACGTCTTGTTTCAAACTGGTAAACCCTGTTTCTAACATCATCAGTTGATAAAGCTTGTTTTGTTTTCTCTTTTATCTCAGGGAACAGCTAAAGCAACCGTTTGACATGGGGAATCAATGCCTGTAATGCAGCAACATCTGTACAGTGAATTTTGTCGTTTTCAATCTCAAAGTTTTGTAACATATTTTCAGCTTCATCTTGGGCCTGATTTTCTTTCACTTCAGAGAACAGTTCTTTAGGCTTAAAGAATTCCGGCCACTGTCGCAACCAACGATAACACTGTAAAAACTCCTGCTCTTCCTCGCTAAATATGCAAAAACTGTTCACCCGTTCGTCATAAATTTTAGTTTGGTAGCGAATTGGACTGCGACGCAAGTGCTGGAAAGATACATTTTTAGTATTTGGATGGTAGTTATTCAAATGTTTAGCCCATTTAAAGAAACGTCTGTATTCTTTTCCGCCTAATATACCTTCACTAATTGGCCAATCAACTACCACTTGTACTTTTAGCTGACCTTTTTCATCTTTATATATTTGCCCTGTGTTAGGGTCAAAGGCTTGCACAATTTTATCCATACTGTGAGTTGCTACGTTATACACTGCAGTACTTTTTTTCCGCCAGCCCATGTCAGACAAATCAGTAAAGATCCGATAGACCGTCCCTAAATGTCTGTTACAAGTATTAATGCGATTTGGAGCAGACAGATAACTGGTGACATCTAAGTGCTCTATGTCAGTGGAACGCCCATCCAGCCGTACATCAAACGTGTCTCTCATTTGTAACAACATATCTTTGCAACCTGGGCTGTCAAAAACTACTGTGTGCGGATGATAACAATCACGGTCATAACTTAAAAGGAACAAGTTTTCTTCTCTCGTAAGATACTCAGTGGTGAATGTGGTTACCTGTGCTAGCCAACCCCCTAGAGAGT
>Ga0268261_10002995_pt1 | contig 12282 bp, 4 predicted proteins | sample TergutNc150P1_FD_190353 | JGI IMG/M metagenome (GOLD analysis project Ga0268261, IMG submission 190353) | Nasutitermes corniger P1 segment gut microbial community from laboratory colony in Florida, USA - Nc150 P1 (SPAdes) (version 2) | ecosystem: Host-associated > Arthropoda: Insects > Digestive... | reverse complement strand
GGGGGGGGGTAAAGGTAGCCGGTGCATAGGGCTGACAACCTTACCACCTTCATGTGCCAATTGTCTAGAAATCTGGGAGCCTCAACCTCCTGGAACCCTCTGAGCCTGAATTGACCTGAACAGGGATTGTTTTTAGCTTTATTATATTGGATTGCACTATTATAGAAAAAATCTGAAGTATCTAACTATAAGTTTTTTTTTAAATATTTCCTAATAATTGTGTTGCTAATGCTCTGTTAGTCACTTTAGACAGCCCCATGTGTTTCAGCTTCAGACTGTTAACTTTTTGGCTTTAACTGGCATTATTTAGGAAGGAAAGCATGTTGATTATCACAGTGAAGAAGAGTCTCATTCTTTAATGATGTTTTTGACATATCAGTTCTATATATTATATCTGTCTATTTGTAAGTAATAAGAGCTGCAGCCATTTTAATGATGTTTCCGACATATCAGTTCTGTACATTATATCTGTCTATTTGTAAGTAATAAGAGCTGCAGCCCTTTTAATGATGTTTCCGACATATCAGTTCTATACATTGTATCTGTCTATTTGTAAGTAATAAGAGCTGCAGCCATTTTAATTTCTTTTCATTCATTTTAAGGACTGATTCACTCACACTCAGGGTCATGAAGGTATTTTCACATATTTCCTTCTGAAAGTCTTGAACAGTTGTGATTAAATTTTATATCCATTAGGTCTGTTATGGGATAGTACAGTCAGTAGAGTGACTTGGCTGCGGGTTCAACAAATCCTGGCAGGGTAAGAAACGTATTTCTTCTCCAAGATATCCAGACTTGCTCTGGGGCTCAACAGGCCTCCTGTTTAATGGGTACTGAGGCCCTTCCTGGGGTAAAGCATCTGGGCCGTGAGGCTGATTGTGAACCTCCATCTAGTGCTGAGGTTAAGAACATGTCCACTGCCCTTATACTGCCTTCAGAGTGTATAGGGAAAACTACTTTTTTACCTCAGTTATATGAGTATTAGCATGTGTTTCTGTCACTCAAATTCTACATTCCACCGTACTTTTGTAAATGTAACCAAATGATGTCACTGAGTACTTACTTCATGTGTAGACCCTTGCTTTGGTTTCCTCATCACTGACTGTGAATTTCTATCACTGTGAGATACCTAAGACAGGAGGAAGGCATCATATGTGTAAACAAAGCCCTAATTTTTAATGCCACCCTCAATGGTGCCTTTGTCATTTTCTGTTAATTTGGAAATAGAAACTCTTTCTTATCTACTGGAATGCAGTGAACCTTATCACTTATAACTTCCTCATGGCATGATTATTGTCTTATATAGGGTTTAAAGTGGGGTGTGGTGTCAGATACTAGTAATTAGGATTTATCATTCAAATAATTACAAGTAATCTATAGGTTGTCCACATGAAACATTTACAACTTTACAGGTTTTGATTGGGTCACAGAATATAATGAAGTTGTTTGCATTATGGTAAAGCAACTCAGAAAATTTATTCTTATTTATTATTGTTATTTTTTCATTTTTGTTGTTGTTGTTGTTGTTGTTGTTGTTGTTGTTGTTGTTGTTGTTGTTGTTGTTGTTGTTGTCATCATCATCGTCGTCGTCGTCGTCATCATCATCATCATCATCATCATCATCATCATCATCATTACAACAAAACTGAAGATGTCAGCACTCCTTGAGAAGGCTCATTGTATGACATTGTTTATGAAGACCAGGTAAGAATTTCAGGCACAACATAATTTTTGAGAAAAATATCTAAGGACACCACCAAATAGACTATCAATATGTGAGTGGCATAAGAAATTCATGGGAACTCCAAGTATCTTTGGCAGATAATTTCCAAGCCTACGAACACAAGATGAGGCTTTTCAGAGCCCCGGATCCTAATGTTGTGATTGACTGTCCATCAGATGTGGAAGGTAACCTCATCAGTAAATTCTGCTTGTTCCAGAAATCCATTGTCTTCATTGAGTTGTTCTAAAATTAGTGTGGTAATCACATAATGTAGCGGACAGTCATTAGGCCTGAGAGCCTACACAGTCTTAATTTAGTGTGCATACAATATCAAGGGTGGGTGTAGCACATTTGCGCTGTTGAGCATGGTATGTAGAGTTCACGGCTACGCCTACAAATAAATTCTGCGGATTATGCACCACGCTTCTCAGAATTATTCTACATTCTCAGGACTTGTGCTTGCATGCCCATATTCTCTCTGCCAAAGGACACTTTCAGTCTCCATCAACTTCTTGTGTCCCTCATGCAGCAGTGGTTGAGTGAGTAGACTGTGTGGTGGCCTTCAATATTGTGATCAAAACTTGCTTAGTGTCCGAAGGTCTGGTTGAGTCTCAGTGAACCATACCACACAGTGAGGCTTCTCCTGGAGTGTCAACATTTTCAGGTTTGCTGTATTAAATAAAAATAATAAATAATAATAAAATTAAACTTTCTGTGTTGCTCTCCTTATGCAAAAAAAAAAAACTTTTGTATTATGTTACCCCAGTCAGAAGCTGTACTAACTCAAAATTGTAGAGGATTTATCAGGGACAGTATGTATATTTATATTTTAGTAATTCATTTACTTTTCTCATTACCATAACGTAGCTATCAATCCAATTAAGTATCCACTTATTGGTCTTGGGAGAGCTTCATAACCACCAGAAAAATTTGCAAAAACATGATATCCTGTTGCACCAGTTATATATGTAAACATAGAATAAAATGCTTATCCAAACACTTACAGATTAAAATCTATGCCTGTTGTTGTGTATGCGTGTGAAGTGTGGTCTGTCACTTTGAGGAGGGACATAGGCTTAGGGTGTTCTAGAATATGGTGCTGAGGAAGGTATTTGGGCCCAAGAGGGATGAGGTAATAGGGAAGCTGAGAAGACTGTATAATGAGGAGCTTTATCACATATACTTCTCAGCAAATTTTATTGAGATGATCAAATCAAGAAGAATGAGATGGATGGGCATATGATACATATGGGGGAGAGGAGAGGTGCATATGGGGTTTTGGTGGCGAAACCTGAGGGAAAGAGACCACTTGGAAGACCTAGGTGTAGGTGGGAGGATGACATTAAAATGAATCTCAAAGAAATGGGACAGGAGGGCTTGCACTGGATTGATCTGGCTCAGGATAGGGCAGGTGGTGGGCTCGTGAATGCAGTAATGAACCTCCAGGTTTCATAAAATGTGGGAATTTCTTAATTAACAGAACACCTGTTAGATTCTGAGGAAGGACCCTGCTCCAAGGTCTTATTTAGTTTGTTAGAGTAAAATGCTTATCTACCCATTCAGCAGTACAAATCTATGACTGGAACTGGAAAAGTAATGGCACCACAGGTATCACATCTCACAGTCACAAATGTTTCTCTTTGTAGTTCTTTATTCACCATACTCAGTGTTTAAAATTACCAAAGATGATAATGTTGACCATTTTTTGTGCTTTATGCTAATGACTGGATGATGAGTTGTATTTTAGTAAACTTTGTTTTATTTTGGGCATCACATAAAGCAGTATTTTTGTTCAGCCAATATGAACTTAAATTAAATTCACCATGCGACTTTTAGTGTAGTTTTTCCACCAATACCAAATTTCATCAGAATTTTTCAAGTAGTTTTAGACATGCCGCAGATAACACGTAACCTCCTGTTATGCTTTTAGTTATGTACTTTATGCAAATACGGGATGAAAATTAATTATGATTTGTGTATGCTTTCTTCTGGATAATTCCGCAGCTTGCAATGGATTGATCTGGCTCAGGATAGGGAAAGGTGGTGGGCTCGGGAATGCAGTAATGAACCTCCAGGTTTCATAAAATGTGGGACGCTGGGGAATTACCAAGAAGAACGCACACAACATTCAGAATGCCAGCGAAAGTTTGAAATCGAGAATAATTATGATTTACAGGAAATACCTCTAAATTTATATAATTTGCATGGCTGTGCTGTCTGTTAACACATGCATGAATTACGGTGTAAAACCAGCCTCTTAGCATCATCCAGATAAGGTTATTGGCAAGAAACTGGTTAAAAGGAGGGTATTTGTTGTTTGGTTTTTTAACAGCAATCTTTGAAAGCATAAATTATAAAGTATCAAAAACGTGTATGTACATAAAGATATTTTACATTATCAGCTGATGTTTATAATTAAAGTGCCGAAGTTTTCTGTATGTTACAAAGTTTACTTCACACCAGATATTACCATCCATTTCTACTGAAGCACATTATATGTGATACGTGAAGTTACAGGGATTGCCATAATGCATTGAGGTGAAGTACCCTGAGAAATATTGATCTGTGATTTGGTGCTGAGACTGTGATTTATTGACTGGATTAATACACAAGATTCTACTTGCATTGGGACATAAGACTCTGTTTTGGGGCAAATTCATTTCTGCAAATTTTCTAGTGTGTTTTGCTCCTCTGGTGCAGAAAAGATGCACAGTGTACTGTTTCATGATCTGAGAACGAACTAGGGGAAGACTGTCTCTCCTAATGGGTCTCATATGCAGCATTCAATTTTAATTCCAATACATTTATATATATTAACAGTAGTTTATAAAACAAATGGTAACAGCAATAAGACAGTCTTCTCTCCTTTGTAGTCTCCTTGATGTCTAGTATAGTGTTAGTGTAGAGTCACTCTGTTATAATTAAGGACATGCCATGAATACAAATTCTTTAATATTGGCACCAGTTGAGACAAGTGATTGACTCTGTGCTCCAGTTGCTTTACTCTTTGGGGGAGGATCCCTTGATAGGAGTCTACATAGGTACAAGAGTCAGTTGTAAACAGTGGCAAAGCCTGATGGGAACTGAACTCTAGTCGTCCAGCCTGCAGCCTGGTCACTATACTGAATCGCAGACACATATTATAGTTCCTAGTTGAATTATTGCTCCCATCAACATTTTTTTATGTCTTTGCTTTTGCACATCAAATAACATTTTGAACCTTGATCTCTTGTACTTGTCACTTGTTGTTCATTTCTAAAATGGTACTACATTGAAGCATTAATATTTAGTATGTACTGTAATGTACGTTTAAAAAAAATGTACAAATGAAAAGCATGCCAAAGAGTGAATGGTAACATAAACATAATTTATATACATGCACACACACAGTAAATATTCACACAACATAAATAAGTACAGCTTTACAATAATATACCAGTTCATGTGCCATGAGATACTTAACTGTATTTTACTGTACTGTTGTGTGGAAAAGGTGTAAGAATGCTATTCTTGGTTGTTACAGTATGTGCTTTCCTCCTTCTATCAAGGGAGGAAATATATTTAGGCTTGTTAGATAAGATGGCATAAAGCATATGTTTCTTTTCCTGGACCGAATCAAATTAAGACCAAAAGGTCTGGTAACAAAAGGAATAACATTTTTCATGTATGAATTGAAGTAATAAAAGTTACATTTTGTGTATAGTTTTTCTAACACACAAGTGTAAAACTGCAGTGTGTATGAGTATGATCCTGCCTGTGTCCCTATAATATAAATCCAACCATGTTAAGATGGTTATTAGAAGATGTGTAATATAACTTATACACTTTCATGCCTAGAAGAATTAAAATTGTCAAATCAAGATCTGTAAGAGTTGTCTTTGTGTACATAGTGTGATATTATTTTAAGTCATTTAAAACCCCAGTTTTTCCCTTTTTCCTACCCAATGTACAAAGGAACTGTGTGAAGTTTCCCAAACCCATTTTTGTGTTCTGTGCACCCACATTGTTTAACAGAATTACTTTATCTTCTGTCTTACAAAGTGAAAGAATATTCAGAACACTGTGGAATCATAAATGCCAGTTGCCTCTTCTTGTTGGTTAAAAGAGAAATATGTGTCTGTTTGTGATACATTCTGATTTTCAAATTTCACACAGAGAACACTTCCTCATATTACATGAACTCCTAATTGCCTATTCAGACCTATCATCCAACAAAAAAAAAAAAACAGAATTCTGGATTTCCTTAGGTCATAACCACAGTCTGTATAAACTGTAGTAAGGTGTCACATTATCTTGATCGTAACTACAGCACCATGGCCGGTATATGAAAGGGACTGACTTATAGCTGTAAACCACAGCATTATTATCACTCTTGCAGGAGTCATATCCAGTCCATGTCTTCCCATCAACATTGTAGTTTGACGGGTGCCCCTGAAATCCTAATCGTCCTGCCAACTTGTCATTGATGGGGCTCAAAAGATATCCTAGCTCCTGTGGATTTTGTTGAGGCTGCAGTACTTTTGGATTCCCATGACCCCCACTTCCAATTCTTGTTATGTGCTTTCCTGGAATCCCACTTTGACCCTCTGTGAGACCAATTTCTTCTGCTGCCTGAACATCACTCTCTTCTCCCACTACAGCTGTCCCTCCATGCAGAAGATCTACATGAAGTCCTCTAGCATAAGGAATTTCAGACCATTCACTATCACTCAGTAATGGTGGCTGGGCAGCCATAGGAATGCCTGCCTCATAAAGAATATTATTGCCATTGCGTATGTTGATATTTATTTTAGTTTTAGATTTGGTATAATTTCCTGATACTTCTTCAGTATCACTGGACTTGTTTACCATGCCATCTAGAAATGAAGTGCTTTCATTATTATCCTCTGCATTGTAATTTATGTTCGAAGAATCTTTGCCAAAGTATGGTGTTTCATCTTGTTTTTCTTGCTTCAGGTATGTTTCACCTTTAAACAATGAAGACATAATGTTCTGGTCGACTTTAGGTTTTTCACCCAATTGACTGCCTGTCTGTACTAATGTGGGCTGCTGTAAGGATCCACCATACTCAAAAGATCCATGACGTTTTGCTGTCGTACTTCTGTGCCCTCCACTTCCAAGATATCCATTCATTCCATGGTAACCATTTACTGTGTGGTGTCCCATTAGATGATACTTGTTTCCATTATATCCACCACCATGATAACCACCTGCATGGTATCCATTCGTTCCATGGTAACCACCCCATGGGTATCCATTTCCATTATAACCACCATAATGTTCACCTTGATGATATCCATTCATTGCATAATATCCACCACCACTATGGTATTTATTTCCATGGTGTCTGCTTGCTCCATATTTGCCTGCTTCTCCTGTATGCATATCAGTATGTAGTCCAAAATTATCCATGTTACCTAGTCCTTGATAGCCTTTAGTGACCCCTGCTTGATATCCTGCCATTGCATTTTCATGACCAGAAGGTAAAATTCCATGGGCAACTGGAACGTCCTTATGTATTTCCATCACGGGAGGGACCATTACTTGATGACCTATCATTCCTCCATAATAACCTGATATGCCTCTGTCAGGAAGACCACCTGTTTCACCTTCTTTTACACCAGTGCTGTAAAAACCATTTGGACCTACTGCTGCACTGTAGCTGCCTAGTCCAACCGTTCCTTGGACATCATTCATTTTATGCAGTGCTGATGGCAGGCCTGCATGAGGTCCTGAAAACCCTCTACTGTGTTCCTGTGGAGTGCCTACCCCATAGTACACTCCCAGCCCCACTCCATGAGTTCCTTCCAATCCCATAGCATGATCACCTACATCCGGATAGTGCCACTGTGTAGCAATTGGATGGCCATTTATACCTGTGGCACTGTGCATTAGGTCTGGTTCATAAAACCCATTTGAATGGAAAAGGGGAATGCCCAATTTCTGATCTGTTGGGAGTCCGTGAAGAGCAGGACCACTGATTGGATTCCTCTCTGGATGTTCATTAATTACAAATTTAAATGGTGGATTGAATTCATTACCACCTGAAACTTGCCTTGCTCCATGCAGAGGTAAGACCCTGTGATGTCCACCAAGAAACCCACCATAAAATTCCTTGCCACACATGTTACCTAGATCATGACCATTATGCAATACTGGACCTGGATGACCCCCAAGTCCCTGGTGTGTAGTAACTAGACCCCCAAAGCCATGATGGATTCCTGTCAAGCCATGTCCATGGTGCGTTAACAATGCTGTATGTGTTCCATGCGCATGTAGTGGTGCATGTCTAGCACTTCGAGTTTGTTCAGAGTCCTCTTGGGTGTCTGAAATACCGATTGCTTGCGTTGGTTCCGGAATGTCATCACATCTTCCGCACTGTGTTGTCAGCAGGACCCATATCAGGAGATATGATTTCTGGGGAGAGAGTAAGTAATGTAAGTTAGAAGAAACAAGATTGTTCCTGTCTCCTTGTTTAAGTGTTTTGTTAACTGTGACACGGATGTAGATAGGAAGATATCGGAAGAAATTTAGTTTAAAAAGGGTGAAGTTGATACAGTTGGCTATCAGAAGATCTAGTGGAATAATTCTGTGTTGAACCTTCAGATTGAAAAAATGATCATCTGAATACCTGCTGAAGACCTTCTATGCTGTGAAGTCATAGAGTCTGTGGGGTGGCTTATCAGTCACCCAATTTATGTATTTCAGTTTAGTCCCTGTTACCTTCAGATATACACATAGATCTGTCAGATTAAGGGAGGAACATGGGCTGAGGGTGTTTGAGATTAGTGTGCTGAGGAAGATATTTGGGCCTAAGAAGAATGAGGTAACAGAGGAGTGGAACACACAGCATAATGAGTAGCTTCATGATCTCTGCTCTTTACCAAGTATTGTTTGAGTGATTAAATCAAGGAGGATGAGATGAATTTTAAACACATGGTTCCATGCATCATGATTCAATGTTAATAAAGGTCCAACTCGATGCAACAGTATGCAGACATTTATTCACTGCCACGCTCACACCAGTCCAGATCAGGCCACGGTGGAAGGAAGTAACGGTACCATTACCATGACATAAACCAGAGGTAGCAGATACAGTTTGTAGTACTCCTGATGATGGGTGCGTGACACCCGAAACATGTAGAGTGACGTGGCAGTGAATAAATGTCTGCATACTGTTGCATCGAGTTGGACCTTTATTAACATTGAGGATGAGATGGTTAAGGCATGTGCACATATAGGGGGAGGAGAGGTGCAGACAGGGCTTTGGTGGGGAAACCTGAGGGAAAGAGACCATTTGGAGGTCCAAGACATTGGTGGGAGGAAATAGGATAGAGGAGGGCATGGACTGGATTGAGCTAGCCGAGGACAGGGACAGTAGCAGGTTCTTTAGAACACAGTAATGAATTTAGGGTTTGTAGGTCCGTACATCTTCATACATTCAAATTAATCAACCAACTAGATGCAGCAATTAATTACAGGTTTATTGTTTGTTGTTTAGATACTGCTCAACATGTTTCGGGCACCCTTATGCCCATCATCAGGAGCCTATCAACTGCAGCAGCAGTCTCTGGTTTACCATAGGAATGTGGTGGTAGCAGTGCTGTTGGCCGTGGTCAACAGCCAGACTGATCATGGCCAACAGCACTGCTACCACCACGTTCCTACGGTAAACCAGAGACTGCTGCTGCAGTTGATAGGCTCCTATTGATGGGCATAAGGATGCCCGAAACATGTTGAGCAGTATCTAAACGACAAACAATAAACCTGTTATTAATTGCTGCATCTAGTTGGCTGATTAATTTGAACAGTAATGAAATTTAGGGTTTCATAAAATGTGGGGAATTTTTTGCTTAGAGGAACTGTCAGGGCTTCAAGATTCACCCTGTGTCATGGAGTTGGTTGGTGGTTGGTTGGTTGGTCAGTTGGTCGGTTGGTTGGTTTTACACAACTGCCGATGTCAAACCAGTAAAGGGAAAGAATCTGTCTGTACAGAACTTCCAAGTAGGCCACATTATGTTGAACCGAGTACCATTAAATACAATTCAGAATTATTCTTATTCATTATTTGAAGCAGTCCAACACGTTTCAAGCCTATACACTTAATTTCAAGGACTTCATAGTTACTCCAGCTATTCATGTTTAACAATCAGAATTTGTGGCAGGTGGTAATTGATCTTGTTTTCCCAAAGATTTGTATAGAATTGGCAAATAGTGAAATATTAACACAGACCTGCGTTTTCAACAGATATACATATAGCCTATTAGCAACTCAAATGGTGTGAATTCAGCTGCACTGGAGACTAACAGCCACCTCTGTGCACAGATATGTGCTAGAAAACAATTTTCAGATTTATGCCCTGTGGAATGAAAGAAAATAAGCTATGAGGTGACAATCCATTCACCAATTAACTGAAATATGTGTTTTATACCAGAGGTGTAATAACAATACTGTGCAAATTTTGAGGTTGTTGCAGCAGTGCAGCTGAGGATGCCATTCGTTTGAGACAGACATTGTGTAATCGGTAAATGGATCTTGTTTGGAGGCAGTGTAGTGACCTCATTTTCAAGGGTCAGAATGTCCTAGGGTACTTGAATGGGGGCAGTATGATACAGTTAATATCGGAATCTGATTACACATTGACACAGCATCCTAACCCAGAGGAACGGTTTACTCAAGCGATTATACTCGGCACAATCCATGACCATGTTAAATTTTCAATCAAAATTGTGGAGAATTGGTAACAAAAACAGGACCAGTATGATATTGGTAATTTACTGTGGCAGTCAGTGATTGTTATTATCTTGTATGTAGAATGCCTTCACAGAGAGCTACACGCTTGTCAAAAAAATTGTTTCAAGAAAAGAGTACGTTTTATTTACCTAGTGTGTACATTTTTGGCGCTTTTGTACATTTGCGCAAAGCGACTTTTAGCTTTGTCATGTCTGTTTGTCTGTCCACGTGGAACAACTCGGCTCCCGCTGGACGGATTTTCATGGAATTTTACACTTGAGTATTTTAAGAAAATCTGTTGAGAAAATCCAAGTTTAATGGAAATCTGACAAGAACAACGAGTACTTTACATGAAAACGTTTGTACATTTATGACAATAGCTCGCTGAATTTGTCTTAAAATGGGCAATGTTGCAGACAAAAGGTGTAGGAAAAATCAAAACATATTTTAAAATTAGTAACATTTTTGCCAAGCCAATCCCAATGGCCGATCAGTCTAAGGCATGGATCTGCGGCTGCTCGCCTGCTGAGATTGTGGGTTTGATTCCCGCCGGGGATGGGTGTTTGTTTGTTGTGGGTGTTGTGTGTTGTCAGGTAAAAGATTCTGCAACGAGTTGATCACTCGTCCAGAAGAATCCAGCCGTCTGTGGTGGTTGTTGTGTGTGATCTAGAAACCTCAAAAATGAGGAGGCCTAGCCACGCGTTGGGCCCCACAAATAAAAAAAAGTTTTGCTGAAAATCGTGCCTTTTATGGGATAATGTGGAAAAATGTGGTACAGCCAGACAGACCACAGATGACAATATAATATGGCATATGCGCTTTGTATGCTGGAAAACTAAAGCTACAGACACACACTCGAAATATTTAATACTTATTTGCTTTTTCACGATAAAAATGGTTTTGCAAAAGCACCTGAATATTACGTTGTATGTACATCGCCTCTCTTGTATGGATACAGTATTTCAATATGAGATATTTTAACAAAATCCTAAAATCCACAAGATCAATTTTCGATGTCATCAACTTTACTACCTTTACAGCTGCAACAGATACGAAGCCCTTAACCGTGAACCTATAGACTCGAAACATGTCGGGCTAATTGAAAGACTTATAAACAGGATCTGAGGCGAACTTCATGGTACTTGGTTAAGACATTTCACAATGCGAAACTATGCCTCTGAAAATCACAATCGTTTTCATAAATCTCATTTATAACCACATTAAACTTAAGCATTAATTTTAAGTGTAAGTAATCTGCATTTCATGTGAGAATAGCAGTTGAAAACTGCACTCTTATAAGTTATTACGCAGCGAGTAGTGGTAATTTCTTACCGACATTTCGGCACAACATATGTCTCATCCTCGGGATTCCTAAACTCTGAGGATAGGACCGATAAGGTGTCCCGAAACGTCGGAAATAAATTACCACTACTCGCTGTGTAGTAACCCAGAAGAGCACAGTTCTCAGCTACTTTCGGCGAAGGCCTGAAATCCCGCAGGAAGGGCAGTTGTTACCCGTTTTAAAAATCGCCTCATTATTTATTAGCTTTTTAGATAGCAACTTATCAGAATAGTTAGTTTGAAACACATTTCAGAAAACAGGAATTTTATAACCCATGTGGTTTTGAACCAGGTAGTTGTCAAGACTGAATCAGGAACAGTATTCATTATTCCACGCCATTCAGTGAGACTATTTGGTACAAAAATGCTGATTTTCACTGAAGTGCTAAAAGTTTTTTAGGAAAAGAAATTGTGAGGATATTAGGTGGATGAAAATGGTTCAGGAATTAGCATAGGGGTAACTTGGCTGAAAATACTGGGGGGG
>Ga0268261_10002994_pt1 | contig 12282 bp, 10 predicted proteins | sample TergutNc150P1_FD_190353 | JGI IMG/M metagenome (GOLD analysis project Ga0268261, IMG submission 190353) | Nasutitermes corniger P1 segment gut microbial community from laboratory colony in Florida, USA - Nc150 P1 (SPAdes) (version 2) | ecosystem: Host-associated > Arthropoda: Insects >... | reverse complement strand
GAGGAGTCCTACCGACTGTGCTGCGTCGTTGTGTGTGATCTAGAAACATCAAGAATGGGTGCTCCATATATATATATGACATTAGTCACCTAAAGGTTAATAATTTAACCCTTTCCTGCTAACGTGGAGAAAATGGTGAGCTCCTAATAATGCCAGCAAATAGCAGATGGGATTTAGTTCTGGGTTTAAAGGGTTAATAAACACATTTTTTATGCCCATCTGGAGCGGACTTCATTGTACACAGCTTAGACTGACATAATGGAATTTGGATAAACTTGGCGTGGACATTTTTGGGAAGGAGTGACTTCTTCGGCGAGTACAGGTACAGACACAGGACTTTCTCTGTCATTTTAATGTCAATAACCACTAATGGAAGTACATATAGAGGGAAAACACTATAAAATATTACACCTTCCTCGTATAGTTTAGCTCCATCCTGCACACAATTACCATCAAATTGCTCCAACACTTAAATGATATAAATAATATATATATATATATATATAATATATATAATCCCATAATGGTGGATAATGAATTATCCACCATTATGGGCACTAACACCCAGATTTTAACTCGGACTAATGATATCTGTATTGAAGGCCTACTGGACGACATGTATTTGCTGTAACAACATTGTGAAAGGGTAAGTAAAGCTAAAATGGCATATTGCATGCCTTTGCAACTTAAATTTACACAATTAAATTGTAGTCAGTTGCCCTAACTTTTACAGAATCTTAAGTTGCATGAGAAATACTAAAGAGCCTGACAGTGGTCCTCATTGTGAGCCAGATGAATCCACTTCACAATCCATATCCTATTTTGTAATATCCAGATTCATGTTATTTTCACATCTACACCTATATCTCCCAAATGTTTTTTTCCCCTGAAGGTTTTCTGACAAAAAAAAATTGTTAGTCCACGTGTACTACATGCCATGCCTAACTCATTTTCCTGTATTGGATCAGTGTAATGATATCTGTCAAAAATGCAGTCAAGCTGCTGAACATGCAGTTTTCTTCATTATGCAGTTACTGCTGTCTGTTGGATCCAATTATTCTCATCAGCCCTCGTACCCTGCCTTTGTAGTTTATAATGACACACCAAGTTTCCCATCCATACAAGTAAAATCATAATACTGTATATTATAATCCGTACATTTTTAGACAGGAGACGCGAAAAGTTTCTCGACTAAATGGCAGCACGCATTCCCCAGATATACAGTTATGTGTTGCTTAATGACGGGGATTCATTCTAAGAAGTGCGTCGTTAGGCAATTTTGTCACTGTGTGAACGTCATAGAGTGTACTTACTCAAACTAAACACCTAGGCTATATGGTATAGCCTATTGCCCCTGTGCTACAAACCTGTACAGCATGTTGCTGTACTGAATACTGTAGGCAGTTGTTAACACAATGATAAGTATTATAATATTATAATCTTACGGGACCACCGTCATATATGCGGTCCGTTGACGGAAACATTATGCAGCGCATGACTAATCTGCTCTTTCTTTTTTCTTAATTTACTACTGTCATCCACAAACATTCCTGTCCAATAAGAATGCTGCTGTGTGGCTGTTTTTCTCAGAAGAAATGAGTATGTGAATGTCAACTTGAACATGTTTGGCTGCGTTCACATACACATACCATTAATGTGTGCCCCAGGTTTGATCCATTTTCCCTTCAAAATGGGTGAAGAGGCAAACGTTGCAGTGACAATGACATCGGCATCCTTCACACATTCTTCTGCACTCTGGTATGCCACTGCATACTTCCCTTTCACTGTCAGCTCCTTGGTCAATGTCTGTGCTCCCTCATACCTGTGATTCCATATACGGATCTGAAAATATGAACTTACTCTGTGCATTACAGATACCATATTTCTGTTAAATATGAAACGAAAAAACAAATGGAGATGCGTTCCACTTTGCAAACAGAATATTTACAGAACCTGTTGAAAGTTGAAGCAGTAATCCAAGGTCTCTGCATGGCTCCTTGCCTGGGTACCAGAGCCTAGAATTGCCAAAACTGCAGTCCCATTGTGCAGATACTTTGTTGCTACAGCTGAGGCAGCTGCCGTGCGCCAGGTCGTTATCTCGGTACCATCCATAATCTGTTTAGGAGGAGGAGTTCATAATTGAACCCAAAACTGTTTACGAAGGTTCAGAGTGTTGTTACATTCATCATCACATGCCTGTCTCGGTAATGGATAGTAAATAATGTGTGGTAAATATGAAAAATATGGCTAAAACATTAGTCACGCACCTCACATAATAAAGACATGAAGGTTCAGAGTGTTGTTACATTCATCATCACATGCCTGTCTCAGTAATGGATAGTAAATAATGTGTGGTAAATATGAAAAATATGGCTAAAACATTAGTCACGCACCTCACATAATAAAGACGAAAAAAGTAATATTAAAATGCAGGTTATAAGAACACTATGTTAAGGTGTAAACTAAAATTCAAGTGCGTAAGGAAAGAGTTCACTAGTTAAACTCTTGTGAACAACATATGGAAATTTCAAGTGTTACAGAAGGTGGGAATTTTACTATCAACAAAATAACTATCATATTTTCAAGAAAGATGGTGTGTCAAAGAGTTAAATAAGTAGTAATCTATAACAATGTCAGAAAACTACTACATAAGTTAGTGAAATCAGAAAAACAAATACGGTATATAGATAAGTTTATGGCAATGTGGCCAACTGTATGCATGAACCTGCAAATAGCCACATGAATTACAACTTTTCATCCATTTTTTGCTGCTAAATAACTAAAATTTCTTGGCAATTAAATTGCTAAATTATAAAGTAAAAATTTCTTTGGGCCTACTTTGCCTTGAGTGACTTAGGTACATAGTACTTGGCAACAGGTCTACGTACAGCACACACTTTACCGGTTGTTGAGTCGAAAAGCAACACAGTGCCCTGAACAGATGGTAATCCTTTATCTGCATTCTTGGGATATGCTGTCACCAGTTTACACGCTAATGTATCATCATATTTAAAAAACGCAGACATCGAAAGGAGAGCCCTGTTACAAAGAAGAATTGTCAAATTTAAGCTTAAATAAAAGAAACAGTTTTTTAAAGTGTTTACTGTTAATTCTTCCTTTCAATAGTGAAACTGTAAGCCTGTATAAACATATGAGTTAACAATGTGGACCCATTCACAGCACAACTCAACACAAGTCATAATATGTAATACATAAATGCTGAGAATAATACCATTACTGCACAATCTTGTACCGTGCAGAATAACTATATTACATTCAGGACACACCCATAAGAGTCCCCGATACCAAAACAATTATTCTACGAATTTTACAGTTTTTCCCAGTTCATCCAGTAAAATGGTATGCTAGCATGCTTTCAAATTTCAATTTATTGTTCCTTTTTCTAAAAAAATCTACGAAGTATCATCGCCACCCCTCATCACATCCTAATAAGGGCACCCTTTTTCTATAAGGAAAAAATACTGTGTAATTCTAATGACTACTTCATGGAACATGCTAAAACAACGCTTAGATTAAAATGTTGTAACACATTTACATGACGTACAGTTTGAAAGTTGTATTTGACTGGTTATTTACTTGTCTTCCCCATGCAGACAAACACAAACACACACAAAACAACTGTATCATCATACAATCTACCGAATGATAACATACCTTATTCTTACCCGTTTAATGATGGAATTTTCATGATTGTCCGAGGTGGCTGAATCACTTCATCATTTTTTGACACTGAAGCCATTGCATTTTGAATGGCGGGAATTAGTTTGACAAGCTGTAGTAATTTATTACTTCTAATAAACTCATCAGTCAAATACAAGGGACCACTGTCTGTCATAGTTCTTAATAATGTCGATTAACAATAATAAGGCAGTCACTATACGTCAAAGTATGATTCTTCTAGGAAGATGATTGCTTCTAAAGGACTCTTCTAACGTAACGTCACGACAACTAACCGAACTAATCCACCCAGACTTTCTCACGTGTCCAATGTCCTCGGATTTCGGGCTGTTTGTCTGACAGTTGGTTATAAAAATTTTGCGAGGCTTAACGTTCTCAGGAGCGTCAACGCTAGCAAAGCACCATATTCCAAGAGAAGACAACGTCCTGTGCACAAAAGAGACCGTATACTAAAAAGCAGACCACCAACGCTCCTTGTTGTACAACAATTTCAAACAACTCTGCGCGATCTCCACCTATATCACTGCATATCACAGATCAGAGTCATATCCTCAGTCGCCGCTGAAGTTGCTGCCAACATGGATCATAGTTACTGATGTTGTATGTACACACCGATTGGTACGCAACAATCGAATTGTTCGATACTTGTCATTGGATTGCAACGTGGTTCTTTGATCTGGAAGTTTAGGTTACCGAGGTTAGAGTACTGTGAATTATAAAGAAACTGGGTGTAAGAGTTTATTTCTGACACGGTATTAAGTATGAGTGAAGGGAGTGAGGTTGCAACTGTGATAGTGAAAGCTAAAAGCGAAAGAAAAGTGTTTAAACCCGCAGTTAAGTCGGTAAACAAAGTTCCAGATGAACTCCTTCACGATGTTAACCTTAAAAGCGCAATGAATAATCTCCCAGAAAATTATAATTTTGAGATACCGAAAACAATCTGGCGTATACGTCAGACGGGAGCGAAGAGAGTCGCACTTCAAATGCCAGAAGGATTGGTTATGTATGCCACGACAATAGCAGATATAATTGAAAAGTTCACAGAAGCTGATACTGTGATAATGGGTGATGTGACGTATGGTGCTTGTTGTATTGATGATTATACAGCTAAAGCCCTAGGCGTTGATCTCTTAGTTCATTATGGGCATAGCTGTCTGATTCCCATCGACCAGACGTCAGGGATAAAAGTTTTGTACATTTTTGTAGACATTAAGATTGATGCTCTTCATTTTCTTAACACCGTCAAGCTGAATTTTTCGACACATGTGAGGCTAGGTTTGGTCAGCACAATTCAGTTTGTTGCAACACTTCAGGGAGTTGCAGCTGAACTTAAGCAAGAGGGATATCAAGTCACAGTACCTCAAAGTCGACCCCTTTCACCTGGTGAAATTTTAGGATGCACAGCACCTCTAATGCCTAATGTGGACGTTCTTATTTATTTGGGAGATGGTCGCTTTCATCTTGAAGCAGCTATGATAGCAAATCCAAAGTTGAAAGCATACAGGTAGGTTCGCTCACAGTTTTTGCTTCATGTTTGTGTTAGATTTTAGATTCTTCAAACACAGGAGATTGTGCAGTCTTGTATCTATTAATGCACAGAAATTGATATCTAGTAGAGACTGTTAGCAGTAAAAGTATGAGGCATTTAAACTGTATTTTAAGAAGATATTGCACTCCATTAGGGTTAAATGGGAAATTACCGATTTTAATCCCCTGGGTCTACCAGTGAGTATGTCAGAAGGGTTGGGTGTACTGTAAATTTGGAGTGTAGTTTTGAATATGGAAGCTAGTTGTAGTTATTTCCTTTGTACAAACCTATTTGATACAGAATACAGTAGAATATAATTTATTGACACTTTTGGCTAAGCCAAAGGTTGCAGAATATGTCATAATGCAGGTGCAAAACTTATCTCACATATAAACTGATGTTGCAGCATGTTGCCATTACATTCACTGTAGAACATGGTATACATACAACTATAAAAGTTTCTCATATACAAAACACCAGTACCTATGCATATCATGCATATAACTGTGTAATTCTAAAACTGTTTACAAATATCATTAAGACCAGACATACAGTATTATGTTAGTCAATATACACGTTAGTCTGATAAATATTTTGTATGTGTCTTTATGTAGATTAGGAATTTTTTGTTGAGGTAAATTTATTGACAGAATGGGAGATAAGAGGTACACTTTTAGTGCAGGCTGTAATGTTTTTCTGTTTTGAGTTAAATTTTTGTTTGTAGTTGGCAGCTTATTGAATAGCTTAATACCTGTATAATTAGTGAGGTTAGAATTGGGCTGTCTTATTTTATTTACAGGTATGATCCATATGACAAAAAGTTTACAGAAGAATTCTATGATCATGTCCAAATGCAAAACGTAAGGAAACAAGCAATTGGTGATGCAAGTAATGCTTCAAGGTTTGGACTAATCCTTGGAACCCTAGGCCACCAGGGTAGTACAAAAGTTATGGAACACTTTCAGGTACTATACATGTTATAGAACAACAAATTAGTTTGGTACATTACCACACGAATGTTCCATTTTACTGTGTATTTATTGTGATTTTCTTCATGGTGAATTATGTTGGTGCCATGTTTCTGTCATTAAAGACAATTGAAAGGTGTTTCTGGTCTTCTGCTACAGTTTTCTGTCTTATCAGTTAATAATGCACAATAGTAGAATGCTACACTTCTCTCTACAGTTGAACCTGAATGTAATGTTATCAGTTTACAGTTCTTCCTTACTGTTCAGTGCAGTCTGTATGGCCCTAGCACACGTGAAGATAGGGGGGGGGGGGTGAGTGATGTGGCCACCCCGGGAAGTTCAAGGGACTGCAAAATGGATATTTTAAATGCCAACATTTGATTCTCTGCACTCAAAAAAATTTAAATTATTGATCCAAATAAAAATAAATTCAATACATACTTTGTGTGTGTGTGTGTGTGTGTGTGTGTTTTTAGTTCATAATTTCTGTTACAGGCTGCCATTGTGATTACTCGCCCCGGGTGCCAAAAGACCTAGCTGCGCCATTTGGCCCCAACTTTATAATATCATTGTTCTGTTTAAGGTCCCCCCCCCCCTGAGTTTAGTGATTGAATCCAGTGACTAAAAAGAAAGTTTGACTGATAATTGACAGCAGTGTTGCTGAAGATTTAAGTCTTCTGGCCACCATATTTTCCCATGTGGCCATTCTTCATGGGCTGCTTGACCTTTAAGATGATGGTACTATAGTCCTAAGAAGCATTAGAAACTACTCGCCAAACAACACAACGCCACATCCTGGAGGACTTGAATCTTGAGAGTTCTGCTGGATCATAATCAACATTGCACTGAAATGTGAAACATGAGCTGACTGCAGTCCCGCCATTTTACACAGCACACGTTTCTTGGGGCTACTTACCAATTAACAACAGGATGCCACTATTAAAGATCCTCATTGAGATGGTGATGTGAATTAAACTGCACGTGTAGTGTTGCGTGGCCAGTTTCTATTTTGTTTCTCAGCTACCCGTCTCTAACGGCTGCTGTTGTACAGGGGTGCTCATAAGTCCTTAGCCCGACCTGACTGAAAAAACAATTGAAAGGTCGCCATTTTTTGTCCAACGCAGAGGTCATTGCTGCCGCAGAGACCTGGTTGGACAGACAACTATCTAAATTTTTTTTTTAGTGGCTTGCAAAAATACCAGCAGAACTTATTAAAGCAGGAGGTAGCACAGTTTGTGGTGAGATTCATAAACTTATCATTTCTATTTGGGATAAGGAGGAATTGCCTTAAGAGTGGAAGGAGTCGATCATAGTACCAATATATAAGAAGGGGGAAAAAACAGACTGTAATAATTATAGGGGCATATCACTTTTGCCAACTATGTACAAAATTTTATCCAACATCCTGCTCTCAAGATTAATTCCATATGCAGAGGAAACTACTGGGGATCATCAATGTGGATTTTGACGCAACAGGTCAACTACTGATCATATATTCTGCATTCGTCAAATACTTGAGAAAAAATGGGAATACAACGAAGCAGTGCATCAGCTGTTTATAGACTTCGAGAAAGCTTATGATTCAGTTAGGAAGGAGATCTTATATAATATTCTCATTGAGTTTGTTGTCCCCAGGAAACTGGTAAGGCTAATAAAAATGTCTGACTGAAACATATAGTAGAGTCTGGGTAGGCAAGAATTTGTCTGACAGGTTTCCTATTAGGAATGGTTTGAAACAAGGAGATGCTCTATTGTCATTGCTCTTCAACTTTGCTTTGGAGTGGGACATTAGGAGGGTTCAGGTAAACCAGGATAGTTTGAAACTAAATGGTACACATCAGCTTCTGGCTTATGCCGATGATGTTAATATATTGGGAGGAAGCATACATGCTGTAAAAGAAAACGCAGAAGCTTTAGTAGCAGCTGCTAAGTAGATTGGACTAGAAGTAAATGCTGATAAAACTAAGTACATGGTCATGTCTGGAGATCAGAATGCAGGGCGAACTCACAGCATGAAGATTGATAATAGCTCCTTTGAAAGGGTGGATGAGTTTAAATATTTGGGAACAACTTTAACAAATCAAAATTCGATTCAGAAAGAAATTAAGAGCAGATTGAAGTCAGGGAATGCTTGCTATCATTCGGTGTAGAATCTTTTTTCTTCCATTTTGTTATCCAAAAATTTAAAGATTAAGATATATAGAACTATAATTTTGCCTGTTGTTGTTTTGTATGGGTGTGAAACTTGGTCGCTGACATTAAGGGAGGAATGTAGGCTCAGGGTGTTGAGGAGAATATATGGGCCTAATAGGGACGAGGTAACAGGGGAATGGAGAAAATTACATAATGATGAGCTGAATAATCTGTACTCCTCACCCAATATAGTGCGGGTGATAAAATCAAGAAGAATGAGATGGGCGTGGCATGTAGCGCATATGGGGGAGGGGAGAGGTGTGTACGGGGTTTTGGTGGGGAAACCTGAGGGAAGGAGACCACTGGGGAGACCCAGGCATAGATGGGAGGATAATATTAGGATGGATCTTTGGGAAGTGGGATGTGGGTGTGTGGACTGGATGGAGCTGGCTCAAGCTGGCGTGCGCTTGTGAGTGCTGTGATGAACCTTCGGATTCCATAAAATGCAGGGAATTTCTTGACTAGCTGCAGACCAGTTAGCTTCTCAAGAAGGACTCTGCTCCATGGAGTAAGTAAGTAAGTAAGTAAGGCTTGCAAAAGTTAGAGTTTGGTCGCTGTAGCTTGTTTCCTTTTTGGTCGGGCTAAGGACTTATCAGCACCTCGGTAACATCAATAATTTAATCTTTTAGAGGTTTTGTATCCCATTAACATCCATCAATATCATGCAGTGTTAATAGTGTTATTGCAGTCATGACATTTTCTTTTCCAGGAACGTTTGACTAAACTATCTAAAGAAGGTGTGGTCGTTCTGTTGTCGGAGATTTTCCCGGATAAGTTGCGTTTGTTTCCTGATATTGGAGCTTGGATACAAGTTGCCTGTCCACGACTTTCCATAGATTGGGGCAAGGCTTTTGATAAGCCTCTACTGACACCATATGAAGGAGCAGTTGCGCTTCGTGAGGCAAAGTGGCAAGCTGATGAGCAAAATTACCCCATGGATTTTTATGCCAGTGACAGCCTTGGACCATGGACTCCAAATCACAAACCAGTTACTGTTGTAAAGAGTGGTGACAGATGTATGAAGTGTGAGGGGAAAAAAGCATAAAATAGAGAATTTGTATTTTATTTGTTCTGTTTTTCATCTAACATTATATTCCTGCTCTGTAAATGTGTGATGTGGATAATGTGTCTCTGCCTTACATGTGATTTATTTTCCATAACTTTTCCCATAACCTCAGATGAATCATGGGATCCCCGTAAATTGACGTTGTTTACACGCTTTATTCAAAGCTGCAGTACCTTATTCAGGATAGTGACTATGTTATCTGTTGGACAAGTGAGGAATTGTGGATAGATTATTGCATGGTGAAGATATTTTTTTCTTCTTTGAAGTGTTCAAGCTGGCTCTGGGGCCCACATAGCCTCCTGTTTGATGAAGAATGGAGGCTTTTCTCCTGAGGGTTGAAGCAGCCAGGTATGAAGCTGATTATTCACACTGCTGTAGCAGCAAGTTTTAGGAATGCATGGTACTATACCTCTAGTCTCTCATATGCCATCATGGTGTGGTGCTCACATGATGTTGCACCCCAATGGATAGCAGGGTTCAAAATGTTTTCTTTTTATCATTGCATCATAGAAGAGCATGTCCACTCTAAAGACCTGAACATGTGCACTGTTAACGGCTTTATTAATTAATTCATTTATTTACTCTGTAGGTTGTCTTATGACAGGTCAGTAGTCTCTTCCAAAGTGAGTTCTCCGCAGGATGCGATCTAGTGCGTTCTCTTTCAATTTCCAGTATCCTCTCGTTTCTTTAAGATCATCCAGTAGCTATTTACATCTTCTTCTTCGTCTCCCCTTCACATCTGTTCTTCCTTCTGTCATTCCTTCAGTAGCGTGTTTTAGAAGGCAGTTCCTACACAAGATGTGGACAGTCCAAATGTGTAAGTGGATTCATTCATTCAAGTAGTCTTGTCTTACGACAGGTCCAAAGCCTCTTCCAAAGTGAGCCCTCCACACAGTGCGATCCAGAGTTTCCTCTTTGAAATGAGAGTATGCTCTCCTTTCCTTAAGGTCATCCAGTAGCTTCCTACATCTTCTTCCTTGTCTTCCTGTCACTTATCACTTTAAAATTCCTGATAAGGAAATAAAGAGTGAATGTAAAACAGACTGGGATGGTAGTTCCAGACACAACATTGGATCATAGGTGAGCAAATTGTGGATGTGGTTGAGGGAGAGTCGTATAGTGCCTTCAACTACTCCTGATGTGTGTGTACTCTTGAAGATACGCAGAGACGGATTTCTGTCAGTGAGTTCAGAAATGCCATGTTACTTGTATTCTTAATGTCGCTATAATGACTATATCTGGAATTTCTGTGGGTTTTGTGGTAATGCTTGTAACAAAAAAGAAATGTGATATGCCACAACAATATTTCATTTCCTGATAAGGACATTATAGGAATTTACTTATGGAATAAAAACCAACTGATGTCACTATTTCAATTTTATTCATATATTGCCGGATCTCTACATGTTTCGTGCCCACAGGTCCATCTTGAGGAGAGTTCTCACAGCTGTTCACACAACCATTGGTTCAGTATCTGTACTGCTCTGGTCGCGTGCTCTGCACGCGACCAGAGCAGTACAGATACTGAACCAGTGGTTGTGTGAACAGCTGTGAGAACTCTCCTCAAGATGGACCTGTGGGCCCGAAACATGTAGAGATCCGGCAATATATGAATAAAATTGAAATAGTGACATCAGTTGGTTTTTATTCCATATGTTGAAAAGATGCACGGTACAAAAAGCTTAAAATTAGGAATTTACTGTTCACTAATACATTCAAAAATGGTCTGGTACCCATGCAGACTCTTATCCAGTGGATATGTGAAGCTGTTCCCAAAAGGTAAAAGCACCTGAAGTGCAAGGCTTAACTACTCACCATCATATACTAAGAAGAATGAAAGTTCTTCAGGCTTTACCTCCACGCCCTCTGTACTTCTCCAATTGTGTACAGGGAATTCCCGACATCCATTTCCCCACATGTATGGGGCCAAAATTTTGTGGAATCTCATGTAAAAATTTCCAGTCCTTCTGGGGGTCACATCCATGGACCACAAATTTTTTTAACAGAAAATGTTTTCAATTTGTTCCCCTGCATATTGTAAAATGCTGTTTTTCAAAGACATTAAGGTGTGATTAATGTTTATTCCAAATAGCAAAGCACCATTTATACCAACCCGGTCGCCATTAACTCATATATATATATATATATATATATATATATATATATATACACACACACACACACACACATACATACCGTGTCATACAAAATACTTTAACCCTCAGACGACCACCTGGGGTCAAATATGACCCCAGCCTTCGTTTTTTTTTATATAACTTTTTTTATGTATCTTACACTGACACCAACCTTCGTGACCTTGTTACAACAGGTGTCCTCTAGGTCGGCATAGTGGTTTTGTGCTGTTGGTGATAACCGTTTTTCTAAAATTTCGATTTTCCCTCTCTGGAGTCAGTTTTGACCCCAGGTGGCCTTGCGCGTCTTGTTTTTCTATATCAAGTTTTGTGCATTTTGTGGTGATAATGTGCTATAAAATACTACTACAGTATCTTTTGTAGGTATTCTGAATAAAAATGGCCTCCCATGAACGATTTCTAGACGATTACGAGATTAGTGAAAAGAACGTCGAACATAACCGGAATTCATATACCGTATAGGGTAAATGGCAATCATGTCATTGTTATATGAGTTTGTTATTTCAGTGATGTCAATCTGTTGTTCTTTTGCAAGTAGACATGTATTTTCATCATCATCATCATGTTCAGGAAGGATTAGGTTTGATTCCTGTTCCTTGTATCCTCAAAATGAAATTGGTTCCTCCATCTCTTCCTCGGTCGTCCTATGTGTCTTCGTCCTTTTGCTTTATATTG
>Ga0268261_10002993_pt1 | contig 12289 bp, 10 predicted proteins | sample TergutNc150P1_FD_190353 | JGI IMG/M metagenome (GOLD analysis project Ga0268261, IMG submission 190353) | Nasutitermes corniger P1 segment gut microbial community from laboratory colony in Florida, USA - Nc150 P1 (SPAdes) (version 2) | ecosystem: Host-associated > Arthropoda: Insects >... | reverse complement strand
CCAGTCCGCTGACGCATGCAGATGATCAACAAAGCACTGCATGAACCAAATGGTAGCATAAAAACAACAGCTTGAAATACCCCTGATGATGGGCCCATGAAGGCCCGAAACATATAGGGAAAAAACGAGAAAAAGGCAATAAAGACATAGTACAAAAAGTCGCATCTGTTGGTAATTCTTATTGTAACATCTCTGTCAATTTGTCCTCATATAACAATTCAAGAACTACCAAAGGAATTCTTATGAAATTCAGTGTCTACGAATTTCAATTACCTCAGTCAAAAAGTACAAATTTAGGTTAAAATCAGAAAATAATAATTGACAGTTAATGTGAAGACCTGCATTGTGTGCATTACTGTGGGAATAAGTATTCTGTAAGGAGACTGCTAAATATTTATTGGGATGTAAAATATTTCAAATGAAAATCATAGAGAAAAATAAAACCCTATGTGGCATATACATGTGTGCCATAAGTTTAATGGTTTTTTTTTCCAGATAACAGTGATTTTTGGTCTCTCATTACAAAACTCAAGCATTTTCAAGGTAATATAAGAGCAAATGATCCAGATTATTACACTATGTTTACATTTCCTAAATTTCCTTTCTGCATAACAGGTGTAACACTGTGCATTAGAGAAATGAGATTGGTGTATTCTAGTATATAATTCCAACTAGATGCACTTGTACATCTAGTTGGAATTATATAGTAGAATATTATTATTATGCATGGATCCATGAACATTAAATTTAGAGATTGGTGTAGTTTATTTTGAGTTGAATAACTTGTCTTCTCTGCCTGAAGATGATAATTCACATTCAAAACAAGTTGCAGTTTTAATTGTAAATTATATATTGCAATAGTGTGCATTTGTTGGATATTGTTTTATTTATTGTCAATTAATGCATGGAAATGAATACCAAAAAATTTATTGAAGTGTGTTTTTCTGGGTTATGATGCCGCGCAGATTTGCAAATAAACATCCACTTTTGATGGAACCTGCTGCCTCCATCTTGCAGATAACTATCCTGAAGATGGGGACAGCAGGTTTCCTAAAACTTTGGTATCTATGAATGAAACCACACACCATCACACTGCAGAAATAAGTAATCTCAGTAGTCACTACTCAAAGAACGTCATATCTCAGTGAGCAAACTGTTTTTTTTAATACAAATTATCTGGACAGGGGTGGCCATGATGGAGGATACACTAATGGTTTGGGAACACATGTAAACAGAAGCAGAGGCTTTTCAGAGCTGCTGAGTCCAGCATGTCTTATCTTTTGGCAAATCAATGAATGATGTAGTCAGAATAGATAAAAGTTGTTCATTCCACACAACTTTCCCATGATCCTCTTCCTCCTACTCTTCTCCTTGTTCTCATATACCATATGTTGAAACACTCTGACTTGTAAGTTGTAACTTGACATATATGAATTGCCTAGCATGTTTTCAAAGAGACCTGAGCTATGTGAGAGTATCATGGGAACAGCTCAACAAGCCCACTTTGATAATTTGCTACAAGTGGTAATCAAGACTGTCCAGTAGTAGTATTTTAGCTTCTAATTAACTGATAAGTATAATATTGTGTTCTACCTATATTAGGTAATATAAGGGATAGCACATTATGGGATGCTAAGTAGACTGATGTGGAGGATGCAGCATGGATATGTACAGTTCTTTTGTGGAGTGTATATTTTACCTGACTGCAGGATGAGCTGTGCCTTATGGTCTAATCCTGCTTTGGCAGCAGCTTGGAAATACAGTTAAACAACACAGTGAATGCGACATCTCAAATATTGCATCAGATATTCTGTGGTACCAATTAATTCCTTACTGTTACACATAGCATTATGCTCCTCGGTTAGAACACTTGTTTATAATGACAAAAAATATTAATTTCCTTTCATGATGTCGTAACTGAGTTCCACTGTATTATAGAGGCTACATGCGACAAAATTTACCATTGGTTTCTGTTCTCAGAAGGTAGCCATTAAAGAGCTTGTATTGTAAACACTTTTCATTTGCGGCAACTGATTGAGTCTCAGAAATATAACATGGATCTGTCATAATTGACAAATTAAACTTCAAAAACTACAAGATTTAGTTATTTTTAAGGCATTTGGCACGTTGTCAAGCTAAATGGAGAATTAACTGAGAATAAATAATCCAACAGTGAGATGATACTAAACACAGCTGTAAATAAGTATACACTAACCTGTATACATAAAGACTCCTTATGTCAACGCTTTGTGTAGAAGTAAATGGACTCTGTCCTAAAATCCAGAATTTATTTGGGATTTGTAGCTTCAAAGGTGTACTAAATATACTGTAATTTGTTTTATGACACAATGCACATGAGAAATTCACAAGCAAATTAAGCACTAGGCTGTCTGCTTTCACTCAGAATTTAAAATACCAACCTCTGAGTTTACCCAGCAATATACTGATTTACCATGAGACAGAGAGAAAGAGAGAGAGAGAGAGAGCAAGAGAAACAGAGAACATTTTTGAGGAATGATTAAAGAGTATTTCAATTAATTATGATTCAGAATTAATGCATCAGTCTTTCAGTCTTAGTTTTATAGCCTGTGTCTGTCATAAATATACATTTGTTGAATCTACTACACAAATGTATAAGATATAATATTTGCCTACCACCTTACCTGTTTTGTCTCCAGAGGATGGTTAATAACTGTAATTGACCTCTTTTCATCTCTATCTTTGAGAACAGCATTGGTCAAAAGATTGAGAGAGATTGGAGCAGAATGAAAAGCAGTAGATGAATACATGGCATTCAGTAGCATCATTGAATCATTGAACTCTGCTGCAACAATATATTTTCTATGGTAATCGCTGTTTTTCTCTGCAATCTCCTTAAGTGCATGGTTAATAGGCTGGCTTAGACTTTTAACACTGGAATCCTCCTTTTCAACAAGATCTTCATAAACATTGAATGATTTATTACTGCTTGTATACAGCACTTCAGTTGGGCTGTAATCCTTCAAGGACAAGATTCGTGCAGGTTCTGCAGATTGTGCTGTACTATAAATGTCTATAAGAACCACTGTGAGGACAGCCAATACAATGGCTATCAAAGCCTGTTCGAAATAAAAGAAGATAAAATGGACAATTATTATCATTATCATTATCATTGTTATTGCAACAAACAAAAAAATCACAATTTTCATTACAAAAAGGATAGTGCAATGATGTGAACAACCAAAGAAACAGAAAAATTAGGGAACAAGGCAAAAAAAAAAAAAACAGAAGTGAAGTGAGCTCTTGAAATAAATATGTAGATTTGAATGGTATGCCCACATTGCATATATTAGAAAGGTAAGGTTAATATTAGGTATTGAATAATGAAGTCTGAAAATAATGTAGTATGAAAAAATAAAAGGGAGAAAATGGACTAACACTAAAATTAATTCAAAACAGAGGCTGTGGAAGCAGAGAGAATTACAAAAGCAACATAATAACCCACAAGAGCGGAAATGTCAACAACTCATCATCACATAGTAATAGAATTGTATCCATACAATTAAGTTTTGATGCTATTGCTTGTATACCTCATTCATTATTTTCTTCCTCATAATGCCTCTAGCTTGGGTTCCCCAACCCCCAAACTTACTGGGTGTCAAAATCCAATTCTTTGGTCAAGTTATTGTTTCTGAAACTTTGTGGAGGCCTTAGTCTTGTGTTCCACATATCACATAGCACATTATTCATAAATGGAAATGGTACTTTTGCAGCCCATTGTTTTGTCATTCATGTTTTAATATATGCTTTATCGATGTTAAGTAACTCCCTACAGATGATCAAGATAGATCAGAACATGTTGGAGTTCTGATGGATTGTGTGTAAAATATAATTTTAACATTAGAATATTTGTTGGTTTTTATTACGTGAAAAGATATACTAGTTACACAACGTCTATAATTAACTTTAAGAAAGAGTGTCAAAGTATAATTTACCTAGGTTCTAAAAATTACTTACTCGCAATATGAATGACTTCCACTCCCTGAATGTGTAGATAACTCGCTTCTTCAGCAAGGCTGTTATTTGCTGAATTATTAGTGTTGTCCCAACAACATTACGGGATGTAAGACCTGCAACAGATATTAAATACATCAAAGAGACAGTAATGAAAATGGAATAATTTTATGTGTTCAGAGACATGAATATATAAGGCTAAAACTGATTATATTGGGTGAGATTTAAGGTTCTCACAGTCATGTCTATGTGCATGCAGAAGTAGATTGGCAGACACGTACCACTGTTTACAAGAGTATACAGTGAACATCACAGAAGACAGTAGTATTTATAACACCTCCCCCCCCCCCCATATTATTCAAACACACTGAAAATTCACAATCTAATATTACACACTAATACAACTGACATGATCTGCGGAGACGACAGTTAAGAGATGGCACAGAAGGCAGTTGACAAGGAAGAAAGTGTGTCCATAATTAGGTAGGCCCAGGCTCTTAGAGGGCTGCAGGGACAAGGAGTGAGTGAATGAATGAGTATGTAAGTAATGCAACTTACACATTGTTCAGGTACTTTTAAAGAAATACATACCAAAAGGCACACTAAGTTTTATTCATAGAGCTTTAAAAGGTTATTTCTTGCTTTACATTCAGTGATATTATGTTACTGTGTAGGTCAGATAATGTAGCATCAAACCAGACATGATTAATGTGTAGAGACAGATGTCAGAAAGTGTGGTTATAGTCTGATTTAAGACACTACACCAGCACTCACTTCAAGTAATTGAGAAGGGATAGCTGTGTTATTTAAACTGTCTGAATTTTAATAAAGGTACAAGCATCATGTAAAGACAGAATTTGAAAACACAGACATAAAAATGAGCGAATTTCAAGGATAATGCATAGTATGTCAAGATGCATGCGGATATAGGTAAAACCTAATGAGAATACGCAAGAGAAATTCCTGTGTTTGAGCCTGTAATGATGTGTACAGAATTGTAACTGTTATGGGTTTTGAGTATGTGGCCATGACATAAAAGTCTGAAAGAAAGTTTCAAATAGCTTAAATTATACATAAAAAATTTTTAGAGTATGTTATGTTTCTTAAGGTATGGATTTGATAAGAGAAAAGGCCATGAAAGGTGAAAGGCACGGACATTTAAATATACAAATACACAAATTGCAAACAAAAATCTAACGCTTACCATTTCTTCTCCTTCCTATGACACTTTGGCATCTTTCCTGGCCAAGACCTCTCCTAACTGGCATTTCAAGACAACAGTGTTTTATGGAGTAGGATTTTTAACCCCATGCCCAACCACCAACTCGAGGACCAGGGTTTTAAATCATGCTTCACTCCCCTAGTGGGACTGGCCCACGCCTACAGAGCCCTGTGCCCTCTCTGCTGGGGGACACACTTCATCTGGCACCACTGCTGAGGCCTGCCCAGCTTGTATGAACCTGCCGGTGGATACATTACTGCTGCCACAGCCCCGAGCTTTCTTGAAGCACCCAGTCCTTCCCACATGGCCTTACATGGAACTTTATATATATATATATATATATATATGGTGTCCCACAGGAGGAAATTTTATCCTGGCCTTTTTAATCAACATATGAAAATCTGTATAGGTTTGCAATTATGCCAAGGAATTTATAGGCCATACTCTCATGAGCATATCACAGCCTAATTCATTATGTACATTAATGTGTTATGCATTTCATGCGCCACGTATGAACATTTCTATCTCGTTCACTGTTCTCCAGAAATCTGACACAATTTGATACTAATGTACATAACACTAATAATGCTGTGTGAATGGAGCTTTCCACTACTACTAAATATCGAAGGTTGGCCCTAGACTAGTTTCTAGAAACTGGATAAAGATAAAAGGCAAATCCTTAGTCAAACACACCCATTAGTGTTTGAAAAAAGTGTGTTTGTGACTGAGTATTTGCCTGTTACCATTATTCAGTTTATAACACAACAGGATGTATTAAAATTCTGGTAACACCAACAAATGCACAATTCTATGATCAATGTACTTGTTTATTACATGCAGCTCTCGTTTCACACAATTTCTACTTGCTTATCATGGATCAGGTGTAACTCCAGCTGAAATTTTTATTTGTTGTATGTAGAGTGTCTGTACAGCTTCTCAAATGGCAATACATTTGCAGCTCCTTGTCCTGAGTTCTTGGTCATCTTCAGCCACTAAATCACTCACATTCACTTCTGAGTCTTAACCTAACTTTACTAAAAACATGGTCTCACTTTCCCTGTGAGCATGGAGTTACCCACATTGCATTTAACAAAACTGATATATCTTAACAGGCACACAAGATAGGAAATGTTCTGGGCCCATAATGTGTTAGATCATACTGTGTGATATTGACTGTGTGAGATATAGGACAGTAGTGATCAACCACTGCAGTCTTCTTGGTTTTTTGTGGATGGAGGGAGTAATACAACATGGCAGATGGAAGGAGTAATATAAAATAAAGCCACATCTGGTGGGGGGGAGAGGACATTTCATACTAAAACTTTGATTACTCATAAGCATTGTCCTCCAACAAAATTAATACAAGAAAATTTGAAGTATTTCCTACCCTCAGCACTGCCATGTAGTGAGATGTATCCATCATTTCTAGGTTCCATGTTTGTGTCCTTATCATGCTCACCCTCAGCTTCTTTTCCTACCCTGAAAAGTAAACCAGCAGAAATCTTCATAACTTGAAGCTATATGTAATTGATCAACTGTGCCTCTGTTTTCAACAGTATTAATTTTCAGTGTTACAGTAAAAATAATCTGATCTTTCAGCTGGTTTGAACTGTAACCTCCCAGATCCAAAGCCAGAGATTCACAAAACAGACACTATTAAATGTCTTCCATTGGAAAACAGTGTCACATCTCACTCCACTGTTGCATGGCAGTGTTATCTCCTTTAATTTAACAGGATTACTTTTACGTTTGTGCCCTTACCATTTTAATGCTCTTCAATATGTGTCAAAACATGTAGGGGTTTTTAAATTTTACTGACTTACTGATGATGTATTTTCATGGTTGTGTACACATATGTGTCGACATCAGCATGAATGAATTGGCAAAATTACAATCAGTGATAATGTGAGCTGATCTGACAGATACAAGTAAGTTCAGTTAAACTAACTCAACAGCGACATTAACATTTTAAAGGAGAATAATATAGAACACTCAGCACTCAGTGATGCGTGTTGCAATATCATCTACTAATAATGATGCTCCACTTTCTCACTTTAAATTATGATTAAAAACTAAGTCCTAAAAGTTAAAAATACATAGCAATGGGAAGTTTCTGGTCAAAATTAAATCCATACTAATGCTCCCTTAACTCCAGCATATTGAAAATGGCCACAATACAAGGTAATTTCACACGTAAAATAAATAAATAAATAAACGGTATTAACTCTGATGTAACACTACACAACTCACCTCAGGAATACTTCATCAAGTGTGGTTATTGAGACTCCAATGCTAGAAATTCCCAGCATTTGTTTATCTCTTTCCAGAATTTCAAAAAGATCTGGGAACAGTTTAGTTTGTTCAGAAGGCAGCATGTAGCATAGCAGTGAGCCCATCTCACTCTTAATCTCTGCTTCAGGAACGGTTTTCTGGATTATATTTGTTATCCTGGCCACATTACAATCTTGTTCTTTTAGTAAGTTTAACTGGTAGCCTGTTCCTAAAACATACAGTACAATCTGATTATTAGTGCTGTAATATCAAACGCCTCCAAAACATTAGCATTTCCTGAATGCATCCATGGATTATATCATTACAGTGCTGCAAGCTCTTGGCTGTGGGCTCAATAGACTGTAAATCCAGCCTGTATAGGAAGAAAAAGGAATTGTTTGCATTAAATTATATATAATTAATTTGAACACATCAATCAAACACCACATATCAATGCAGAGATCAACATTTTTAAGGCCACTGACTGTTACCAGGTAAGAGAATCATTGTTCACTGTCCTGCAACAAATATTCTTACATAAAAATCAGTCTGTTCGCATCTCAGTCAACATGAATGTGCTGTTGACATACAGTGGCATCTTAAAATAGATGGGCTGGGGACAATGGCAATGACTGGACCCTAGCATCCTATACACATCATACTTGTAACATACAATGTGTTAAACAGGAAATCTGATGTACTAAGTCAATGAAGTTTCAACTGCTTGTGGCCAAAATCCAACAATTATGTTGAGAAATCTGATCTTCTTGGATGTTATGCTGTGTAGTAGGTAATTTAATATAACCTGATGTTTCAAAGGATTACAGTATCTTAATCTGCAAGGGTTTGTAAGTCCTAGGACTTCCAAAATATTGGGATATATTAAATTACTAAATACACAACGTTAAAATCCCAGAAGACCATTATCCTCAATATCACAACTGAAAAAATTTCAAATGCCAACTATAATATTAACTGGGAATGTACCCACACAAATGCTCCATACATCATATAAGTTTGTTTAGTCCACAAGTTGAGTATCTGATAAAAATTCCATTTTAAATTGCCTGAAGAAAGCATGACTGCGTTATAACACAACAGCATAACCCTGCACTTGCCACACATATGGTATCAGAGCAATTTGTGTCAGCTATTGCAAAGCAAATTTGACAGAATGGTTAATGCAGCATGAAATTAAAAGTTACTGATCCTTTCAGAAAAGCAGAGCTCTTACACCTTGTGACAAAAATAATAAAGAATAAGTGGCTAAAGTGGGCTACAACATGTTGCACTACCTGCACACATGGAGAATACAGCACTGTTGCCACAATACAATATAACTTGCTTGTACTGAGGACTTTCCTAGTGCAAATCTTGACAAAAGCAGTGGCTATAGCAACTGATGCAAATGCTTTGAAATACTCGTATATTATAATTGCTTACTCCCCACCCATTCCTCTTCACTGTATTTCCTATAATATCATTTGTTGTTGTATAATATTTGCAGTCAATATAGAGTAATTACATAAAAAATAAAACAAACATTCTGCAAACATTAAATTTCTGTTAATAATTTTTGTGCTTCTCTAAGATTTCTACTTTAGTTTGCCTTATGGTTTAATTTACATGCTTAGTTAATTTCAGTGAATTTTCCTTATATCTAAGAGTGAACAAGAAATTCAGGATTTCATATTTATTTAAGAAACCATAATTATATTCCTCTTTTCCCTTTTTAGGCCCAACTGAGAGATCTGTTCTTCAGCTAAAGCAGTAAAATATGTATTCTTGTACATGACAATGTAAGTACTTGTGTACATGCTTACTGTAAATGCATCTTGCTATGAATCCTAATAGGAAACACTAAGCATATATTCTTTTCAGTTTTTTTGAAAATTTTTAATTTGTGTCACAATGTTAGTTGCCCTATTTATTGTAGTAATTACTCATAGTTTAGTCTCTCTTCAGACATTCAGTTCATATGAAACAGGAATCAAGAAATTTGTACATTTCTTTTTTACTGTTTCTTCATACACCACTAGCAGCAGGATGACCCATTATTGCAGCACTAGTTTTGAGAGGTACTTGACTTGAACCTTGGTAAGTATTGAATACACTAAACGGAGATTTTAATTTTTTTTTTCACAGTGTCTTCAAGTCTTGAAAAATCCAGGAAAATACCAGAAATATCTCAAATCTGTTTTGCTTTGCATTTTTCTCTTCAAAACCTAATAATCACTATTTAAATGACTGACAGGGTGTCAGATTAAGAAAGAAAGACAGGAACAAGATAATTTGAGAGCATCTTCACAGTGTTACAATAATCTTATAAATTATTTATGTATTAGTTAACCTGACTTCTAGCCAGGACAAAGTGGTGAGTGACAGAGGAGTAACACCTCTTAAAAAAACTTTGGTCCAGCTGGCTCAACTGGTAGTACCATGTAAGGGCCCCTTCCCCGGGTATGGTAAAGTCCTCAACGGAAGCGTCGGTGGAGGAGGAGACCTTCAGAATGGCAAAGTTGACAGAAGAGGCAACCCTTCTTCTTGTGGTTAATAAAGAAGAAACCACTGCCTTGTGGTGAAGAGGGATCTTCAAAGACTAGGGGAGACAACTCCGACAGAAAACAGCCTGCTTGAAGGCTTTAGGTGGCAGCCCCACCATCAAGCTCGGGTGCTGTGGGCTAATAACCTGCACACCTTAAAACTAAATTATTAAAGAAACGTCAATGATAGAAATCCAGACAGATCCTAAACTGACAACCTTTGGCATGAAAAGGCTAACAAAAATTGGGGTATGGAATGTGAGAATCTTGCGGGAGAGTGGAAGATTACTACAGGCAGTAGCCTGTAGGAAGAGTTAGAGCCTGAATATCCTAGAAATGAGCAAAGTGAGGTGGGGTGGGTTTGGTGAGATGACCACTCAAGATGGGGCTCCTTTTTTATATTCTGTAAGACCTGAGGGTGAAAATACGAGCCATGAAGGAGTGGGTATATTGTTGGATAAGGAGGCTAAGAGAAGTTTGATTGTGTGGCAGCCAGTTTCAGCAAGGATAACTGTGGCACACTTCAAGACCAATATTAGGAATACTGTGATGATACAGTGTTATGCACCTACTGAAGTCGCAGAGGATGCCAAAAAGCAGGAGTTCTATGTGCAGCTCAGTGATATGCTCAAGAAACAGAAGAAGAAGGACATTATTGTAGTGGTAGGAGATCTACATGCAAAGGTGGGCCAGGATAATGAAGGCCTTGAACATGTCATGGGAAGACATGGTTTAGGATAAAGGAATCAAAATGAACAGCTTTTTGTGGACTTCTGTGTCAGTCATAATTTGGTCATTGGTGGAACAATATTTCCACATTAGGACTGTCATAAAGTAACATGGGTATCACTGGATCATAAGACCGAAAACCAGATAGACCATGTGGCCATTGGACGGAAGTGGAGGCGATCACTACAAGATGTGAGAAATAAGAGAGTTGCAGATATTGGGAGCCACCACCATTTTATTGTGGCTAAATTTAAAATGAAGATCCAGGCATATAAAAGAAGAACAGAACAGTTAAGAAAACGATGTGATGTAAGTAAATTTTAGGATGATGTGAATGTCCGGGAATCCTTTAAGACAGAACTGAAGAATAGATTCCAAGCACTGACTGACATGGAGAATGTGGAGAGTGAGACTATTGAGGAAAACTGGAGGAAGATTCAAACTGCTTTCACAGAGCCAAGTGATAGTGTCTTGGGCTTTAAGGAAAAAAATAAAAAAGACTGGATGACTCAACAGACTTTGGAAAAGATTAGGGAACGAAAGAATGTTAAAGAGGCTATGAATGCATGTAAGACACAAGCAAGAAAAGTAGAGCTGCAAAACAAGCATGCAGAAAAGAACCGGGAAGTAAAGAAAAGCGTAAGGAGGGACTAAAGAAATTGGACAGATAACCTCTCTTACCAGGCAGAAGAAGCAGCTAACAAAGGAAACCTTAAAGAATTATGTGCCATTACAAGAGTTTTGTCAAGAAAGCAGATACAGAGAAACCGACCAATTAGAAATAAAGAGGGCATCCTCCTGACAAACATTGAAGAACAACTGAAACGTTGGCAGGAACACTTTTCTAAAATCCTGAATCACCCCTTGGATGGTCAGGTAGATGAAGAAGATATGGAAGAGGAAGAAGAAGAGGAGTATGAGGCAAATCCAAGAATTAACACTAGAGTTCCAACAGTGGTATAAATCAAGAAGGCACTGAAAGAATTACATAATGGAAAAGCAGCAGAAGCCAACAATATTTCACCAGAAGTAGTGAAGGTTGACTTGGACATCACAGCCAGTATGCTGCACTCCCTATATGAGAAGATAAGGACTGAGGGAGAGATGCCAAATGACTGGAAATGTGGCCTATTAGTAAAACTACCGAAGAAGGGCGATACAACAAACTGCGACAACTGGCAAGGTATTACACTTTTCTCTGTACCAAGCAAAGTCCTCACTTCAGTACCGCTCAACAGGATCAAGGAGCATGTCAAAATTAGGACTCCGAAAGGAACAAGCAGGTTTTCGGTTTTGGTTTGGTTTGGTTTATTTGTTCATCCATTCAGTCACATATGTAACATTGGACACGTCAATTACAAATTACAACTTACAGCACATCTTGTAATATATTAACATCTACATAATACAATATAGTAAATAACAATACAAAATTTAAGGACCTAATGGAAGTTAAGTTTGTCACTACATCTAGATTTATGTGTGTTTATATAAATATACCTAAGAGTTAAAAATTCAAAATAAAAGTAAT
>Ga0268261_10002992_pt1 | contig 12293 bp, 5 predicted proteins | sample TergutNc150P1_FD_190353 | JGI IMG/M metagenome (GOLD analysis project Ga0268261, IMG submission 190353) | Nasutitermes corniger P1 segment gut microbial community from laboratory colony in Florida, USA - Nc150 P1 (SPAdes) (version 2) | ecosystem: Host-associated > Arthropoda: Insects > Digestive... | reverse complement strand
CCCCCGGAGATCCGAGTGGGGGAGTAATTTACCTCCGGATTGTTTTGTCTCCAGATGAAGCATCTCGCATATGTGTTTCGTAACAAAGGTTTTTTTTTACGGAGAGAAGTTGTTAGCACTTCGCCCAACCCCCAAGCTGGAGGACCACCTCGTGTCGGCTGTCAGCGACTGCTTTTTCAATATATTCGCAGTTACCCTCCATATTGGCGGCCGTTCCCTCCATCCGCAACCCGAGAACGCGCCATGCCCTGGTGACAGGGACCCACTTATCACGGATCGTGGATTCTTAACCCTTAAAAATGGGACCGATACGTTGTCCCGAAACTTCTGTAAGAAATTGCTACTATTCGCTGGGTAATAACCCAGAAGAGCGCAGTTCTCTTACTTGTAACGTACATTGTGGCGCGTTCGGGTAATATTTTTACCTTTTCGACTATTATAATAGCCTGATAGCATTTCATTCAAAAAGAGCCTTTTTATGGCGACAAAAATGAAACAATTAGGTCTTCCTGTAGCATGCCAGATTTTAACCAAGTCTGGATCTTCCAGACAGGTTTTCATAGAAGTCCCAATATCAGTCTGACAAAGTACCTTCGCTGGGAGCTGCACTGATACATGCGGACAAACGGACAGACGGAGGGTCGTACTAAGTGATTCCAGTTCACTCGAAGAGAGAGCTTTTATGGAGATTAAATGTCACCAGCAAAAAGAAAACATAAAGTTTCCGATTTGAATCAAATTTGGACTTTCTCGATAGATTTCTATAAAAGTCCCCAATATAAAAATTCAGTGAAATCCATCCAGTGGAAGCGGCCCTGTTATGTGTGGACGGAGACGGTCGACATGATGCAACTAATAGGCGATTTTCACAAGTATTCGAACTGCCTAAAATCACTTCTTATTGCAAAATTCGAGGTCATCATAGCAATGAGTATGAGAAGAGCTTTCTCTTGCGACGTAACGACGCATAATCTGCTAAAAATATATTGACGTTTCAGAGAAACCAAATTAGTATTTTGATCCTGGAGGCAGATTCATACGATAAGTAAACTTCTATCAGAATGCAAAGCATCACATTGCAGAGGATTGATATCTTTGTTTCTCTTTAATTTTAAATCATGAAATTTGAAGTAAACAATCTAAAAGTGAGTGATTCAGTTTGGCATATAAACTTATGTGTGTAAAATTTAAAGCCGGTACGTCAACTTAAGGGAACGCCACAGACGAGGGTGCTTAGGAAATTATTTGCAGGTAAGAAGCAGTAGGAGAAGGCTATAGGAAACTGTGCAAAGAGAAGCTACATAATTTGCACTATTCAAGAAATATTACTGAATGATCAAATAAGGAGTAATGAAGAGAACGTACGTCTAGCGCACATGGGAGAGCACAGAATTCCGTACAAAATTTTGGTCAGAATATCCAAAGGAGAGCTTACGATTTGAAGGCCGAGGCATAGATGCAAGAGTAAGCCTAATCATAAAACCTACTTTACAGAACATTTGTGAGTGGATTCTTTAGTCTCAGGATAGGGTCCCATGGTGGGATGTTCTGAACACGCAATACAGGCTTGTAGCTCTACAGAAGTTTGGTCCACGCGAACGATTATCAGGTACTAACGAACAAGGCTCCTTTCAGTTAATACAATGAAAACCATATCAGAAAGCCATTTACTTGAAAATAGCTACGTAAGTATTACCTAGAGCCGGGATAGCTCAGTAAATTATGTAGATTAAGCCACAGTCTGAACGAGGGAAAAATCAGCTTACCCTTCCGGAAAGGTCAAGATACACATTTGCGTCGCTTAACGGGGGGAGGGGGGGAATACGTTCTGAGAAATGCGTCGTTAGACGATTTCGTCGTTGTACGAACGTTATAGAGTGCACTTACACAAACATAGATAGTATAGCCTACTACACACCTAGGCTATACGGTATAGCCTCTTGCTCCTAGGCTACAAACCTGTACAGCGTGTTACTGTACTGAATACCTTTGTAACCCAATGGTATTATAATATTATATTATAATACCATAATATAATATTATAATATTATAATTTTGTGGGACCATCGTCGTATATGCGGTCCGTCGTTGACCGAAACGTCGTTATAAGGCTTATTGTATTTTTTTCCACAGCGCCCTGACCAGAACTGAAGCCCTTCCATTCGTCTGTCCCATGGGTAATGGAAGTAAAGTATCACGTTACAGACCGCTACCTTTGTCTTGATGGTACGAATGGGTAAAATTGTGGCTCCATTCTCCCATACTCCCGCTCAACTTAGTGCTTTATTAGGAAGATGTACAACTTTAAGCTTTTGTCTTTCATATTTTAGTTTTCGGCATATATATATATATATATATATATATGGCTTAAAAATATACAAAACTTAGAAATATATTTGCAGGATTTTACACGCATTTAACAAAAATAGCAATCCCAACTTGACCGTGGAATTTTACTGGACAAGCTACCTATTGCCTTGTTACAATGCAATTTACAATCGGTACGACTCTTAACACCCTGGTGCTTGAAGTTTATCTAAACAGTCTTCAAAATAAATCAGTTGCTATCATACAAAAACAATTTTTCCTGACAGAACTCGTAAAACCTGCTTGACGACTGTTGCAATGTTAATCCGTTTTTTTTTCTCTTTGTTATGTAGTTAATATTCTTTGTGTGTTAGATTTGTCAGGATTCATTTTTAAAGTAATTAATAATAAAACCAATCACGTGGACGATATTTCAAAGAAAAATAAGGAGTGCAAATATCCCTGAACTCGGTGTTAATTTGCTCGTTGCCCAAAGACAAAATTTCAATAGTACGTTTGTTCTTGATTTCAAACTTACCCCGTGTTCTGAATGTTGTATGTTTTCTTCTGGGTAGTTCCCCGGCGTCTGAATTTTATATGCCGACGTTTTGGAACACTCTGTCTGTTCCATCTTCATATGCGGATAAGTGTAGAATTCTACACCTATCCGCCTATAAAGATGGAACAAACAGAGTGTTCCGAAATGTCGGCATATAAAATTCAGACGCCGGGGAACTACCCAGAAGAAAGGATACAACAGTAACTTTGTTATTTTCCAAGCGGGTTAGGAATTTTTTCGAGCAGGAGACAATGTGTTAGTATCATAGTATCCTAATTTATTTATTTCGTTGTTATTCATATTAACAAATTAACAGGCACGGCGTTACTTTGTTTCTAAAATCATGACAAGTTTTGTCAAACTTGTCAACTGGTACAAAATTTCAGATGGTGGAAGTCAAACAGGTTGATTTTACAAGATTTTTTTCTCCTTTTGTGAAAAATGTAAGCTACAAATCCATCTCGGTTACACAGATTAACGGATTGATATTGTTGAGAGAGATAATTGGAATACAGTGAAAAATATACGAAACAGGTAACCGTGAACGCTGGCTCGACCGGTAACACTTCTGATATAATAATGTTACGCCCCTTGTAAATCTCTGTCGGGGTTATTGACTGTGGGTGTACACTGTTGTCCTCAGTCCCTCCAGACAAATGCCCGAATAATACTAAAAGTCGGCCACAAACTGTTCCTTCCTCATCCTTTCCAATTTAACATTCCACAGTCATTCTGTCATTCGACGCTATATATGCCAAGATACTGACAGTGAAAACATAAAACTCTAGGAAGTAAACTCTTTCACACCCTGTATGGTAAAAATATTACGTTTTGTGTGTTAAATCTGGCGGTAAATACAGTAAACACGGCGTTTTAACCTTTTGGAGGTGAATTTGGACATTCAAATTTCAGCACATACTTCATGTAAATTGTGGATATTTTATGAACTAAAAATGGGAGCATTATGAAATACACATTTTGTGGACAACAAAAAAATGGGAATTGTGCATCACGTCTCAAAAAATTAAGTAAGTAAACGTGTTGACTAAATAAACAAAACGTGTTGGCTGAGGGTTAGCGGTATGTCAATCAGCGGCTAAAGGTTAAAGAGTCTGTCACCTCACACTGTGGCACATAGAACAATTCTGGACCTGTGAAACAGAAGGTTCTAAGCCCGGTTCTATGTTTGATATAATACCTCATTTCTCTTAGACCAAATCCCAAACAAGAAAAATGTGTTATCTCAGATACGATAAAACTGATCTTGCACACTTCAAACACTCAGGTCCAGAATTCACGCCTGGAAATTTCTTTCCGCTTGTTGCCTGACCGCAAATTGGAGACAAAATAATGTACTGGCTGTGCGTGGCGATTCATGGAGCTCGTGCACATGAAAGGTGTTGAATAAATGGACAGTAAATGTTTCCTCGGTCGCCACCGGGACTGGACGATGACCTTGAGCTGTTTATTATTTGTAGGCTGTTTGATGGAATCGGTAGGGTGACTGTAAAAAGAAATACATAGGAAGTAGAAGTTAAGAAACACACGGTGCCATAATAAAAGGAGAATTATATAGCAATAGTAACAGGACAAAGAAGCAGATATCCGAAGCATAGTACAGGAATTAGAATGGAGCCTGTGTTTCATATTTATTTTCTACGTGATTTTGATTACTGCCAACTCTGTATGACTTGGTAAAATTTCTGTCCAATGGCACCTTTGAACTCTAGATGCAGAGTTGCCATATACTCTCCTAGTACACAACGGTTATGTCGAAAGATTTCTTGCATTAACAACGTGCACTTCCTTGACTGTACTATATACCCATCTGCACAGACACTGAAATAATTAAAATTTTTCAATAAAAAGGAAAATAAACAGTGGTTTTATGCTCTTCGAGAATTATGAGTAATTGTAGATAAAAGAAAACACTGTGACGTAAAATAAATGGGCATTGTAGAGTTTAAAATATTATGGCAATTATATAATATACGTGTTTTTATTTTTGTCACACTTTTTACGCTGTTTTCATTTACACTTTTAAACAATATTAGCATTATAAAGTACAAAATCTACACATTTTGAATCTAAAAGAGACCATATGTTCCAGATGGAAACGCAAAGAACAATAATATTACAGTGGAATATTGGTAATATTATGATATTACTAAAACACATAGTTGGATATTAGAGTTTTACAAGTACTTGAAATATTTTTCCAATGGACTGTACACCTTCCATTTGTTTTAAAATTAAACACAACGAAGTGCAAAAGTTAAGAGATTAACACATTGTTTGAATAGTTGAAATGTCTCAGCATTAAATAACATGAAAATTCTATCCGCGGTTCCCGAGCCTTTCGAGTGCACATACTGATAGAGTGAAGGGGAGAGCTTGCTATTTAGCATCGCGCAGGAGACAACAGTGCACATATCAGTCCGTCCTTCCTTCTCACAATAATTATTCTATTTCCGATAATCTCAGTCAAACTTGCTTACGAATATTAAATTATTATTAAAATATTTGTGATCTCATTACACAATTATTGCAATTTTCACCTATTTTCATATAGACATGTTTCATTACTATAGACTGAACCGACCATATAAGACGAGGTCTTTCATTAGCCCCATAATTCTTCCGTTTGCTCCTAACAGTAATTCGATTTAATGTTATTATCAACAATGAAGATATCCTTACTTTGAAAATCTAGAAAATTTTGCAACTTATATTAATTCACATTCTTCCTTTCATGATTCAAATTAACATTCGTAATTATTAGTGTTTTAAACCGAATGATTTTTGTTGCTGATCTGCTGTCTTTGTGTATAGCTACCTTGACAAGTGTGTTTCATGCTTTTTATCAGTTGCTGTGGTTTCTACTGTTGCCATATTAGTAACATTATAAGAGATTAACGCTACAAAGTTTTGAGGTATTCACAGTGGTGTTAGTTAGTAGATTTGCCATCTGGGACAGAAAGCTATTTCGTTGGATGTCTGCGTTCCGACGTTGCACAGTTCCGACAGCTGGAACGTGAAAATGAAGGCACTATGATTATTCGAATAGCTTGGAACTGCACATCCAAAGACACAGGGTCACATTACATCCCATAAGAACTGAGTATTTTAACGACAATTTAGCTCATATGTTACTCTGTTTTTCACTCTATCATTAATTACTACTTTATCTTAAAGTACTTAGCTGTACTATACCATAGCGCTCACGTTTTGCTGTCAGGTGGCACCTTGAGACTATTTTCAATATTTCCGTTTCATTTTCCCTTCTACCCCAGGTCGATTCGTGCTCGTATCTATAATGCTTTTTCACAACCTTCGAGACTGACTTGTGTTTTTATTACGTGTTTTCTGTAGAGAAAGCGGATATTAAGACGCTTTGTTGTAATATCTTATATAATGTTACGCCATGTGATATTGTATGAGGGTAACCGTTTTATGATATATTTGCTAACTGCAATTGGGTTGTCACCCGATGGCAGTAGTACAGTACACATTTACACAAAAACAATACATAGAACAACAAAAATAACAACAGAACAACACAAATAACAGCTAATTTGGAACAGTGCGGACCGTGCCCCGTCTTTGCGAGTTTCACCCTGGCATTTGTCTTACAACTGAGGAGAAAGCACGGAAAAACCTCAATCATTTAATCATTGAATCATTTAATTTTCGGACTTAGTCCGTTTGTTCTTCTTTCAAATTAAAATAAAAATTCCACGCATGTGAGGTTCGATGGTTCCTCGTCCTCAGGCAAAAGTTGGAAAAACTCGGAGAGACCCGGCAAGAAAGCAATTCTGTACTCCTAGAGCACCTTTATGGTTTCAATTGTACTCGTATATATGCCCAGTATCTGGTAAAGTGAAGAGGACCTAATAACAAAGTTACCGTCTCTTTCACATACGTATTTCGTTTGCAAATTGTGACCGTGGATAAAAGACAAAGAATAAATAATCCCGAGAGTGATACACGATCGTCAGAATTGTGTCTAACTGTAGTGTTAACAGATTTTTGAAGAAGCCTGTTGTCTGCAGATATCTGACCAGAAGGCATCTGCGGATGTTTTATCTGGTTGTCTGGACGGATATTGTTACCATGAATTTTTGTACGTGGTATTTCGCTATGCATGCTTCTGAACTTCTACAAAGATGACCGACCATGCTGCATGAAGCTGGTGAATGTTTTAGGAGTCTCTATAAACATATAAACACCTTAAAAAGAGGAATGTAAACCCATCAAGTACGTGAAACGTCGTCAGGGTGTAATGGTATAATAGAATTACAGTCTGATCTATCTGCAGCGATAGCAAATCGACAAGCCACCCAGGCGGCCCACCCATCTTGGGCAACTTGCCGGTTTTCGTTAAGTTTTACAAAATTTTATTCTATTGCGTTCAGTGTTAAATACAATTCAAAATGCCATAAAACATCCTTCAACTTTTCCTTCCTTATTTTGGTGAAATGAAATAAGTAAAATTTGTAAAATTTTTCCCGTGCGTTTGATGCACGATGCAAAAAGTTGTGTGACAAAACTATTAAGACGATATTGAGAGGGGGTACATAAAGTTTTATTATCAGACAAATACGTCTAATGAATAAAGTTCAATATCCTGAGTAAAGAGTCCTTGTAAGTTCAAACAACATATCGCCCACTGTTCCTACCAGTACAAGGAAGTGATAGCAGTTACCATTGCGAAAGTGTAGCTTGCATGGGACGCAGACTGTACAGTAACTACGAACGGAACTGAGACGTTTTGAGCCTGTGTAAATGCAGACTGCTTGAACGTATTTATACATGTGTGTATGTACACATAACTTACACGCGTGTATTATAATTGTCGTTTGCAGGAATGAATTGTGCTCTTCATTGTCATAAACAATGTATAGCACGATGTCTGCTGTCTGTTGGTTGTGAATAGACACTGTCACGTACGGAACATTGTGTGAAACAACAGTCAATGAAATAAACGACAGTTTGAAGGCTAAAATAAAGGCTATCAATGTTTATGCACCGCGTTACAGTTTATCATTTTAAAATATTTAAAATTAAGTGGAATAATGTTTACACTCTTAAACGTACGGAAATACCATTAGATACATTACGTCGTTTTTTTTGGCACGACATCTCCCAGTGGGCCAGGGCCTCCTCATTCACGAGATTTCTTAGATCACACAAAATGACGCACCACAGTCGGTAGGACTTCTCTGGACGAGTGATCAAATTTTCGCAAAGACCGGGTGGGTTTCGAACCCACAATCTCAGCAGGCGAGCGGCCGCAGACCTATGCCTTGGAACGAGCGGCCATTGGGACCGGCAGATATGTTACTTAGCACCTTGAAAACTTAAGTAAATTAATGTATGTACTGAATGTGCAATTGGAATTCCATTTCTTAAGCTTTAAATTAACTGTACTTTTGTACAACCTCGTCTTTAAAGAGAAGTGAATGAGCAGCTTCATGCTCCAGCCACTTGGCTTCCGGAAATAAACCCAGTACCGGCTGAATAAGAGGCACAGAAAGCTCTCGAAGAGGTGCAAACGCTCAGGAATACATAAATTTTGCAATTGTTGGGAATTAAACACCGCTTTCATGTTCTCGTTTAGCCCATACTGACTGAATTAGTGTGTCTCATTTTTAACTCTGCCGAATTCAAAGCTGTTAATTTTGTAATATAGCAAATTAAAATCGTTCTTTTATTGTAGTTGAATATAATCCCTAAAATTTTGGAGCTTGTTGCAGCGATCGTTGAAGTGAATATTCTTGAACGTTCATCCTTTTCGTTTAGTTTCTCTGTCCCATATGAACAACATCTTACAAAGAAGTAAAAAGAAATGTAAACGAATTCAACAAAAGAATTAAAACTCTTTTCTCCAAGGACAGAATTTATTCTTAAAGGGATGGGAAAAAGCAGCCTTATTCTAATGTAAATGTGAAAGATGGAATTTCCGAGTATTTTCACAGCCATCTTTCAACATAAATTAGAATTATTCAACCTCTTGGTGCCCTTAGGACTCCAAGAGGCTGAAGCTCCCAGATTTCAAGACAATCGGCACACAAAGGTGGAAAGGTAGTCAGCCCTACGCACCGGCCGCCTTTACCCCCAGGAGACATTCCCGGTACTCATTTCTGTTAGAGGCTGAGTCGACCCCAAGGCCACAGTGCTGCCGGAAAGTTTATGTCAATGAAAAATGCCAATGACCTCATCGGGAATTGAACCCGCGACCTTCCGGTTCGTAGTACAGTGGAGAACTATATGTAACCCATAAATATCAAAAGATGACAAAATGTATAATTTGTTAATATTTAATTAAGTAGTATCTGCTGTATAGGAAAGAAGTACAAATTTGTAACCATTCAAGGCAGTGTAAATGTTAGGTGTACTGCTTTGCTTTAACGTTTAAATTTCTGCTTTTTTTTGTCAGCAGTGCATTTGCGTACTTGGTAAAGAAAAGGTAAAGCAATCCCATTACAGACCTAGACAGGCCCTGAGGGTTCCAGGAGGTTGAGGCTCCCAGATTTCAAGACAATCGGCACATGAAGGTGGTAAGGTTGTCAGTCATACGCACCGGCCGCCTTTACTCCCAGGAAACCTTCGTGGTACTCATTTCTGTTAGCGGCTGAGTCGACTGAATAAACTTTACAGAAGGAGATAATCAGTGAAAAATACATCAGTGATAAGGGATCCGTGATAGTTCTCGTATTGATATCTCAGTCACTACCAACACATTTGTTACCTGACGCACCAGCTGTTGTAACTTTTGCTCACGAGGTTTACAAGCATTTATTGTTTTTACTATATTTGTCTAATAGATGCACAATATATGTTAACAGTTATTTGTTGCTTATTTTGTACGCTAAAGTTACCAATTAATAAAATGAAAACATTTATAAAATTGGTTGTAACAAAGTTTGTTTAACAGCAGTTACTGAGAATGTTATGTGGTTAGTGTCGGTATATACAGTCAATAGTATCTAGAATTTAAGTTCTTGTAGGCCCAATCTTTGTGAAGTTTCTAAGTAACTGCAATTAAACAAATATTTTATGAACTGTAAGCAACCTGACATATCTTATGATGTTTATAATTATTTTAATCTATTAATTAAAAAAATCACTTTTATAAACCTTTCCATTTTATTAATTTTCTAACTTTATTATACATAATTAGAAACACCTGACAATGTTGTATAAACATCGAAATATGTAGCATTGCTATAGGAAACAGATAATTGTTAACATAATCCTATATTGTAAATTTGCTGAAAAATATAGTTAAATTCTACAAAATGCAATGTACTTACATAAAGAGCATTTATGTGTGCCACAATATTCTCAAGAAAATAAACACAAACAGATACGTTATTGCAACTATAGTCTTCTTGAGAAGTTTAAATTTGCTCAGCTAACCAAGAAATTATCGGCTTTTTATAAAAAAAGAATATTCATTACTGTAAATTTTAGGTGAGACATACCCGTTGTGTTGTATAGAATTATAAATAAATAAATAAATATATATATATATGGTTTATATTTATAATTCATTACTGTATTTACAACAGCCCGCCTCTGGCACGCACTGTGGACGCAATACATAAAATCCAACTTAATTTAATTAAAATTAAACTAATATAATTCTACATTTTACTCACAGGGCTTCCATTTGTCTGTTTCATTAAGGCTTTGTGATGAAATATTTTTACCCATGTGTGACTCAACTTATGTGTACTACAAGCCATATCCATTTTCTCTTCTTTGATATGATCACTCTAAACATAATTTTTCTATGATTCAACTTTAAGTAGTCGGTGTTTGTAATAGAAGGGCACTAAATTTCTGTAAAGTATGACGTGAAGTTTTAGACATTAGATACATCCCAGGCTTTAAATTTTAAATACCAAGAGGAAAATTTATATTTTGATTATTCTCCAACATTGTTGTTTTGTGTCATACCGCTAAGGTATTTACATACATTTTTAATACGAGCAAATGGAACGAAGAATTTCATTGTTTCTGTGTACAGGTAGGCTATATCCCCCTTTCCCCCAATTGACAAATACGCTTTCCAATTTATAGCTTGAAATAAACGACTTGGCCCACAAAAGAAAACCAAATATGGAGCGTCAAAACCAATGAAGAATTAGATAAGCTGATGAAACATAAAAATATAATTAATTATATTAGAGCTCAAAGACTAAGTTGGTTTGGTCACGTACAAAGGATGCCAGATACCAGAACAGTTAAGAAGATATTTAATTGAAAACCTCTAACCAAAAGATCACAAGGAAGACCCAAGTACAGGTGGGAGGATATCAAACAGGACATCTGCCAAATGAAGATCAAAAACTGATTAGCCTGCGTCCAGGATTGAGGGAAATGGAAAGAGGTCGTTGAGAAGGCCAGAGGCTTTAACTAGGAAGTTCAGCGCCTGGAAGAAGAAGAATAAACGACTTGGGGTTTGGGGGGTGGGGGAAGAGAGTGTTTCTCATTGGTGATAAAATTTTGTTTATGTCTTCTGATTTCATGTTAAAACACTTTGTAACAACCAAATAAAAAAGGCCTCATATTTTGGCAATTTTATGCATTTGGAAATATATGTATCCATCAGCTTCGAAAATCGGAATGCCAGATATTACTATGGGGCAGTGTTACTGCAGTCAGCAGTACGGTGACAAGGAGCGCCATAAATGAGACATAACAGGATTACAGGTGATTTGATGTTCCGATGATGGTGCAGGTTACTACTAGGGTAATTTTTTGCGATAACAATATACCACGTAGTTTGGAAGGTTTTTCACTAAACACGGTTCCTCCATCTTCAGAGGACAATTCTTATGCTTTGAAGATCGATACAGCACCTAAACCGAAACACCGGCACTTTTCTTCCAAATTACACAACAGCACAATTTTACAAATTAGAAGTACTAATAAAGGAAAAAGGCGGCAGTGAATCAGCAACGGTAGGATTGTAACATGCATCGTGGAGTTTAAAATATTGCACTGGTATATCGTAACGAAAATAGAGGGCTTAAAATGCAGAGGAGTAGATATGTAGATAGTTGGGTAGATAGATGGACATACAGGTAGGTGTGTATATATATATATATGGATGAATAAATAGACAGACAGACAGACAGACAGACAGACAGATAGACAGATAGACGGATAGACGGATAGACGGATAGACGGATAGACGGATAGACGGATAGACGGATAGACGGATAGACGGATAGACGGATAGACGGATAGACGGATGGATAGATAGATAGATGGATGGATAGATAGATAGATAGATGGATGGATAGATAGATAGATAGATGGATAGATAGATAGATAGATAGATAGATAGATAGATAGATAGATAGATAGATAGATAGATAGATAGATAGATAGATAGATAGATAGATAGATAGAT
>Ga0268261_10002991_pt1 | contig 12294 bp, 6 predicted proteins | sample TergutNc150P1_FD_190353 | JGI IMG/M metagenome (GOLD analysis project Ga0268261, IMG submission 190353) | Nasutitermes corniger P1 segment gut microbial community from laboratory colony in Florida, USA - Nc150 P1 (SPAdes) (version 2) | ecosystem: Host-associated > Arthropoda: Insects > Digestive... | reverse complement strand
AGTATTATTCAAAAATAGTAAATAGTGCGCAAGTCCGCCATATTATAATAAGTTCAAATTTCAAAATGGCGGTTTGTTTACATCAAACCAACAATAACAAGTTAGGTTTAAAATTACCGCTATAGCCGCCATATTTAAAAATAGCCGTCTTATTCAAATAGTAAATGTTTAAGTTTAGGTTAGCATTAACTTAAAATTACGGTGCGTGTCCGCCATATTAGCTAAAATTCAAAATGGCAGTGGCGCAAAGTCCTAAATAACAACACGTTAATTTTAAACATAGCGCGCGTATCCGCCATATTGCCAAAAAATTCAAAATGGCGCCTTTGTTTACCATAAGTTAAGCACGTAAGCACGGCGTCACACTGTCTACCTCATTGTTTACATAACATAGCCTAAGGGTGTTTACATCACGTGGTCATAACAAGTATCCGCCATATTGCCAAAAAATTCAAAATGGCGCCTTTGTTTACCATAAGTTAAGCACGTAAGCACGGCGTCACACTGTCTACCTCATTTACATAACATAGCTTAAGGGTGTTTACATCACGTGGCCATAACAAGTTAAAGTTAAGTACGGCGTCACACTGTCTACCTCATTGTTTATATAACAGCCTGGGGCTGTTTACACCACGTGACAATAACAAGTCAGAGTTAGGTTTACAGGAAAGGTCATTCACCCCGCCGCCATCTTTGTTGACATAACAGCCTGGGGCTGTTTACATCACGTGACAATAACAAGTCAAAGTTAGGTTTACATGCAAGGTCATTCAACCCTCCGCTATCTTTGTTGACATAACATAGCCTAAAGGCCTATAGAAGGGTGGGAAAGGGTTAGGTTTGTAAATAATAACACGTTAAAGTTAGGTTTACACGCAAGGTCATTCACCCCTCCGCCATCTTTGTTGACATAACAGCCTAAAGGCCTAAAGAAGGGTGGGGGAGGGTTAGGTTTGTAAATAATAACAAGTTAAAGTTAGGTTAAGCCCATGGAGCCATACTGTCCGGGGTAATGTTTGTCGCCTGAGGGCAAGGGGGAGGGAGGGCAAGGTTAGGTTTGTTTACGGAAGGAGCTCAAGGTTAGGTTTATTTACGTGTGACGTCACATGGGTCGGTGGTGGGGGTGCCAAAGGGGGCGCTTACTACTCGCGCAACTCCAGTCAGGGGTTACAGTTCTTACTACCTGCTACAAGGCAGAGAAATGACACTGCCAAACAGCGACAATTTGAAAGCCACAATTTCAAGTGAAACCCCAGATCAGAATAGTAGACTGAAAAATCTCGTCTAGTTTGAAACTAGCCTACCAACATGTAGCCAAAGGGAATAAGTTGTATCTGAACAGATTTTGGTATGATCGCAAAGCTAAGCAGCGAACGTTCGAGGTAAATGAGTTTATCTCTACAATCCGGCAATGAAGCCAGGTCTGTCACGAAAGTTCCGAAAACCGTGGTCTGGATTATACAAAATTACAAAGAAAAATTCTGTGAACTACGAAATCATGGATCAAAACAATAAGGCCCAAATTGTGCATGTGAACCGTTTGAAAATAGCTTATAATACTGATCTAAGCAGCAAAGAAACGCTACAAAGAAAACGCGTGAAAATGTGAAAAAGCGCTTAGATGAAGAGGAAGATTGCAATTAGAACCGGGTCATTGCCAATGGAAATCCCAAATTACACCGACAGGACTGAGTCTGAAACTCCCCGAGTTCAAACTCCAAACACTCCTGACCCAGTCCAACCAATCTTAGAAACTCTTCTTAGAAAGGGATGATGAGAATTACACCCCCCCAAAGCTCCCTGATCCCGTCGAGAAATGCAACCCACGAAAACATAACCCCCGTTACAAGGTGAAGAGCGACAATGTCACAAGAAGAGTGAAGTTGTAATTATTACTGCGAGTCAGAATTTGTTTACGTTACGCAGACGTACTAACTCAATGTAAACTCTGTCTTTTATAGGGTGTGTCTTGAGTATTGTAGTAGCAGAACCCTTTGTGCAACCACTAAACCAGTGTTCCTTTTGAAAGAATCTGATATTTTTCTGACGAGTGACATGGCGCATCGTTTTATATTTCAATCTAAGTACGTATCACGTAATAATTTCTGCTGTAAAAGCGGACATTTTCTGTTGAACAGCAAAAACAAGAATTTACTTGTTTCTAAATTTAGACAGATTGAAACACTAGTTTAAGTTTTGGAGTGCAAACTTCATTATTCCTATCAGTTTCTGCCTCGGTTAGATCGTCGGCTCTGTATATTAGGTGATGGTGGTACTATTTTAAGAACGTTGTTTGGAACCGCAACTCTTTCAGATTGCATAACACCCCTGACGAATTGAAAGATAAAAACTCTGACTTAGTACACTCATTATCCAACCAGGTAACATACGTGAGGAAACTTGGTACTGTTAGAGGAATAAATTCCCAGGCTATTGCAAATTTGACAACCGTAATCAAGGATAACCTAGTACGTTTGCACTAAAAGTTTCAGAACATAGAGACATAGCATGGCTTCATTTTACGGCACAAGGACAGAGTGCACTATTTACAGTGATTAGACAGAATCTGCTTTACTGCAGTTGACTCAGCAATTAGATCATTTATTTGATGTAGTACAATGTGCAATTCACGGCAAATTACCTATAAAACTTGTAAATCCTACAACTTTACAAAACATTTTGAGAAACGTAACTCTACACCTTTCAGAAGGTTATGAACTCATTGTTGGTACTAGAACTGAAAATTTACACTTTTACTATGAACTAGCTAAAGTTTCGTTGATTGCAAACGCTCATAACATTAAACTGATTGTAATCGTACCTCTAAAAACTACCAATTCTCACTTTGATTTATACAGAATAGTCTTGCCTGAGCGAATATCTTCTAACAAATAAGTTCGATATTCCATTGATTATACATACTTTGCAACTCAACACAGCAAACGCGAATACCTATTGTTTAGAGACAGATTATAATCGTTGCTACAGAGACAGTATTACCATTTGCCCGACATTCCAATTTTCAGTGCACATTCTAAAATGTGCGAAATGAGTATATTTCCAGACAGCAAGTTACCATCTATGCCGCAGGCAACTTATTTATGATCCCCAAGTACCATTTCTTCAGAAATATGGAACAGTACGGGTCTACTACTTTTCAACGCCCCGTACTGTAACTCTGCAATGCCGAAACGTCAGCAATCAAACAACTCACAACGAACTTCTTTTCGGAGCCGGACTTTTACATGACACAGCCAACTGCTACATTACATCTGCCAAAATTCAAGTATTTCCAGAACTCCATGGAGAGAGACAAGAAAAATTCGAGACATCGAAACTTTACTTACCAGCAAAGATGCCTGTTGTAACCAATACGGAAATCCAGAAACTGGAAGAGATAATGCCGACAGAATTTCAAACACTTGATGACATCCACTCGCGAACCACAGGAATTCAGCAAACCTGCGATGTTGATTCTCTCCTCCATCTACATCAAACATCTTCACGCCGAGATAAGCAACTACACTGGCATCTGATTATTACTGCATCCATTTGCGTCATTATTTTAGGAATAATTATTTTCTATTACCACTCTTTCCGACACAGCAAGTGCTACGCCATCTTCAAACAAAACACTACTGTTCAAAATCCTACTACATCGAACCCCGATCCCCAGCAAGAACTGCAAAATACAACGCGATACAACGCACGAACTGGAGACCGTAGCATCAGAACACAACGTAGTCTAATCTTCTTCAATGCAACATACAGACTAGTGTAACACAGACCTACATTCATCACGCAGAAAGAGCCTTGTTGAAAATGCTGATACCTGCATTTCTCACCTTACATAACAGACATGTAACCCTATACACTTCCAGGAAATTGACTCGATATACAGTAGCGAAAAGAAAGAGACCTTTAACCCAGAACCATCTCGCTACGCTATGTATTTTGTTAAATTTGCATACTGTAACACTTCCTTTGTTCATCTTTATGTACCATATGTGTATATTCGTTGTGTTGACGTGATGCTTCTGTCCTACTTCCTGACCCCTGCCAGCGAACCCAAGCTAACCAACACTAGCGAGGTTCACGAAGTCATCCAGGGTCTCAATTTCGGCAAGGCTCCAGACCCAAACGGTATTCTGAAGAGAGCCTTGAAGCGTCTTCCCCAGCATGTGGAATCCCTCCTCGTCCGAATATTCAATGTAGTCCTCAACAACCATCACGTTCCAACAATGCGGAAGCATGACCAAGTGATCTCCATCCTTAAACGGGGGAAGGATCCAGCACTGCCCCCATCCTATCGGCCTATTAGTCTGTTGGACACAATTGGCAAATTACTTGAAAAGATCCTATTAGCCAGGATCCTAAGTGAAGTAAGCAAGCGCGGGCGGATGCAAAACAAGCAGTTCGGGTTGATCAGACCACAACACACCTTGTCGTAGTCAGCAACTCTTAACCATAGTCAGGACAGCTGAGCAGGAAATATGACCTGTTTCAACACTGAATATTGAACTGAATAATTGTGAGACATACCTCTCTTTACTTCAACATTTATAAAAATCCCCCATATATGTTTACCAGGCAATAAAACAGAAGCAAGTCACTATCAAATGGAGCACACCTGCGATGAAAGAACAGGTTAACATATATTGTAACGAGTGTAAAATGTAAATTATTGTATGTTGTATTTCTCATATTAATTTTGGTACTTTCTGGAATTGTATGTTCAAACAGTTAGGTTTCATACACTTCCTCATTGCGAAACAAACGATCGCTCACAGTTGCAACTAAGCACTTAATTGTCAGTTCCCCATTCCTTTGGAGAGCTTAACTCCCGACTCTGACGCGATCCGTTTGTCTCAACTGGAAATTATGTTTAGGTATCACTTTGCTCTAATATAAACCCCCGCTTTTTGCTGACACGGGATTCACTCGAAGGAGTCGCTGTTCGCCGGTCACTACGTATCTACAAGACTCTGAAAATAATTATTATTATACAAAGTGTAACATCGATAACGATGTGGCATCGTTTCATCATATTACAAGGTAAGCCAAATTGAATGAATTAACTTTCTGTATTCCAAATTAATTCGAGTGGAACACTTTCGTAATATCATTCGGACGATTTGAACTAAATTCTAAATTCGTAATTATTCGGGTTTATATGAGAGCAAGATAATCATTTTATCTTTCTGGTTTTATTAATTACCATCCCCTTCATTTCTGTACTATATCATCTTCATTACTGAGTTACAATATATATATATATAGACTGTCTACAGACAAGTGTGTGTTTGATCAGTTATTTGTCAGTACTACTCCCTTAAAGCGCACTGTCAGTATTTACTGACTGGTGGCAGTTTCTACCCTTTATCAGTGTATCACGTTACGAACCCCTCACGCTACTTGTGTACTTATGTCCCATAGGGTGTCTTTAGTAAAACCTAGTCCCCTCCAATTTAGGGCATTACAATATTAAAAAATATATATAAAATCCAGGCACTAGAAGGGTGCCAAATAGCAAGCTTCACACTGAAAACCCACAAACATTACATGCCACAGCACAAATCCCAGGCAACCTGGTGCCTGGGATTTGTGCACCTGTGAATGTGAATACACTTTTATAAAAACTGATGGCTAAGCACAATACCATTATGACAAGCGTACACACAAATGGCACCCTACCTAGTAAGACGTGTGCAGAATTTGTTTGATATGACTCAAGATGCAACACTGAAGCATTTCTTCAAGCAGTGGTAAACCACAAACCACAGCACTACCAGACACAAAACTGAACGCATTTTCTGCATATAATTAAGGCACTTCAAATACTGAGGTAATTGTGTCCCAGAAGACATGACACATACACAATCATATAAACTTCCTATTCAAAAGAAGTCACTAACACACTCAAACAACCATTTTAACATCATGAAATGCACTCAACATTACAATGTAAGACATACAATACAGGAAGTACCCTTTACAGTAAGTCCCCAACTCAAAGTTCATCCAAGATATGCACATTCTTAGATACACAGATGTATGTGTATACCCTTTTTTTTTTAATAGTTTGGAAACTTTGGCTTCTGTGGTCATTACTACCACCCACACACACAAGGTTTATATATTACATTATAATATGGCACCCTAACTGTACAGTTTTACTGTACACATATCTGTTACCTTCTGTGATATGTTCATACTCCTTCCCATACAACCCTCACAATGTTATGCTACTTTCTTGGCTTTAATTAATGCACTGAAATATATCCACAAATACATCACACCTATGCACCAGTAAACTTCACAGTTTTAATCTTATGTGTAAACTTTTAGAATAAACTGACAATGTAATTCAGGGACTTACTGTATACAAAGCCTAAAAGTAAAATTACAATTTTAATCAAATAACATGTAAAATTTTTCGTACTCACATTGGTTGTAAAATTTCAAAACCCACATTTCCCTTCTGCTCTGGAGCTGGCTGAAGCTTTAAAGTCTCACATGATAATCTTCAAACCCAGGAGACACACTCGTATATTCCAACTTCACGCTTGCACAGCCCACGAACTCCCTCCACAAGCAGAACACACACCTCAGTCAGTCACTACCTTCTTACATTTATTGACTACTCTCTTCACTGCTGCAGCCGCAGCATCCAACCAACTTCTTGACAGGTGCTGGACAGCACAAACACAACACGGGTTCCAAATCTTCACATGGCTACTGATCTGTCAGCACAATATCCTGCAAACAAACAAATGAACCATGCCACACTACTGAATAACAGAATATGCTAACGTCCGTAACAGACAGGCTAGCACTTCATAAATATGTACAAATTCAATTGAAATACATTACATACAAGTAAATTTCTTTCACAAATACCAAAGCAACAGCAGTAACATACAGATTCCCAGCAGGATTTATTGCAGACCAAACAATGTCCAATATCTAACAATGCACCATCAGGTATCTTTCATATAAATGCAATACGCCTCTGCTCATAAAGTGGCATGGAATAAGACCTCATCATACATGTCTCATTACAGGACTTAAAACTGTTCCAGTACATTTTACAGTAAAATTTTTGAACAGTAGCAACAAAATGTAATATTAACAGTCCATTGTTCTTTCAGTACTTCTTAAATGGCTCCTTATAATATAACTAAAGATGTAACATACATTTATTCTACTAGGTGTGAGGACATGAAAAGGTTCACACGCAGACATAAAGCAACAAGAAACTCAAATGAAATTAACAATTCACACAACTCAGGTTCAGGTTCTCAATAAGATAAACCTCACAGGTATGTGCTAATTACATGTACTCTATGCAAAGAATGCAGACACCACTCCTAACACAGCTTTCACCACTCCAATTTCATGTTCACATCCTGACAAACGGACCAACATGTCCACTGTGGAGGTAAAATATGCCCGCGGCCTAGCATCAACACCTAAAACACTTGCCAAATTGTTATAAAAATTGGATATGGAAGACTCTCGACGTAAGTTACCAGATAATTCCAATTTTGGGTAAAAATGTAAATCAACAACAGACATTTCAAATAAGGACCCACATCAGCTCCTGCATGCCTCTCGAGAGCAAGTATTTCTGCAGAATATCTTTTATAACCAAAAACTGTGGACAAAAAAAAACACACACACACACACACACACAGTACATGCAACACACTCTTCCTGTAAATCTTATACATTTAAAGGTAAAGGTAAAGCATCCCCACTACAGGCCTGGACAGGCCCCAAGGGTTCCAGGAGGTTAAGGCTCCCAGATTTCAAGACAATCGGCACATGAAAGTGGTAGGGTTGTCAGCCTTTACCCCCAGGAAATATTCCTGGTACTCATTTCTTTTAGAGGCTGAGTCAACCCCAGGGCCATAGTGCAGCCAGAAGGTTTGTGTCAGTGAAAAATTCCAATGACACCATCCGGTATCAGACCCACAACCTTCCGGCTTGTAGTGCAGTGCCTCAACCAACTGCACTACCGTGTACCCATAATTTAAAGGTGATGATTTTAATTTTGCCATGACATCTCATTATAGAGAACCATAAAATGTTATCATTTTACATACTGACAAGATACTTCCACAAACGTGTTGAATGTCATGTCATGTCTGTGACCTGGTATCACAGCCTCAACTGCAGGACAGGTTTTAATTCAACCAGCCTGTCACTCAAATGTACAGCAGCTCTGGGACAGAACACCTAAAAATATTACCAAACCTCACTACTTACAAATCTGTATGCCTGAACAAAAGGGTCTCAAACATATGGTCCACAGGCCACAAAAGGCCTGCCAGTTCATTTTATGCAGTCATTCACCTGGTCTTATTCTAAATGTATAATGTGGCCCAGCAAAATTAAAAATTATTTTAAATGAAAGAATTAATTTCCTTTTGTTAATAATCCATACAAGCTCCAAGATATCAGCTATCCATGGAGAGCTAAATTTGAACACACACAGCAGAGATATAAAATGACATAAAATTTAAAATTCAATAATTATAATATACAGGAAGCCCTTTCCTTACACTCTGTGTTTCTGAGAAAGTGTGTGTAAATCAAAAACGATATTCACATACATGCCATCAGCCTCTGTTGCGCCCTCAATGTGAGTGAGAGACCAGTTTCATGCCCATACAAGAGAGGCAAAATTATACTTCTGTATACCTTACTCTTTATATCTTTCGAGAGCAAACTCGAAGACAAAGGATTCTACACCAAATGATAGTAAGCATTCTACCCCCTGATTTCAAGCTGATCTTAATTTGTTCATGAATGAAGTTCTGATTTGTTATGGTTGTTTCCATAAATCTGAACTGTTCCACTCTTTGAAAGCAGTTATTATCTATCTTTACATTGTGATTTTGTCCTGCATGCTGTTGACGACACATGGACCTGTACTTTATTTTCTCAGCATTTAGTTCTCAACATCTCTCCTTACTAGTGACTAATAAAGCATCTTTGCTTTTCTTTATAATGTGTATGGTTTCACCCAATATACAGGGTGTTCAACTTAAAAGTGGACAATATTTTAATATGAATAATTTATTTACTAAAAATTACAACATGTTATATTACACAACTAACCTGTATTTACAGTAAGTGTTGGAAATGATGTCCATTCATTTCAATGCACTTATCGACACGTTTCACCATGTTCCTAGCAACTTTTCTTAGCATTCTTTCATTTACTTCTTCGATGGCACCAGTAATATTCATCTTCAACTGCTTTAGGTCTCATGCTTGACTTCTAAATTTTTCAAAGAAACTTTGTCTACAGTGGGCCTAAGACATCGTTTTTAAATAACTTTCCAAAATAAATACACGTTCTTCCACTGTTAACCGCATTATGAAAGCGTAAAAAATGGTGTTGTTCAAACACCAGCACTCACTGTCGACTGATTCAACTGATACGAATGGCCAAGACCGGTTCTTCCCTCTCCGGCAACAGTCTTGCCAACTCCTGCACATGTAGTAGTATAATGTCATACCAGCAGAACCATTATAAATAGCATCTGACGTGAAATATTCACGGCTTAGTTGACGGTCCACTTTTAAGTTGAACACCCTGCACTAACACCATCAGCACAAACCAGAAGCTGATGGGTACCATTTAATGTGAAGCTCTCCTGGTTTGCCTAAACCATCCTAATGGCATAAGTGAAACAAAGTTGAATAGCAATGGTGATAAACCACCTGCTAGTTGCAAACTATTCTTAATATGGAACGTGTCAGACAAATACGAAGTGGTATAACCTGTCAGGGGGGCATTAACACATAAAAGAGTAAAACAAATGGTTGCATAACAGGGACCACATGTGTATCAGTTTTCCTATTAAATGAACAAAACATTCTTTCTGTAACACTACTCAAACCTCAGGCAACAGGATGCCATGGTGACTGGATTTTGTATGTTGGTGCCTACCATTTGTGGATCCTCAGTATATAATTTCCTTCATGTCATATTTCTGGTGGGGCACGCGGTGGTGCAGTTGGTTGAGGCACTGCGCTACAAGCCGGAAGGTGGCGGGTTCGATTCCCGATGGTGTCACTGGATTTTTTCCATTGACATAATCCTTCCAGCTGCACTACGGCCCTGGGGTCGACTCAGCCTCTAACAGAAATGAGTACCAGGAATGTTTCCTGGGGTAAAGGCGGCCGGTGCGTAGGGCTGACAACCTTACCACCTTCATGTGCCGATTGTCTTGAAATCTGGGATCCTCAGCCTCCTTGAACCCTCAGGGCCTGTCCAGGCCTGTAATGGGATTGCTTTATCTTTACCTTTACCATATTTCTGGTGCCTAAAACTCTGTGGTGGTGCCTAGATACCTGAAAAATGTGTGCACCCCAGTCTTGATGACATGATTCATGTTAGCTAATATTTTTAAGATTTTTTTTTTTTTACTAAAAGAACATGTCCTCGTCGTCATTATGGTCATCATCATCGGCACTGCAATTCGTAGTCAGTCTTGGCCTATTTTTCATAACAATAAGTTTCTTTTTACTGTCTAGGGTGCTAGCCACATGACAAACCCCTTCCAACAAGATCAAAAATACTACTGAGCAAATTATATAATTTCAAACACGCCATCACATGCCACAGTTTTAACACGAAATATGTTAGCACCCAGAAGTAACTGGTATCAATTTGTAGACAAGTCAGAGTTTTCTTGTGTCTGAAAGCGAATGCTGAGATGGTTCCCAAGACTCCAAGTTGCTACTGCATGCTTCTCATGTAGCCCTCCCGACTTAAATTTCTTAGATCCTTATTTCATATTTATGTACATGCATTATAACCACCGCCACCAGGCGACAGCCCATTTGCAGTTACATTTATTATTATTATTATTATTATTATTATTATTATTATTATTATTATTATTATTATTATTATTATTATTATTATTATTATTATTATTATTATTATTATTATTAACGGATGAAAAATCTAATAAATTAGGAAAGGGTAAAACAGCAGAAAAGGCAAGAAATGATGCAAACAAAATTATAACACAGTTCATCACACAGTAGTTGGACAAGTGTTCAAGGAACTGAAAGGTGAGAAGTAAAACCCTCACAGTAGCTATTCACAACCAAACAGCTGGAAGTTTGGTAGGCATTAACACTGAATTATGCCAACCATAACCATCCGCTGGACTTCATATAATATCCCTAAAGATGATATGCCCACATAACAGTAAACCACTCTACTATGTTCACTGATAGAACCCCTAGAACACACAGTAATTTTTATCACAGCCACAGCTGGAGACTATAACGGCAACACTGAATCCATACAGAGTTTCATGTAGGTTCACCCAAAAAAATAAACACACGCGCACACACATATGCGCGAGCGCACACACACACACACACGCACACACACACCGATAAAACATATACATTTTGAAAGTTCACAGGGATTCTGACAAACACAACTTGCAGCCACACAGTCAAAGATGATCAACTTGAAGAACAAGAAGACATTAAATGCCAATCATATGACTACATACAGTCAAACAACAATACAGGAACTTTGTTATAATGAAGTTTCCTACTGTACATAAATAAACACAACCTCAAAGCCTTACCTTGGTACTACAAACAATTACTTTCAACCACAAATCCCAGCACAGCCCAACAATGGTGCATAAAATACAATGCATTAGTATCTACTTACATGTAAACAAGGTAAAGTTTTTATTGCCAACAACATACAGCATATAGGGGAAGCAGAGGTTGAGTTCCACTCATTCTTAACCTTGGCACAAACTGGAGATGAATGGTTAACTCCATGACCCAGCCACTTTACCCCCCCCCCCCCCCCCCCCCCTCCTCTGGTGGGAAGTACCCTATGACCCGGTGAATACAGCAAGTCCTAGAGCCAGTCTTGATATTTTGGAAAAGAGAAAAATCTCTTGTCCCAATCAGGATTTGAACAATGAACTGTCAGCTAGTAGTCTCCTCACTATAGAATAGAATAGAATAATGTTAGGGTTCGAGCCCTTCCGGGCCCGATGCACCTGGGTCTTAACCCTTAGGTGACTAATGTCATACATATATGGAGCACCCATTCTTGATGTTTCTAGATCACACACGACGACGCAGCACAGTTGGTAGGACTCCTCTGGACGAGTGATCGGCTCGTCGCAGAGACCTCTACCTGACAACACACGACACTCACAACAGACAAATATCCATGCCCCTGGTGGGATTCGAACCGATGATCTCAGCAGGCGAGCGGCGGGGCCGCTC
>Ga0268261_10002990_pt1 | contig 12295 bp, 7 predicted proteins | sample TergutNc150P1_FD_190353 | JGI IMG/M metagenome (GOLD analysis project Ga0268261, IMG submission 190353) | Nasutitermes corniger P1 segment gut microbial community from laboratory colony in Florida, USA - Nc150 P1 (SPAdes) (version 2) | ecosystem: Host-associated > Arthropoda: Insects > Digestive... | reverse complement strand
CCAATGCTGTAACTTCTTTGAACTCCATACACACGTCCTACCAGTTTTTCTTCATGTATGAGCATAACTAACATTGTATCCTCCCCTGCAAGATTTAAGAGGTCCAAAAACTGTCAAAGTCTAAAATTTCAACTACTCCAGGATGTTCGAATCCCATTCATCTCAACACTGAGAAACTGGAAGAAATACTAAGGCCCTCTTGCTACCCACTGGGTGCCTAGTCTCTCTCCTTCTAATTAGTCCAATCTCCCTTCATCTACTATTGTTCTAACACTGCTGTCTCACTGGCCACATGCTCTGATTACCTGCCATTCATACACTTGCCCAATGCACCAAACTGATCAAATTCTCTCTGCACATCTATCTAATATACAATTTCAATGGCAATATAAACAATTACTCTCCGTGCAATGGTTACAACTCCCCTCACACACATGGGCACATTTCATGTTCAGTAAACTGTCATTCATTTAATAGGGATTACTTCCATTTTGAATTATTCATACATAAGGCATAAAATCCTTATGGTGGAGGCTAATAAGTGTAGAATCTTGTTTACCCTAAAGACAGCGTTCCTCCAAAATGTCAGCACCTATCTACCAAATTACAGTCTTGTCCCAGAAGTACTACACCAACTACATAATTTTTCTCACTTTCACTTTGACACTTGACATAGTGCATCTCGTTGGTTTTTATTATAAGAATAAGAATCACTTTCACTTATTTCATCACACAGACTTAAATGCTTTCCTCCCACCACATTTGCAGATACCTCACTGCATTACCACATTCGTCTTGGTTGCAAGCAAGTAAAGCCAGATATCTCCAATGGATTGGATTCACCTGGCTTAGGACATCCAACAATGAAAGGTTCTGTAATAGTTATGAATCTTTTGGTTCCCTAACAGGCAAGAAACTCTTTGACAAACTGTGTGACTATTACCTTCCAAGATCTGAGGTTCTCACAAAAGTGCTGCTGAAGATCCAAGTTTTCTGGGATGATACACTGCATAAATTGGTATAAACAGTTACCCATTTATCACTCAACTCTGCTTCATTCCCTAAAACTCTGGACTGTATAATGTGTGTGAAATTTTATTATCAACTATGTGCAAGGACAGGTACAATTACTCGTATCTAAGACACCTGTTCTTAACCTGGGGTAATAGTAATGATTAGAGAAATCACAACACAAGAGGACACACTGCTCTCGCAGCACAGCTTCTTGAAGAATGTGCTGCCAGGGGTAATACTTCCCACCAAAAAGAATGATGGACAATGAAAGCCGATTCCACCACTATGACATTCAGAAAGAGCAACAAAGCGTGTAATAGCCTCATATCACAACTCATAAGAAGATGGCCAGACCCGAGGGCTGAATTTCTACCCAATAAGTTCAGATGCTTCAGAAACTACAACATGCATTTTGCAGCACATGCCTGATAAGACAAACATAATCCTTCATCATTTCTGAGAATGTCTCTCCCATCCTCATACAGTCCAGACTTCACACTCTCACATTAACACCCACTCTTGTCCATGAAGGGTCATGTGAAAGGCTGGCACTGTGAGAACGATATGGCAGTCAATTCAGGCTTGTACAGTTCTGGCAGAAATGTGTGGAACATAACAGGGGTCTGGTAAAAAAGAAACAGAATATCTCCAGTTGCTAATGATATCTGTTTTTGTACATGTACCTATGTTTTAATCCTCTACAGCATAATGTCAAGTATACCTGTCAGGCAGAGGGATGATGAAAATCCAAATGACAGGTAGAGGTGACAGCTTCATTAAGCAGTTCTCATTTCTATTCCAGCCTGCTGCACATTACATCAACATCACACCAGGCATTTACTTCTGGCACAAAAGGGTTAATATAACATAAACATTCTCATTACTTGTAATAGCATCCTCATGTAACACATCCTCTTCCATATGATTCTTTGTGCTAGCATCATTTCTGTTTGTATATGGATCAATGAACAGTAAGATTCCAACCTTTAAAAAAAAAAAAAAAAATCTCTTTCCACCTTGTTCTTCTCTTCTTCACATCTTTCTCCAGCTGTCTCAGTCATCCTCTTCTGGGGTGACCCGTAACACTATAACAGGTTTCTCCCATAGTACTTCAGTTTTCCTGTCACTATCATTGCACAAATGCTTCATACTCATTCATTTATCTGTGACCAACACTACACAATTTTAGCAAGCGACAGGATGGTTAAGAACACAAAATTACAATAGTCTCTTCTTAAAACTTCATTCTAATGCCTTTTCTGGTGTCAATGTCCTAAACCTTCTACAAGGCGAAACCACAGTAATCACTTCTCTCCTACCTCTATTAATAAATTCTGAATTCTGAAATCTTCTTTAAACATTTCAGTTGTAATCATATTCCTTCTTATTTTTCAGGACTTCTAAAAGAATTTCATAGCCATTGCTTGGATTTGGCTTTCAATTATCTTTGAAAAGGTTCATGTTTAGGTTTGTCATTATCAGCTTAAAATATACTTATAGACTGTTGTTTTGCATCATTTTTGAATCACCGTTCCATACTCTATATTATCACTAGTTCCTAAAAGGTTATCTGTTTACCAAATCTGTAATACAAAGTGGAAGGCAGCCAGTTTTGAGTTACAACACTTCTATAACACAGCAGCAGTCAAGGGAAACTGTCACTACATTCAAAACTGTATACAAATGTATGTGAAATAATACCCTGTTCACTGCACAAGTATATCATCAAACTGAGAAGCAAAATGTGAGATTTGAGGTCCTCCAGGTTGTGGCTATGCAGATTACTGTCATCTGGGATCGTGGGACAGTGCATTTGGGTGGAGAGGTAACGACATTTCAAAGGAACTTGTTGCTTCCAGCTGCAGGGCATAACAGTAAGCCAGAAAGACAAGGTAGGAATGAAACTAGGGGCTGCAAATAAACTAACGGGAGTGATGGCTCTATGGCCCTGAAAATAGCGGTAGGAAGAGGGACAGAAGCAGCAAGAATAAATATTTCTCCAAGGAAAAGCATAATTAAGAAAAATATAAACATACATGGACACACAAATGCATTTTTGAACAGATCTGTTATGCTGATATAGTAAATACTGAACTATGAGGATGGTCTGAAAAGTTCTCAGCCTAACAATGAAAAAACAAATGTATAATTTCAAAATTATTTTTATTTTTCAAACATAATCTCCCTTAAGACTAATACATTTATTCCAGCAATGCTCCAGCGCCATTATCCCGTCCCTGAAGTGGTTCTTTGTAAGATCTGCTAAATACCCCTCTACAGCTGCAATCGCCTCTTCATTCGAAGAAAAATGCTCACCAGCAAGAAAGAGTTTGAGTTTTGGGAAAAGAAAGAAGTCAGAGGGAGCCAAATCTGGGGAATAGGGTGGATGTTCCAGGATCCCTTAATTTTCCCATTGCCAAAACACTTTTGTGGGCGGGTGCATTGTCCTGATGAAAGATGATTTTTTTTTTTCGCAAACCAGGTCTTTTCTCACAAATTGTTTCGTCTAGTTTGGTTAAAAGATTGGAATAATATTCCCCAGTTATTGTTTTACCCTTTTCAAGATAATCAATAAACAAAATGCCCTCAGCATCCCAAAACACCGATGCCATTACCTTTCCTGCTGATGGAACCGACCTTGTCTTCTTTGGCGCTGAACCGGTTTCTGTCCACGGTTTCGACTGCTGTTTGGATTCTGGTGTGTAATGGTGAATCCAAGTCCCATCCACAGTAATAAATCGACGCACAAAATCAGTTTCATTTTTGTTAAAATGCTCCAAGCACTGTTCAGAGATTTTCATGCAAGTGCGTTTTTTATCTGCTGTGAGCAAGCACAGCACCCATCTTGCACAAAGTGTTTTCATATCCAATTCTACATGCAAAATATATCCTACACATTCTTTTGAAATGCCTGTAGTCTCAGCAATTTCACGCACTTTTATCCGCCGGTCATCCAATACCATATCATGCACCTGTTCAATGATTTCTGGTGTTGTTGCATTTTTTGGACGTCCTTCACGTGGATCATCTTCAAGGCTGGTATGGCCACGTTTAAACTTGGCAGCCCATTTCTGAATTGTTGAAAACGAAGGAGAAGAGTCCCCATAAACTTTTATGAACTTCAAATGAATTTCATTTGACATTAAACCTTCTTTTACAAAGAATTTTATAACCGCACGATACTCAATTTTATCCATTTTAAGGGATACAGACAACACTCCTGCTTCAGACAGCTGTATAAAACAAACTACTTGATAGAATGACTTGCAATTTCACACGGATGCTTATGACAGATATACCAACTTAGGAAAAAAAAATCTTGTCAATATTGTTGCCATCTATGGTCAAGGCCGAGAACTTTTCAGACCACCCACGTATATGTACCACACACAAAGTGATAAACATGCATCTATCCTGAGGAAACATGCATCATACCTGCGCTTGGCTCTAGCCCTTGCTCCTGAACTAGTACTAGAACTGCCCGAACTGCTGGAAGATGAACTGGAACGTGATGTGGATCCTGACGTTGAACTGTGGGATGAACTTGACCCACTTGATGACCGAGAGCTGCTCTCTGATGAACTACAAAACAGTAACACAAAACAAACTACTTTCATTAAAATAAAACAATTACTTTACATTGTGTTCTGGAAGCTGTGGTCTATGGCTGGAAATGGCTTAGAACTGTACCCAGTGGTGGGTTTCTGTATTAGTAATGTTGAGCTTTTAGGTTCTGCTATTACATTATTAGTTAATTAGTTAGTTTGAAAGAACACTACAAACTTTCTCTGCCAACTTTGCAATCTCATACTGAACAAATGTCTGAAAGTTTCAAAAGGCATGTATCATAATTCACCCTAAAGCAACTCAACATAGCTGAAATGATTCCAGCCTGTCCTCTAGAACCCATTTTATGACTCCTTCATCACCTTACCTGTTTCACTGCTTGCTACTTATGAAACATTTTCCCACACAGAATGTTCACGCAATATATATTTCTTCTGTGCAACCCACACATCAAACTTACTAATGTATCTAGTTCAACAATTCAAGGTTTCATTTCCTTTCTATGCAGTATTAAATATTTATACACAACTTCACTGATCTCTTTTAGGACAAATTTTTTCTCAGCACTGAATTTTCAAGTTACAGTAAAGCTGTGCTATTCAGCACCTCTAAGGCCACAGTACTGCCACACATCATGATTTTCTGGATATGAAAATGTTGTACCTAATGTGTATCTTCGTGCAACTACCAAACACATGGACAGACTTAACAATTTCTGTCTTGATATCCTGTCCTATTTTCCCCGCTGACCTTTCTATTCCCTTTCCGTCAGTACTTACATAACACAATGTAATACCATACTTAACCTGAATGCAAGACGACTCTAATCTAAGATGACCACCCAGATATAATGTGTCTGCCAAGAGAAAATGTATTTATCCAAGTCTAAGACAACCCCCCCCCCCCCCCCCCCCCCCCACCACACAAAATAAAATGCCTAAGAAAAAATATTTTACTATTAATTTCATACACTTAGTACACAAAGCATGTCAGATTCTTTCTACCTCTACTAATCAGTGTCACTGTCTCCATTCTCACAGTCAACTAACTATATAATACATTTATATTTCTTGGTATATAAACTTACTTGAGCTGACGAAGAAGATTCACAGTTTTCTCCATAGAAGTTTTTACTGGTGTTAAGAATTTTAAAATGTGGGTTCAGGATATTTGTGGTGTCTCTGATCTGATCAGTCAAGAGTAAGTGGCTCTTTTTCTAGTTTTTAATTTGTGGCTTGGTTCAGGTTTTATTTTTGAGTCTAGTAGTCAATTTTTAATTTTTCAACAGCCATTTTCTTGTTTCTGTGTTGCCCAGTGACTGAGAATAGCTCAATCTAAGGGGTTCACCAGTTTAGGTGCTTATTTGCCTGAAGCCAGAAACAGAGCCATTCTGAAAAGTAGTGCTTCTTTAGAAAATTTGACAATGGACAGAGTGTAAAAAGAGAAGACTATCAGTTACCTTTAGTCATGCTGTGTTCACTGTCATCTACAAATGACAATTTGGCGATGTAGTGTCATGGGCCACTTTGCAAATTTTTAGTCAACAGCGTTTTCTAGACCATCCAATGCCCAACAGTGCAGCTTGTTAACTGTACTTATAAGTCATGTTGTTCTCTGTAAGTGGTTAATTTACTGTAAAGAGATACAGTGTGCATGTGGAGCTGGATTCAACTGGGTCATGACAATGTTCAGTGACAAGCATTTTTTTTAACACAATGAACCTTAGAAGCTCCATACCTTTGGTATTATCTTAACCACCATGGTGACTATCACCTTCCAAAAAGGACTCTACTCCATCATATTTGTCTGTCAAGCATTTAAACACAACAATGAACTATAAAGTGTTTAAAGAAACAATTCTTAAGTACACAGCAGAATATGGGAAAAACGGCCCATATAAATCACCTACAAAAAAAGCAAAGAACTTACAGAAAGATGACAAAGTGTCCTTCCACCACATTCAGATACTTATGAGCATGTCTCAGGCTGTCCACGCATAAAATGATTAAGAAACTAGTAGGAGTGAATCATATGTAACAACAGTATACACATATGCATGCAGTTTAATAAAAAAAAAAGTGCAGAGGGGCTACTTCTAATGCACCAACCAGTATGTTTTTCATATGAATGACATGTGGTTCATGCTGTATAACATTCGTCCCTTCCTTTTCTGTTCACACTGTACAACACCAGTCCCTTCCCTCTTGTGTTCATGCTATATAACACTAGTTCCTTCCCTCAACTGTTTACAATCTATAACACTAGCTCTCTCCCTTCTATGTTCATACAGTACAACAGTAGCATCTTCTCTGCACTGTACACTCTATAATTATTACACAACACTCAACAATACAACTAACAAATTAACTAAACAGCCATTTCTCATATTTCTGGCATTTTGAACCATTATCAGATGAATGGGACAATGCTGTCCCAGTCAGTGTACACCCTTCTCAACTGAAAGGGAAAAGTGTCCCAAAGTGGGCAAGTAAAATGAACAGTGCTCCAGATGCAGCAGAAACCTGGTCTTTAAAGGCTGTATGATATGGTGCCTAACATCAGATATATTCATCACACAGTGTGATGATCAGAATGTCAAATGTCCGGTATAGATGACAGCCATCTAATGGCCTTGTAATGAAACCCCTTTAAATTCTGGTACCTTGCACATCACATCAGTCACTTAATTCTGGTGCCAAAAGGCTTCTTGATGCACTAGGTTCAGTGATGAACAATTATGAACCTTGTCTGGGTCCACCCAAATTTCAAATCTTATACTCATACTCATACCAACATGCAAAGATTTTAAACCAGAAATTTTAATTCTTCATGCTTACTCTTGGGGAATGGGGGAAGCACAACTCAGACTTTTTCTTCCAATTGAAGGAAATAAAAACTTGGCAGTCTGTTTATGAATTAAATTGGAAAAAAGTATTCACCCATTTTTATAATAAATTTAGGGCTGTGAACTGCATGCATTATCTAAAATATTATAACATATTACAATTCTGGTTGCTACAGAAGATTCATGGCACCTTGGATCACAATTTTATCGCTACACACACTATTTTGATGCTCAATTACTATGTAAAGATCCAGTAAGTGTATTTTACAGATTTACGTTTGTAACATATTCTGTGAAACAAGGCACCACAAACAGTGTCACTTCACATTTAGTGCACTTATAAACAGCACCCTTTCTCTCACCACAAGATGAGAAAAGGAGGCAGCAGAGTTTGCTGGTTTTTGCTAGTCAGTGTTGGTTACGGTGGCTGTCGAACCTCATAACATTTGTTGCTGTTCCACTTAGTCTTACAATCAAACTAGGGGTGGAACGATCATGGCTTTTCCAGCTTCTTCAATCAAATTCCTCACCTGGACAAGTCTGAAATCCTAGTGGGTAACACAGTCCTACACAAAGATAAGAGAATCTAGCTGTTGAGAACCGTTAGGTCCAAAGGTGGAAAAACGATTTTGTGGTACACTTTAAAGTATGTTGACTAACTGAATAACTGTTGGCCACATGATCAGAAATGTCAACACACCCAATCTGCCAGATACACCAACCACAATGTGAGGTTTCACAGGGCAGTTGCTGTCATAACAGAAACTTTCCTCTGCTGGTGGTGGATCCACGTTAGCACATAAACCTCTCATCTGCCCTTCCAAACTAATGCATACAAACATCCTTTACCCTTGTCATCCCTTTCAAATTTCAGTTTTTTTGTTCCAAAGTAAGGAGGCATGTCTTTTCTGTTGGACTGTTTGGTACTACTTGAATTTATTTCGTGTGTGTCGTAGTCATGAAAAAGTCTTGGTGATAAAAAAGAGTCCATAAATATTTTGTGTTCAAAGCCTTCATCTCTATAAGTCAAATGCCTAACAACTGCATGCTGTCAGTGGCATAGCATGAGTCCTTACCTAAGTACGATCTCATGTCATAGGTATACCCTGACTCATCCACACGGGCCATAAATTTTGGTGTAAAACATTTCCTTTACTTGGGAATAAACCGTTCCCTTGAATTTTACAGTTATCTTGTCCAGTACCAAATGCTCTTTGGGGTTATAAAATTTGGCATAGGCCCACATCAATGTGTCAAAAATGGTTGTTTCCATAGTCTGTCATATTCCTTGCCTTGGTCAGGTTTCTGTGAATTGTCTGTAAAATGCAAAATACACAGCATATACAAAAATCTGTCATCTGTCATGGTCTCACCTTTATATGGGGTGTGTAGCTGTCTAAGCCCAGATCAGTAGCCATGCAGTGCATCTCTCAAGTCATGTCCCATCTGTACAGCTAAGGCAATAAAAGTAATTATGTCTGGCAACACAATGTCAGGCAGTCAGCAAATAGGTCTGGCTTGTTCATCCAAGTGCTGTTGATAGCAAAAGTTGGTCTGTTCCACCAGCAGCTGAAGAATTTCAGTAAAAAACAGCATCGACACGAGTGGAGAGCTGTTATTGTTAATATGTAGAGCGTCACTTTTTAACACACTTTTGGCTGGCTGAAAAAAAATGAATATTGGTGTGCCTTCCTTGAGGAGGCCCCCCAAGTTGGTATTCCTCCACCAAGTTCCAGCTTGTGGTTTGTCTTCTTCTGAGGCTTGTTGTTCTACACGACTAGTCTCAGAGCTGATTTCGAGACACTGTCCGCAACCAGAAATTCACCAATGATTTACTTGTAATATTTTCAAAGCCACCGTTAACTGTATTTTACTCTCACTCAATTGGGTAGGTTTGCTGGGTGGGACTACAGAGCACAGCTGCAGAGGCCTAATGCCACAAAAATATGGGCTACTTCTATGGTGACGGCAAAACAGACCTAAAGGTACACTCAATGCTGTGTAAAATTACTGCTATTCAAGAGCGCCCAAGAAATTTTTAGTTAAGTTGACAACTGTGTGTTGCACATCAGTGCCCCATGAACCTCCAGCACCACCAAGGAATGTCTGTGAACCCCCCCCCCAATAGTTGTAAACATAAATTTTCACAACTGTCTCCAGTTTTTGTTTAATATATATATTAGTTTGGTCTGCATAACATGCACTACAGTACAACGCTGAAAACATATGAGATCATAATTGGTACTCATTTCATGGGCCAGTGTTGATATTCAATCAACACTCGAGTCCAGTACGAGCAATAAATCCAAACATGCCTCGGAAATTACTGGTCAGCTGAGAGAAATGTGCAGTTGCAATATGTTGTCATCTAAATCAGGTTTGGTGGGAGGGGGGATTAAGGAGATGGATAGGGACCATACTGACTTCACAAAGTAACCCTGACCCTCAGGGGACCTACCACATAAAAATCCTTATCAGTATATGAGTTCGGAATGTAGAAAATGCTTCCACACTTGGCACATTGTCTATGACACCTATGTGGGTCATTTGGCGATTTAAAGAGCTCAAGGCATGACACATATACAGGTTGTTCAGCTGAGAGGGTTAAGCACAGACACTGCACTTGTCCATTATGCTACTTAAGTATACACCTCAACTGAAATCTTCAACCAGTACAAATGACACTAAATAGCCTACAATGTGCAGTCAAAACATTTCTTGCATGATTACACACAATGCTGATAACATAATATCAAACAAACGTGATGCTACATCTTGAAATATTACTAGATGACTAAGGACAAAAATGACAATGTAAATAGTCTATTCTATAGCTGAAACATACAGGGTGTTTCATAATGTACTCCGAGATTACAAAAATATATTATAGGAAAACCGCAGGACACGTATTTACGAAACCTGTACACATAGAAGGAACAACTCAAAAATTTTTTTCCCAGTAAGTTGTTTTTCAGCATAATTCACATTTCTTCCGCTAGGCGATGCGAGATTATGCAGTGAGAAAACGGCTGCTCCAAGGGAGAAGTTGTTTTGTGTGTTGGAATATCACACGAGTCAATCTGTGGTTACTACGCAACGTGCATTTCGTGCAAAGAATGCAAAGGACCCGCCTACAGACAAGACCATTCGTGGATGGTATAAACAATTTACTGAAACTGGGTGTCTACGCAAGGAGAAATCAAGTGGTTGCCCATTAACCGCTGAAGATGACGTTGAACGGATTCAGGCCCATTTTCTGCATAATCGGAAGAAATCAACAGGAACTGCAGCTAAGGAGCTATCAATGTCGAAAACAACAGTGTGGAGGGTTCTGCGTAAGCGTTTGGTGTTTAAACCATACCAAATCCAACTGGTACAACAATTGTCAGATGAAGATCACAGGTGCCAGCTTGATTTATGTTTACAGTTACAAGACTTAATGAGTTCCGATGATCATTTCCTGGAAATGGTGCAGTTCAGTGACGAAGCGACATTCCATGTCAGCGGTGCAGTAAATCGTCGCAATGTCAGAATATGGGAATCTGAAAACCCACGTGCCTATGTGGAGCATCAACGTGACTCTCCTAAAGTCAATGTGTTTTGTGCAATCTCCAGTCAAAAAGTGTACGGTCCATTCTTCTTTGCTTAAGAAACCATTGCTGGCATGACATACCTGGACATGCTGCAACTGTGGCTAATGCCACAGTTGTGATACATACCGACGTTCATATTCCAGCAAGACAGAAGTCCCGCCCACTTCCACTGTGAGGTTTGTCAGTACCTGAACACAGTGTTACCAGGACGTTGGATAGGGCGTGCGCCTGGAAATGACCAACCACTGATGCTATGGCCCCCGAGGTCCCCTGACATTATGCCCTGTGATTTTTTTTCTTTGGGGATATGTCAAAGAGTATTCTTCCCACCATTGCCACATGACCTCGCTGACCTAAAGGCATGGATCATTGCAGCAGTGAAGAATATCAATGCACCCATGCTGACACGTGTGTGGCAAGAACCTGAATATTGCATTGATGTGTGCCCTGTCACCTGTGGTGTACACATCGAACATCTCCAGTTGTCAAAAAAAAAAAACTTTTTCAGTTTTAATGTGGCTGTGAACAATTCCATTAAGGTAGGTCCTTTGGTTTTCTTGTTATAAATGTTTGTAATCATGGAGAACATTATGAAACACCCTGTACAAGAAGGTAAAATGAAGTTGCCCCTGTGTTCCAAGATAAAATGTTCACCATCAGTGGTGATGCCAGACCCGAAACACTTTTCATTCCCGTTTTGTAAATTTTACAACAGTTCTGGTCATCCACTCATAATGAAATGAAACTTTTAGTGAGGTAAGTCAGTCACTGCAGGCAATTCAAGATAAAGCAATGGTGAGGCCATGATCAGCAATCAGTGAAGTCAGGATTGGTTAACCTTACCATAAAATAATATTACAAAACACAAATATCAGTAGCATGTTACCTACTGCATGCAATGAAAAATAATATGGTTTTATCTAAATAATTCCACCCTTGAGACATACATACAAGCTTAACTCTATATGAGGGGTGTATCCATTTTGAGTGGACCAAGGTATATATTAACCTTTATCGTACGGCATTTAAATCCCGTCTTCGTGCTCACGGTACGGAGTTTTCTCCGCGACGGCCCTTTAAATGCTCAGTGCGCATGCAGAGGCTTAGAAAGATAGCCCCACTCGTTGCACTCGTTATCTCCACATTTTATAATGGTTTGTAGTCAGATTCATGCTCCGGCCACTTTACCCAATCATATACATATGCACCTCATGAATAGAAATTTTCTTGCTGTGCTGTACTGTCTGAAACCCCGTCTGTTTGTTTTTTTTTCCTT
>Ga0268261_10002989_pt1 | contig 12296 bp, 8 predicted proteins | sample TergutNc150P1_FD_190353 | JGI IMG/M metagenome (GOLD analysis project Ga0268261, IMG submission 190353) | Nasutitermes corniger P1 segment gut microbial community from laboratory colony in Florida, USA - Nc150 P1 (SPAdes) (version 2) | ecosystem: Host-associated > Arthropoda: Insects > Digestive... | reverse complement strand
GGGGGGGGGGGTGACGTAATATGAAGGTCAAAGATCAGTCGGTGCATTGGGTTGTTTTCGCCTTCATTTTGTTCCGGTATGAGTTTTTTTTATGATAACAGTGTGATTGGACGTAAACTGTTTCGTAAGGAATTCAGTCTTGGTGACTTGTTTTAGTAAAGGCATGAGAGTAATGGGTCCATATTCATGGTTATTATATAAAATATGTACAGCATATGTCGATTGAGGGTCATTTTGTTTTGTAAATATCGTGTGTTCCTGTTATCTTTGTTTAAGGAGAATGGTTTGTCCAACATTGGATAATTTGCATGTGACACTTGTGAGTTTGCAATTCCACGTACGTTCATGTATATTACTGTTCCCTTTTGGTTTTTTAATGTCTTATATGGTGTTGGTACTCTTGAATGCTATTCTCGCTTTTGTGTGTTTGAAAAAAAATCTTGATCTTGCGTACTAATGTGCTATGGTATATAAACGTCGTCCAAGTTTTCGTATTTTGTGTTGTATCATTATCCCTGTTTAACTTGTAACTGGGAATTTAGTTTTTGGATTAGGGCTTTTGGAAACTTATTAGCTCGTGCTGTGTGTTGTATTACGGTCCATTCTTTTTGTTTCGGTTCTAGTGTAAGTGGGAGTGAATGCATACGTGTAATGTAATATTTATATGTAGCCATCTTGTGTTATGTGGGATGGTTTTAGAAGAAATTTGATAGTTGTAACACAATGCACGGTATAAGCAATGTACAATTAATTTTTCTTTAAAAAAGGCTAATACGGAACGGTGTGTCGAGATTTTGATGAAAGAAAAAGTGACTAATATCACGTTGGGGTACAAATAGGCTATCACAGTTATTGTCATGTGTACTATTGATATTTCTTGATAATGCATGTGTGGATAATGACAGTAATCGTCCGCTACTACAAAAAACTTGTAATTATAATAATTATAAGTAAAATAACAATAAACATCAGTTTCAATGACTGTATCCTGTCGGACATAGGGCAAGATTCTGACCAGTTTTATATAAATTCCCAAGCCCAGATGATGGTGATGTTAACCTTAACGAGAGAATTATTACGATTAAGTAGCAAAAGTGCAGTAATTAATGACTGTGGAAGTACAAGGAAAACCACGGAATGTTTTGAAATATAACCAGTTTCATGACTGCGATGCAATTCATTGTTATTTAAACGTGAACACCGCCCAATCTGACGTACAAAAACACAGCAATTGGTTCACAATTTACGCGCGTGTTCCTTGTCGTTGTTACAATAAACAGCATTTATTTTCCAAAATTATAACTGACTGATCTGTGACGAATACCGTCTTCCGTGATGTCACGTTGTTTCGTCTGACAGAAGTATGCCGACGTTTCAGAGGATTCTCCTGACTCCACCAAACATTTTATCCTCTGAATTACAGGTACACTTTTACTAGACTCCACGAAGGCACTTTGAAGAGAACAGAATATTTTATAGGAACCGCCGTGAGAAATTCAACTCTCATATCCTGGGGTTGGTAACAGACTATAATAAAAGATATCTGCGTGTTTAATTTTAAAACATTGTCACTTATTATTTCATTATTTTATAAATAATGCTTTTAATGGCACGTGTAATTTGCCCTGTTTTTTCCCATTATTTCAGAAAACGAGTAGACTTCTGAATTCATAGAATTGCGGATTAATTATAAAATTGTTAATCCCTCGGTTATTTGACAGGACAAATGCAGCCGGGATATGTGGCTGGTCGCTTTGCCTATACAGTACAAACTCAGAGAGAAACAGCGTATATAGGCCTGTATTAACAAACAAGGTAATAGAATTTACGACTCGTAGCGCCTTAGGCTGAGCGGTCCGTGACAGGCTAATAACTAAATGGCCACATGAAACATAATCATTCTTGGCAAGGTAATAATCCCACAGATAGTCAAGGAATTCTCCGCCTTTAAATAAATTAGGAAATTCATTGCATTCTTCACAATATCCAGCAATGACGTCACATACCGACCCAGCACATGTAGTCGACACACTCCAACACTATTTCTTCTATGTCTCTTCTAATTTTGCCCTCCCTTCTACGCCTATATCTCCTAAGCCTCATCTTCCTTTCAGTTTCCCAAGTTTCTAGCTGAGACTGCACTTCGCCCCTCTCCGATAAGCCCCGCTCTTACAAACGTTTATATGAACACATTAATACACCGACGAGTAATAGTTCGAATAAATCCTACAGAAAAAAAGGTAGTTACTTTAAAACTTTCATGGCTGTACAGTCGTGTTATTTTTTCAGTACTCAAAGTATACAACTGAACAAGGCACTCTATTATTTAATTTCTACTGCAATTTGTCCAAAACCTTCAAAAAATTAAGCTCATTTTCAAGGGTTTCATATCGTACAACTACAGAGATAACAGAACGAGAAATTGAGCTGGCTGCAATCTTAAAATGTTGTTTATCATATACTGAACCAGCAACACCAGTGTTTTTAATACTCAGCAGTAGGCAAGCAGCGCGTGTTAAGGGCGAGAGGCTGGTAGGGCATCAATGTGCAGGAACGAGCTACTACCTGCTAGTTGCAGTCAGCACGACAGGTGAAGTAACCTGCAAAATGGGCATTATGTGTGAACACCTTTAAATTAGTTTATTTTGAATAGATGCTTTTACTGAACGTGAGACTTAAGATTTACCGGCAGAACGTCTGACATCTGTAACAGCAATATCCCCTACGACTAGGCGAAACTCCATGAAAAATTAAAGAATGTGGAGCTACAAGTCCACGCTTCCTCCACTTTCGCATTCCTATAAGGGTAACGGTACTCGTCTTGTAACACGGAGAAGCAGACATTTCCCTAATCCGAAAAGCTGGTACCTACCTACCTATCTGCCTACCTACTATCTACGTGACTGCAAGCCGTCACATCTCAGACGACAGCAACATTTGCAATCAACGTCATGAGAACTTCAGCTCTCACTTAATATATGCTCGTCTACAGCCTCTCATGCTTCCGCATGCTTGAGAAAAAATCTCAGGAGATGTTAAGAAAGAAAAGACGTGATTATGTACTCTAAAACTGGCGGTCGTTTCTTTAGAAGTGGAACTTTATTACAATATAAGCTTCGCACGCAAGGACGTGCTTGGTATTGATAATGACCATTGTGCCATACGAAGTCACTCCACAGACATATGTACAAAACCAGACTTAAGCAACCAGTGTCTGTTACCATTTATAATTCTGACAAGTGTTTATTTCCGACAGGAAAACCTACGTTTAGAGACACCTCCCTGTGTTAATATGTTGCAGTGATGGGTCTGGTTTTTTTAAACTCATTTAACTGTAAATATGAAGTAAGATTGTTGTTGTAACCAGTAAGACTTCAGTCCACAAGATGGCTCTACGTACGGGTGGTCCAGTCTTTCCTCAGGAGGGACTTATTTTCATGACATCAATAGCCGGTATTCCCCCTTACAATAAACAATGGCCTGATTTTAAAATTGTCTAACTGTGCTACAAGGCAATTTCTCACTCTTGTAGCTATAAATACTCCCATCTGAGATATGATGCGTCTAATTTTGGTAGACAGGTACCAAATCTTTTGAGGAACCGGCTGACTCCATCTTCAAGGAGGAAGGAAGATCGGGGGTAGCATGTTCCTCTAACATGTTGGCACAAAACTACCAGACTGTACGGTGGTATAGTCCAGACGCTACATTATAAATTTCCACCACTGATAAACTGTGAAGTATATTTTTGCTTTGTACATCACAGAAAGAAAACGCGCGATAATGTAATCGTTTGTTTTAGTATTATAGTCCCTGAAGTTAACCTGTTGACATACTGTTTAATTTCATGTACTCACAGCATCCGTACACTGCATGGTAGTTACAAATATTTCAACAGAGATGTGTAGAAAATTGACAAATGTCCGTCCATTTGTTTACAACAACATAGTATTTCCTAAAATAAAAAACTTTTGGCTTTCAGACTGTGGCATGTAATAGCTCCATAAATAACTCATGTCACCCTTGCAAATCAGGTTCATGTAATCGACAAAGTACGTGCATATTAATGGTTTCACAAGAATTCAGAAATAGTGCTTCTCCATACCGTACTCATGAAAGGTTTTATAAATTTTTGCAGGAGTGTAGGGCAGGGGTAAAATACGAGCGGTCATAAATAGTCTAATGATGACTATAATAATGACAACAACCACAATAATAATAATAATAATAATAATAATAATAATAATAATAATAATAATAATAATAATAATAATAGGCTTTTTAGCAGCAATACAAGACCAAGTCATACGAACTAGAAACTACAAGAAATATATTTTGAAGCAGCCAAACATCGATGAGCTGTGAAGAAGATGTGAAAAAAGAATCGGAGACTATCCAACACATTACTGCGGCATGTGAGCAACTAGCGCCTACCGACTATCTAAAGAGACATGATGGACTAGCCAAAATTATCCATCAGAAACTGGCAGAAGTAGCTGAGCTGATTGAAGAAAAAAGCCCGTATTATAAGTACACACCAGCCAATGTACTGGAGAATGACAATTTCAAGCTGTACTGGAACCGCAGCATACTTACGGACAAAACAATACCTTTAACCGACCTGATATAACATTCATCAATAAGAAAACAAAGAACACCTTTTTGATAGACATAGCTGTCCCAAATACACATAATCTCGCCAAAACAATAACCGATAAACAAAACAAATACAAAGAACTGGTGAATGAAATATGTGTTATGTGGAAGCAAAACACAGCTCAAGTGATCCCGTTAGTAATATCATCTACGGGAGTAATCCCAAAGTCACTACCGCAAAGTCTAAAGAGACTTAACCTGCATCCGAATAAGTACATACAAATGCAAAAATCTGTAATTCTTGGAACATGTTCAATTGTAAGAAACTTTTTAAAATTACAAATAAGACCATCGAGCCTATTCCTGTTGATTACATATCCCAGGATAGGCGAATGTTTCCCAACTGAAGCTGAGAAGTGAGAAATTCGATAATAATAATAAAAATAATATGGAAATAAATAAATACGAAAAAAATTTATATTTAAGCGAGAGGTATACCCTTCTTATAACCCGAAAGAATTCACTCGTAACTCTGTGTTAATGACAACATCAAGACGCAGAAACCCGGTCCATAATACGTACGTCGGCTGCTTGATTAATTGCAATGCTATTAAATTTATGGGGAAGCCCCAGGGAATTTCTTTATGTTTCAATTTGTAGGGCACTAAACGTTGCTGCAGCTAGAAGAATAAGTGTTTTTGGTGGCGTAATAAAATGGACAGTGCTGCGTCTTTTTTATAAAATTCTGATGTAAAAATAAGTAGGTGTTAGTGTGGAGAACGTCATATAGTTTTGCATCAGCTTTCCTCCATTCACTCCGATTTCACCTTCTACTTAGCTTTTGTATTTTGCGAAATAATTGGGAAAGAAGGCGGTAGTGTCACACCTTGATAACAAAATAACCAGTCAGCATAAACTTACTCGACAAATATGAACTCGTAGCTAATTGTCGGAAAACTTTTACATTTTTCCTAATGGTGGATACATACCTCCTCATTGTGAGCTTACAGGTTGCTTCTTTACATATATATATATATATATATATATATATATATATGAACATTTTTTGCCTTCCGTTTCCATCAACCGTGTTAATTAAAAGGTAAAAGTGTAACGGTGTCTCGTATGGTGGTAAATATTCGGATTAATTCTCTAACTACGAGTAATATAGGACACATACAAATGTAGTAATAATTTTATTGTGACTCTCCAGCTTATTCCTATACAACATAATATAGCCCTTTCACAATTAATAAATTAATAAGTAAACCAGCCATACCCTTGGACTCTAGAATTTTCACAAGGGAAACTTTCCTTTGTTAAAATCATTAAAATTCATCTGCATCTGCTCTTTGACGGTGTAGTGTTTTACTGCGAATCACGCAAGTTTTATCATGCCATACTTGTAATAATAAGGTGCAAGTAACAGACCTGAAGTAAGTCGTGAGAACAGCCATGTATAAATTAAAATATTGTTTCCAGTAATAGCTAACTGTTCTGTTATACAACTAGCAGTAATACGTCACATCATCATTATCATTATCATCATCATCACCTTCACCATCATCATCAAGCTAACATGGAGTTGGGCCGCTTGTTGACTCGTTCCGTTCTCACACATCTAGAAGTCCCTCTAACGGTAGAAATAACCAACGTATCCCCTTATTGCACACTTTGACATCTCCCGCCCTGGCAGAATACCAGTTCCTGCATAAGCATGTCTTTTTACTACGAACAGTTTATACAGTGGGGTTTACAAATGGAATTAAACCACCAGAATGCTGGGTATTCAACACATACCACCTGACACAATTTATAATTTTTTTATCTTTCCCACAAAATAGCTTTATTTATATGTTTCTCATTGTTATCGAACACTTAGCGACAATCTTCCTAATCCAAGATCCATCTATCGGTCTTTACAGCAGGGACTCACTGCACATTTTGCAATTTTTGAAAAAAAAAAAAAAAAATTCTATATATGATTTGGATAAAAATCGTGATTTAAATGGTCAAACTGTTTCAACTGCAAATGGGACTTTGGGTGGGAGAGAATATTAATTGTGAAGTGGAACGGTTTTCAGTTAAAGACAAACTTGACGTATTGTCCCTGGTATTTGCCGGCAATCAGTAAATTAATACCACAGGATCTTCAAACATGATAGTGAATAACCAGACACGAGTCGAATTGCCATCTCACAAACGCAATTCTAGAGCTTCGCCGATAGAGTAGCACATTCTATTCATTGTCAACAAAAATTATTCTAGAAAGGAACCCGTAATTCCGATGCGAGTTCCTGGTATGTAACCTCATATCAGGCACTAAGATTTAAAACTAAACACAGGTGAATGAATTGTGCTTGGCTGACTCTGATTATAGTTGAAGAAGTATTCAAGGTAGCTCCAAGTCTATGCAAATTGTCAAAATCTGGCACCTCGTCCTGTCGTTTTTCACCCTCGCTTCATGTGACGTGCTTTCTCGTGGACCACACATAACTGCACAACGTCTCAACCATTCGCACATGTTAGCAAAATCACTGTGGTTTGTATTCATATCCACTTATACTTCTCCTTCGTAAACTTTCATGATATGAAAATAATGAAATTACAGTTGACAAGGCTGATTGCGAAATCCCTTGAAAGCACCTTGATAGGTCGTTTCCCCGAGGCCTCGTTACGCTGAATTTAAGCTATATAATCACACAAGGTACATAAAATTCATATTACGATAATGCAATGGCGTAATATTACAATGAGAAAGTTGGTTCAAGCGGTGATGTTTGTGACTTGTACCCGGTTTGAATCTGGGCTGGACCATTGACCACTACTCCAAGAAAAAACGTACATCACGACTGCGTTTTCCATGTCTTTTCCAAATTATCATTTACGTATTGCCTGGCCATTTATGTAATCTGCATTAGTGACGAGGTCGTTATATAAGCCAACAAAGTAACATCGTTTAGTCTGCGCTGTAACTGAAAAGTGTGGTGTCAGCGCCCTGTAAATAATTTAAAATCTCTCTATTTAAACTGGGTAAAGTTTTCGGCTCAGGGACAGCCTAATTTCTCCTTTATACGGAGGTAAGAAACAATTAGCCAACCAACCAAAGAAACAACTAACGAAGGAACAAACAAAAAACGTGACTAAGAGCGGAGTCTGAAGAGATCGCGGGCCATGGTCGTTTGGTCCGTGTAGCCGTTTCACAGCATGTAAGGCACTGATGGACTGATGCGTAAACCTTATAAAAGTAAAGGACCTTTGGATTACCCTAGCTTATTTACCTTCCAGGCTGAGGGCTGTAGATTTCTGCTAGAAACAGAAATCTATCTTTTAGGGGAAAGAATCCTGGTTGTGAAGATGCCTGGGGACTGATGCAAGAGTGTACGTGACTAGTTCATATTAGGATTCAAAAGAATTTTTAGCTGAATTATAAATTTTGTCATGCTTTCTGTCTTTGATAAGGGACATACTGACTTGTTACCATGTAGGTTAAGAAACATTCTAGATAACACTAGACTAAAGGTATCAAGTCCGAAACCTAGCAGTATTACAGATATAAACAATATATAGTCAAACACAGCTCAATTAATGACTTTATTAGGGTGTATTTCTTATATTGTTTTGTTCAACGACATGTTTCGCTTCTAGTTATGAGCCATCTTCAGGTTGATTTTTTTCTTAGTAAAGTAAAATATACAATTAGCAATGCTATTGTTTTTGTTACTTACGAGATCTCCTATAACATATAAAAATTTTAACATTGATTCCACTGTATAGCAGTATTAAAATTAAGTTAGTGGAAGTTAATTATATAGATTATTAAAATTACAGGGTATTATGATAATGGAATGTGGTGTGGGTACTAAACATTATTCTATTTAACTGGGTTCTTCATTCATGCAGTGGTTTTTTTGTGACGATGTAACATAGGTCTATGGAAGTTATGGGAAGTTTGTTGACCTGTGACAGCACGTTTTGGTCGTCGATATTTGATTTGAGTGGACGATCTCCACTCACAAAGTAAATGATACTACAACAATTTAAGAAAATATTTTCTTCGGCACAAACGTAAACATACATCAGTCAACATATACTTCAAAGTATGCAACATAAACAAACATATCATCTATTTGATGAAGTCCACACACCACATTTCCAAGAGAAACAGTCTACATTAATTCATAAACAACGTCTTAATACAGTTATCCCCTATTAAATAGCGAGTATACACATCAATTTGTTTTTACAGACGACTGGAGATGTGTTACCTTGAAATGGTTACGACAACGTCCAGCAAAACCATTATGTAATAAGCACGTAAGTCTCTTCCCGAAGCATACACCAAACACAGATGAAACGCACTATGAATTTAACATAAATCTTGACCAAACTCTATTTTGTGCTATAAGTTTCTAACTTATCAGAGTGAACAGGGTTAAAACTTCAGTCACTTGAGAACTGATGCCGTGCACTTTGTTGCATATAAACTAGCACGGCGGGAAAGCTACAGCACGTACCTTCAGAAAAGAATAGTAAAGAAATGGGAAAATCTGTAGTGATATGTGCAAAGTAATACCGCGGCCAGTGCTATGAAAGAAGCAAAATCCTTTAACTCTGTCAGAAGGATTGGCATCTTGGCTTCCTTGGTTCTGAAGGATTCAACCGTGCAGAAGTTGCGCAGAGTAGACTCCCCACAGCGGAACACATCCTCAGAAGATCGCAATGATGTCGAAACGGGCTTAGACTTAATCCGTGGTGGGCAGAAGTCAGGCAGTAGCAATAACAATAAGAGAATCTGGCTCTATGATTCTGTATTCTAGACACTTGCGCCGGTCACTGATTCGTTGCTAGGATGCCGGTGTTAGTGTACGAGCGGCGTGTCGTGACAACGCCCTGATATTTGGCCGGCTAACAAATGTAGACGAGCAGTGCACTTGGAATACCAATTTCTGTCGTGACCCTGACACGGGCCTAATAATAATATAAGGACTATAAATTTAACGTGGATTACATTCAATTAGTACTCGGCTTCATGTCGTGCCAGTGTATCTTACATCGTGATTGTAAGAAGTCCGAATTACAAATAAAAAAAAAATATATTACCCATCAGTTTGATTATCCGAATTGCTTAAGCATGCGGATAGCATTCTTTAGACTTCATGCACATGATAAACTTCTGCTTTGTTATTCAGGTTTGACCAGCCTAACTGATTTATATGAATAAAGTCAGGGAAAAATAATTTTCGAACCCTGATATTAAACTTGCTTCATATGTGAAAAGAGATATAATAAATTGTTTCTCCAATATATAAGAGACGCGAACAATTGATGTAAGGCATCGTTTACTTTCTGAAAAAATGTATTTTTTACATACCAGGCACTGAAAAACCGAGGATCCCAATGCTTATTCATGATTTTCCTCAAAGAACCCGATATCAAAATTCAACAAGTAAAACAAACAAATTACCGCTGCTCTCCGAATAATCTACCTAGTTTATGCAGATATAGAAGGCCTTTAGACAAATATTAACTCAAGAGACCTGCTGTTTTACCACCTGTAAGTTCGAGAAGTTTGGAGGATAAAATTAATATGGGCCATAGTAAAGGGTCGTGTTGAGGTGTCGCTCAGGATGACGTGCGATGCATAATCTTCCAGACTATTATTACGAAGTTCTGTAACTGATGTCACATCGCGTCAGAACTGAACACATTTGTACCGAGCAGTAACTTTAATGCAAAACTTGCAGTGTTAAAATGTCAGAAATGTATTAAATTTTGAAAAGTAAGGTACAGACTCCAGGTTTGAACGAGGTATGTGTTCATATTCTAGCCACTAGATACCCAGTACAAGTATTAAGGCCTATTTCTTCCTGAACTAACTAATAAACCTGGTGGTAACAGTACCCAAAGGTTAATCGCAAAGTCAGTCACTTTCCCTATTCTGGTCTAGTAGGCCTACTATGTAGTCATTTTACTTTCCCACCTAATTTTTGGGCTTCAAAGAGGCATCTACAAAAAATTCTGAGTACATTTCTTTTATTTGCAAATATTGCTATATTTTCAACCCACCTAGAGCCTCCTAAGTTTCATTAATCTAACACTAATCGAGCTGCATAAATTACAATAGTAGCAGTTACTACTTTAAAATTTTCCCCTTGACACACACACGCACGCAACGCACACGCACGCGCACACACACACGCGCACGCACACACACACACACACACACACACATATATATATATATATATATATATATATATATATATATATATATATATATATTTCTTTCCTTCAATCATCAAATTAAATTATTCATAATAAAGAGACGCGATATTCTGATCATGCATAGATAATATATTAGTTACCTGAACATTACCGTCTTATGTGATACTGTGTACTCTGGTAGAAATTTGCCGATTTTCGGAAGAAATTACTACCTCTTTAGTTTGGGTATACGACGATAATAATTAAGGTAATAAGATCCTCCGAAGTGGAGAATATTTGAAGCATGTGATTACGAAAACTGTGTGTTCCTCAAACACGTAAGTTTATACCAAACTCAATGGCGTCATATTAAAAAAGGGACAATCCGTAGCCATTGTCAGCAAAACCTCAAATCTCGCTATTCACTGTTTTTTTTTTAAATTATGGGATGCACTATAGTGTGATGGGCGTGGTTTTATTTATGACAGCCCCTATACATTGATTTGGCGTCATTAGGCATCATTAAATCTTCCTGATATATTTGATTAGGCCTACGTGTTACAATCACTTCCACACCTTGGAGTAGGCAGCTGGTACATTATTTTTTTCAGGCTTCCGCTCTGTGTTGTTCAGGCCTTCGTTCCCCTCAGTTGCTACGCAACTTCTTTTGGCAGTCGTCTACAGAAGGTTCGGGGAAGCAAATCAGTCCCATCTTCCAGGACTGCTAGACCCTTGACGATGGGACCGATAAGCTGTCCCAAAAAGTCGGTAAATTGTTAAAAATCAACGGTACTAACAATCCAGAAGAGCGAAAATGTCGATCAACACATTAGCTTACTAGAACCTAGACAATACTAAGAACTGTCGTCGTGAACTGTACAATTCCTGCAAATCATAGACTAGGAATACAGGCATTATTATGCCAGTTGAAGGCAAATACATGCATTAATTATGCAGCTGGATATGTCTGTAACATGAAGACTAGAACTGTTACTTTCCATATAAAATGTTACATTTTTATTGGTTTCTTTACCTTACCTAGTGAAAATTTAAAATGTTCTGAAATCAGACGCTTTTTGCCAAGACAACACTTATTTGATTGTTTAATACATATTTTAACAACAAAACATGAAATAACATAAAAAGTCTATTCCGTTAGAATAGACAATTGTGACCGCAGCTTGCAATATCGGATTGAGACCTCCCAACTTCTAAAAATATATATACTCCGTTTTATACGAAAACAATCAAGCGGTTCTTTTAAATCGTCGTTAAAAATATATTACAAGTACGATGGCAAAAGAGTACGCACACAATGCAGCCGAAGCTGGCACTGTCTGTCAGTGGGAAGACAGGTTTCTTCTTCACATGTCAGAACATAGTCACATGAGTACATGCTTTTAACCCTTAGGCGACTAATGTCATATATATATATATATATGGAGCACCCATTCTTGATGTTTCTAGATCACACACAACGACGCAGCACAGTC
>Ga0268261_10002988_pt1 | contig 12296 bp, 3 predicted proteins | sample TergutNc150P1_FD_190353 | JGI IMG/M metagenome (GOLD analysis project Ga0268261, IMG submission 190353) | Nasutitermes corniger P1 segment gut microbial community from laboratory colony in Florida, USA - Nc150 P1 (SPAdes) (version 2) | ecosystem: Host-associated > Arthropoda: Insects > Digestive... | reverse complement strand
ATAATAATAATAATAATAATAATAATAATAATAATAATAATAATAATAATAATAATAATAATAATAATAATAATAATAATAATAATAATAATAATCTTCACATTTCATATGCAAATCTGTCATTATATCAAAAAGCTGTATAACATTCTAGGCTCAAGATTTTAAAAATCTTCCTTCCAATATAAAAAAACCTGTCCTATAGTATAAAACAATTTAAGACTACCTTAAAACAAATTTTTTGTTCACTAATTTCTTTATTATTTGGAAGAAACTTTTATTTATAAATTCATATAAAGATCTTGGTTTCCTAATTTTAAGTATTATAATACATGGGTTTATAATGTAATACTTAATTATTGAACTTGTATTATAGTCTATATTATATTACCAACTATATGTACATGTAATTTTGTATGACTGATTCTATCCTGTACAAAGCGTCTATATTACATTTTTGTGTTTTATTTATGTGTTTCATTAAGAGTATTATTATTGTTATGTAAGTCATTGCTTATTTATCCACATGGTTTACGACTAACTCTATATCCCAAATTTGTTAAACTTAGCAGAATTGGTGGAATTTTAAATGAACCACCAACAGCATTATTAGGGGACTACTCTTAAGGAATTTTTGTCGAGAATATTTACTAGGAATTCAAAGTTCGTGGTTACGGATTCTTGAATTATGTTAGTAATACTGATTTTATAATTCTGCTCTGTCAAAACTAGTCATGTTGGAAAATTTATTTAGTTTTTGAAGGTTGTTTACCATACAAAAACTGTGTTGTTAGTTACCGGAGTTTTACGTTGTCTTTTGGATGCTCTAGTAACGCCCACATTTTTAGTGTTTGGATCTTCAACGGATTCCCGCTTGCCCATTACCTGAGGTAGGTGATCAAATTTATCATTTACGTGACTCTTGAATTCCGTTTGGTATCCGTCGTGGAATATTTTCTTCATGAAATCCCGTTAATGAGGAATCAAACGAAATTTTGTATCACGTGTCTCATCGTCGTCAACAACAACAACAACATCATTGCCACCATCATAATCATTAGTTTTGCAATGTAAGCAGATAGGATCGTGTGTCTTTCTTAGGAGGATTGCAAGAAGAGAAGTAGTGACTTGCCTTGCTAGTCTTTCTGTTCCTAAATTGTTCACACGGAACCTACGTTTATTTAAAAATCTCCCTATTAAGGTCTATTGTTACTACTGTGACAAGCTGAAAAATTATAAGTTTCACTAGTTCTATATTAAAATTTCTAACGTCACTGTTAACACACGAACACTTTGCCAGATCATGCCGTTATGGTGCACACAGTGAAATAATATTTGTGTGGGTCTTCTTACTTACGAAATTAACTAATTGGCAAAAACAGTCTTGAGAATTACTTTTGCCAACATAACTGGAATCTCCCCAGAAAACTATTATATCTTTTTGTCAGATAATATGACATAAAAATCAGCTGTAGAATTTACCATGCCTTTGCAAACCTCCGGTTCAACAAAACCACTGACCACAAAGTTCTGCCTAAAGATATCATCATGCACTTTAGTTTTACAGCCTCTTGCACAGCTGTCGCCACTGCACAACATTGAGTGATCTTTATGTTTTGAAGCATCAATTGTATTTACCTTGCCCATACTTGTCTTTCTGTCATTATTGTTTCTTGTTAATTACACAGTTAACAATGACTTGAATTAGACCGGCCCACTTTCCATCAAGTAATAAATGCTGTCTATATTCCCTAGAAACAACTTCATTGTTGTTCGAGTCACACTTTAAGCTTTCAGTATATAATTATTGGCTTCAATAGAAACGTTGCCTTTACATGTGGCGTTCTGTGTGATTCTTCTTGTGCTGCTGGAAAGCTTCTTGTCAAATTCCACCCAGTCACGGTCTCTTGACTTTTCTAGGATAAGTAGAAGTTCAAATCTGATTTCCGTTAGAAGGATCGATTGTAGAAGCCTATTTTCCACAATTCTAGTTTTTTTCGTACTTACTGTCGTACACAAAGCCAACTATTGGTTTTTGCCGCAATCTGTATTTGTTCATTGTTATTGGTCCCAGTTACTGTATCTGAGTTTTATCCACAACAAGCCGAGTTGAAATAAGTTTTTGCAGAATTCTTATAATTTATGTTTAATTGAAATTCCAATCAAACCTCAAGTAAATGCAATTGAAGTTAGTTGCAAAGTTGACACACAATTTCGTTCTTTCCTGGTAATTTGGCGCCAGAAATTTAGGTGGTACTAACATTGTGAAAGCCAGCAGTCGCCATCCTGTCATAACATTTCAAGCCACAAATCATCCATGTAGTAAGTACAATAGATGCAAGCCCACAGGAGTGTTCACTGTGGTACTGTCACATTAAAAGGCTCAACACCTACACAAGAAATTTCCTTTGATATAAATATTTTAAAGCTGTCTTTCTGCCTATTTGTGCTCCTTCCAGTACTTTGATCTTTGAATTTCGGCATTTTGAATTTTCGCGGTAAAGTGGGGATAATGGAAATGTAGCATATTGGAGTTGCAAAACTGCGCTGCTCTAGTCCAAGCTCTCAACTGCATTATTTTAAGGAGGTGCTCAAGGCCCATTTCCTAGACACATCTAATAGTCTAGTGCTACCCACTCTTTCATTCAGTTGGGTTGCTTAGTTGCCTCTCTTCAGCCCAATCCAACTGTTGAAACAAGACTCCTACTTTGTACCTTTTTTTTCTACTGCCATATGTCTTGCAAATTCATAATGTTCATACTTGGCTAACAATAATTTGTCACATTGCCCAACACAATTTATTCGGTAAAACCTCTAAGCTGCATTCTTTTTCAGATATGTCGAAATCATTTGTGCATTATAATTTGGGCTGGAAAAAATTTGTTCTCCAACGTACTTTGCTTTAATAGCTTTTCGTTAACCAAAACCTACAGTTTTCCCAATATTTCACAGCCTTGCTTACTGCCAACAGGTGCTATTTAGTTTTCAATCTATCCTCATCTTGACCAACCAACTTCTCATATTCCCCTGCACTCGGTTCACATGCTCTCCACTAACATAACACCGTACCTTCTCCAGTACTTCGACATTTCCTAAATGTTTCTATTTACTAGGAGGTGTTTTAAAGCTTATATAGGTCCGCTAAAAGTGCTTTCTTTAACTCATTTTAATTCATGTAGCATTTCTTTGGCCCTGACCAACTGTTTCTCTAATATTTCTGTATTGTTTTCTTAAGCTGCTGTGTAGGAGGCCGCTTGTCTTTCCTCATTTTGGACTAAATATAAATGATTCTTCAATTTATCTCTGTGTACTGTGACCTGCTTAGCCCAACTCCATAATATATCTAATGTCTCTAAATTAACTCCTTCTGCTGCTCGGTGCCACGCTTTGTATCCATACCTGTCTTTGGCGAGTAACAACTTATTGTATGACTGACTTCCATTATTGGCGCGTTTCAAGGGCTCAGACCCACAGTTTCTCTAATACTTTTAAATTACCTCTATCTGCTGCCGGTTAAAGAGCGTTTTCTGCTTCCCCATTTTTGTCTAGCAATATCTCTTTCTTCAGTTGTTCTGTGTATAATTCCACTTCTTTAACCCAACTCCACAATACCTGTAATGCATACAGACTGCCTGATCACGTTGCACGGTGCCACGTGATGTATCCATTCTGGTTTATGGCCAGTAGCAATTTATTCTTTAAATCAATTCGATTAATTTGTGCTTCCCTGTTACAGTTGCAAATTTTCTCTAATAATTCTAAATGGCCTCTTCCGGCTGCTAATTGCCAGGCGACATTTTCATCTGGGTCTAGTTGCGCTTTTAGCCCATCCCCATAATGTCTCTAATTCCACTATATTGCCTCTTTGTGTTGCTCGGTGCCATACGTTGTATCCACACTGGTCTTTGGCTAGAAACACATCCTTCTTTAAATCATTTGGACTCATTTGGTCACCTTTTGCCCATTCCCACATTTTCTCAAAGGCTTCAAAATGATCTCTATCGGCTGCCAAGTGCCAGGCAGTTAGTCCTGTTTCATTTTGGGATAACAACAATTCACATGGGTCTAGTTTCACTTCCTTAGCCCAACTCCACAATGTCTCCAATGCCTTTAAATTACCTCTTTCTGCCGCTCGGTGCCACGCGGTATTTCCATTCTTGTCTTTGGCTAGTAGTAACCTATCCTTTAACACATTCTCACCCATCTGCTCTCCTTTCGCCCACTCCCACAGTTGCTTTAATACTTCGAAATGGCCTCTTTGAGCTGCCACTTGCCAGGCGGTATTCCCATCCGTACCTTGGGCTAGGAACATTTCATCTGGCTTTAGTTTCGCTTCCTTACCCAAAAACCATAATGTCTCTAATGTGTCTAAACTGCCACTTTCTGCTGCTCGGTTCCAAACTGTGTACCCATTATCTTCTTTGACTAGTAAAAATTCATTCTTTAAATCGTTTCGATTTATTCCCGCTTCCTCGGCCCATGCCCATATTTTCTCTAATACTTCGAAATGGCCTCCTTTTACTGCCACTTGCCAGACATTATTTCTCTCCTTATTTTTGACTAGCAACAATTCATGTGGTTTTAGCCCCGCTTCCTTAGCCCAACTCCATAATACCTTTAATGATTTTAAACTGCCCCTTTGTGCTGTTCCGTGCCATGCGGTGTTTCCACATTGGTCTTCGGCTAAAAACAGTTTGTTCTTTATCTGTTGTGGCTGCAGTTCCTCTTCTTCGACAGAGACACAATTTGTGTCTGATGCATCTGATTGGCTTCTTTCAGCTCTCTCTTGCGAGGTGGTTACTGCTTCAGCCCATTCCCATATCTTTTTCAATGCTTGCAAACTGTCATTCTCTGCTGCCTTATGCCAAGCAGTTTGTCCCCAACGGTCTTTGTCTAACAACCTCTTTGTTACAGTGCTTAAGTCTTCCCCTGATTTTAGGCTCTTTAGCAAAAACTCAACAATATGCACGTTATCTTCCTTCGCTGCTTCATGTAGTGCTGTTGTGACACTTTCATGGCTTCCTTTCTTTTCTCTCTCTTTCCACTGTCCATCAAGTTTTTTCCTAACCTCTTTCAACACCTCGTCAGATGGCTCAGATTCTTTCAATTGTCCATCCAGGAAGGCTCTAATTACATGACAGTCTGTTTCTAATAAAACTATATTTAGTAAAAGATCCTGCACTTTTGTGTGTTGTTTAGTTTTCTCTGTCAATTTGTTTATTAGGAACTCAGCCACAAAATATTCAGCAACAGTGCGGTGGATGAATTGCGGCTTACCTTCTTGGTTTATATGCACTATTCCAATCCTAGCCACCTCTTCACCTGAAAAATTTTCATGGTCAAAGTTTTTCAGAAATGTCACCTGATCCTCAGTAAACAACGCCTGTAAAGCTAACCGCTGATGCTCCACTGTTAAGTTTTTGACATCGCGTTTTCGTTGGTCTTCTGCAACCAAGTTGCCAGCTGGTGTTTTAGGTTTTTCCCTATAATATATGTCTTTTTTCCTCTCAATAAACATTCTGTATAATCCCAGCACATCTAGCTTCTGCGGTAACTCAGGCTCGGGTTTCTTTGACGGATCAAATGATCTAAAATCCCCTTCAAAACCCTCGGCTAGTAGGCAAGTTTGCAATGGGATGCCGGTGAACTCTTTTTCCTTATCGCTAATTGACTGTGCGAACATCTTTATTAATGCTTTAGCATAAATTTCTAACCGGTGTGGAGGCGTGGCTTCGAAGTTTGGAATTTGAGACCAGAATTTCTTAAGAAATTCAACTTGCTCGACTTCGGAGAAGGGCTGTAAGGTGTAGGACAGCTGTTGTAGACTATCCTCCAATTCCTCTTTCAGATGGGGTCGGGTGGTGACCCACAGCTGCTCTAACGAAGTGTGCTTCAGAACTTGCAGCATGTCAATGACTGTCTGTTTGTATTTTGGACTGATTTCATCAAAACCGTCCACCATTATCACTACTTTGCTAATTTCATTTCCTTCAAAGCTCTTCTTAAACAACTCCTTCTCTAAATGAGATTCAAGCTTTAGCACTTCCTTTGATACAAATTCAAGTACCCATCCTTTATCCATCTTCCCTCTTTGCATTTCCATGAGTACTTCCGTATAGTCATTTAAATTGATTCTCACCAACCAATGGGCTGGGTTATCTTCCTTGATTCTTTTAGACAGGTAGGTCAGTACGGTGGTTTTACCCATTCCTGCTTTGTCAGCAATTAGCATGACTTTATGGCGCTTTGCCTGCTGCAACAGCTCGTCTAAATCTTTAGGAGCATAAGATTGGCATTTATGGGCATCAATATATTGACGTAATGTCGTTAAATTCCCTTGCGACTGCTGCCAAATGAGTTCCCCTGACTTATCTTCCACCAGCCAATGCACGTTACTCTTTGGATTCTGTTCACAGAGCTGTTTGAATTCCTGTTCACTACTGCCAAACAAATCATGAAATTTTCCTGCTCTTGCATCACTTGAAATGTCCTGTTTAATAACAATATTGTGATTAAAACTTCTATCAATATAGTACTTCTCATTGTAACCACAGCAAGCAGATGTTACAGGTTCTTCACCAATTCTGAGCTCAGTTTCTTGTAACAAATCAGCAAGGGGAAATGAATCTGTAATTGATTCGACAGATTTCAGCTGATTTAAGGCAATTCTAATGCCTTGAAAAATCACTGTCTTCTCCAACATTTTTCTCTGTGAACTGGCAGTTAAATCACTCCAATTTAACTGTTCATCTGTTGTAATGAACCCTTCACCGAGTGTTTCTGTAGCTATTTCTTGTATAAAAGCAGCGATGTCACTATCTGACTGTGTGGTCAGAATAATTTTCATAGTCTTCTTCTGTTTCAGAATGCTGAACAATTCTTGGAACATGTCTCTTAGCTCATCATTAACTGTCTGATAGGTCTCGCACGCTATCATCAGTAGATGCGGTTTTTCCATAGATGTCAGTAGTGCATTGAAATTTATCATTCGATTGACTGTTAGCAACCGCTGCAATTTCAGTATGGCATAGTGACCTTCACTGGAGTAGTTGGGCGTACAGGTTGTATTTTGGAGAACGCGATAAACCTTTGTTATTCCTGTCCAAACATCTCCATCACGTATTTGTAACTGCCAGATTTGCTGGTTACTAGTAAGAAATTCCCTTAAACTCAAAGCGCTGGGGTTAAAATTTAGTGCGCTGTTTTGAATCTTAGCAGCATAATGTTGAGTTTCGTATTGATAAGCTCTATTTCTCATTTGGGATGATAACATTTGGCCCTTTACGTCCTCCTGCATGTGCGGGAAAAGTCGTACCAACCGCTTCATGTATGTTATCAGGGCGTGCAAAGTGCCAGCGTCTAGACAGCGAACACTTCTGTTGTCAATCTCGAAATTCTGTAACTTTTGTTCAGCTTCCCTTTCCGCCTCAGCATTACTCAGTACAGAAAACAGTTCCTTAGGTTTAAAAAATTCCGGAACGTTACGTAACCAGCGATATCGCTCCAGGAACTCCCGCTCATCCTGAGTAAAAACGCTTAGACTTTTGGTGCATTCGTCGAAAGCCTTAGTTTGATAATGTAACGGGTGGTAACCCTTGGGCACTTTGCTAGAGGAAATGTCCTTTATCTCAGGGTGGTATTTATTAGGGTGCTTTGCATATTTAAAGAATTCTTTTAATTCTGGTCCATACATTTTGCCTTCACGAAGAGGCCAATCGACCACCTCTTGTATTTGTAGTTCACCTTTATCGTCTTTACGTACTTGCCCCGTTTCAGGGTCAAAGGCTTCCACAATTTTGTCCATTTTATGTGTTGCATAGTTGTACAATGTAGTCTCTTTTTCGTTCCAGTCCATATCAGACAAATCAGTAAAAATGCGATAGACTGTTCCTAAATGTGAGTTACAGGTATTGATAAGATTTGGAGCAGACAGATAACTGGTAATGTCTAAGTGCTGCAAATCAATGGAACTCCCGTGTTGGCGTACGTCAAATGTTGTTTTCATCTTCAACAACATCTTTTCGCAACCTGGACTCTCAAACGCTACTGTGTGCGGATGATAAATGTGTGTGACGTCATGACTGTCTTGTACAGTGCTGCTTGCAAGTGGTTTCTTTTGTTCTATTTTCTGTTTCTTAAGAAATGTACCTCCTTCCACTTCAAGGTGTTCAGTGGTAAAGGTTGTGATCTGGGCCAACCAACCCCCTAAAGAGTGACCGGTGAAAAACAGATCGAAACTGACATTCTGTTTTTTCTCTATTTCTTGCAGAACTGCGACCACCTTATTAGCAAATGTGCTGGCTGAATTCATTTGTGGGACGTAGTTGTTGGATAAAATACCTTCAAGGTCTGTGTACAAATCCTTTAAAAAATTAGAAAAATTGTCAGTGTCAGTCCCTCTATGAGCAATCACCACTTGCTGATGTTCCGGGTGCCAGTAAGCTATTCCAAAATAGCCGTTCTCATCCCCAGCATTACATGCTGTTGTTAGCAACTGCCAGCCGTCAGGAGGCTTAGGGTATTCATGTGTGCAGTCTTCGTATGCCATGTTGGCAAACAGGGCCAACACGTGGGGTGTGGGGTAAGGGGGCGTTGCCTTGAGTTGATCAATGGCGGATAATTTCTCCTTTGCATAAAACTGTTTGATTTTTTGTTTAAAATCATCGTGGCTCAATTTTAGCTTTTTGTCTACTGTTAGTTTTCCTGAGAAAGGCGGCAGAACAGTTGTCTTTGCTGGTCGGCTAGTCGGAACTGACTGAGAAGTGTGTGACATTGCTAAATGTGAAGTAAATCTTTTCAAGGCGTAAATAATCTCTGCATGATTACATTATTCAGCCAAATGTAAAGGCGCTTTTCCATCACAGTTTTTAATGCCAGTATCTGCTCCTTGGCTTACCATAAATTAAACAAATGCAAATAATTTTCTTCAATCGTCAAGTTCAAAGCAGTGTTCCAATTATCACGACAGTCTTGTGTATTTGTATCATTTTGAGGATTTTTCCCTAAAATTCTCTCTTTTTTTTTGTGGAAATATTCTTTTTGCTTGTAACAAAAAGGAGTTCTACATTAACCCCAAACTCTTCACAATTAGAACGCTGACACCATATATGTGTTTCTGAGTCAACCTTCCCATTAATTTTACAGGACAGATGGACTATCTAGTTAAAGTGTCTGTTAGAGAAACAGGGAACCATGAACGTAATTTCGTCATTGTCTAATGGACTGAAAGGACGGTTTATTCTTATAACACGGTGAAATATGAAACATGAAGCGAAGACCTAAACAAATTTTTAAAAGAAAGAGTTCATCAGACATTTAAGACACGTTACTTGTGTATCTGCAGTAAAGTATCTTATTTCTTTCTTATTATATCTACTGAGAGTAGAATGAAATATAAAACTAATATAATATAAACCTTCACGGGATATGCAAGACCGGCTCACACCAAAGGAACATCACTAAAGTTGTAGTACTAGTACGTGGTTCGATGCTCTCCGCTTATTACAATTTTGAAAGAAGTCCTCAGCCCTTTCTACACGCTCTGTTGTCGTCTGCAATGTCCTCACATATAGCTAATTATGCTCGAATGGCTTCGCTTTATCTGACACCTGTACTGAACTGTACTGCCTGCAGTTTTGGACACTTCACGTAAACTTGCAGCACACTGGGGTTCTACAGGCGCACTGTGAAGAAAATTCTGACAGGGAGTTCAGCAGCTCACAAGACACTAACATTTAGTATACATACTGCTAATATTGCCTGCTGAGTAACTGTTGGTCACTGTCACTCTGAAGTGTTTACTGCTCCTTGTGGTCACTGTCACTCTGCTCCTCACCGCCGCTCTCCAGTGGTAATGAACGTCCCCGGTCCCCGTACAGCCTCACGTCCAAAAGATGCAGCAGCCAGTCACTCCTGCCATTTCAACACAGTGCTGTACCCAAGATCCTACAGTGAATGTCTACTGCCATTAAACCCCAGCCGTCGTTACATCGCAGGTGCTGCTTCTTCAGTCCAAGATTATCACAAAATTTTCTCAGTCACAGCATTATCTTCACTGGCATCTCTGCAGACCTGTCAACATATACATAATGCTATATAATGTAACGCTATAAGCAGTCCGGTGCAATGCTGCTGATCTACCCAGGCTCCTGCCCTAAATGTCCAACTGTCAAAATGTTAATATAATACCTACTGACACGTGCTTAAATTCTCTGGAATTTCTCACCTTATACCTTCGCACAATGAACAAGCAACAGCCATCACGATTAGTCTCTGGTTCTTAAGCTGTTTACAGCACAGAAACTATTACAAAATAGAACAACAGATCTAATTACAGTACGTGAGAAGGAAAAGCTGTGGATTTTTTTTTAAAGATTTTATCTTACAGATTTCCTGAGGTAATACCCGAAAATTCTAACTCTCCTGTGCAGTACCCTGTAAGACATTTGTTATCACAAATATTGATGCTACATCACGAACTAAGACGCAGCGTGTGACACACACATTTAGTGAAGTTCAATTGAACGGCGTAAACCTGAAGATGGAGGCAACTCGACCCTTCGAAGCATTTGGAACTGCCTCACATCCCACAAGAACGGAACCTCCAGTACGCATTAGAAACAACGCTTAGAGAACTTCGTCATTTCTGTCCATTCGTCCGTCTTTCCTGAAGAAATATCTTGGCTCCAACTGGACGGAAATTCTTTGTATTTGATGTCTGAGAACTTTTCGAAAATCTATTTAGAAAATCTAAGTTAATTTAAAACATGACATTTGTAACGGTACCTTACACGAAGACCGATGTACATTTAAAATTGTGACTACCAGATTTCTGCATATAATGAGTATTTTTCTTACAAACTTTGTACAGAAATTTAAATAACTTTCAGTGTGTTTAATTTTTTCCTAAAATTGTGAATTATGAAATAAGGCGGCAAAATTTAGTGGTCAAGCAGGCCACAGATGGCAATATAATACGGCGCATGCGCTGTTCATGTTGCGTAAATAAGGCAAGAAAGCACACTCACACTCCTAACGTTCAGTACATATAGATATTCCACTGCTACGACGGTTATGCAGACACGCCTGAATGTTACGTCATAATCCTAAAGTCTTACTTGTCACAATTTATTTTTATATTTCACAATATCAGTAATTGTAACAATACTGAGAACTGAACCTGCAGTGACTGTTGTTTGTAGTTCTGAAGTTTTGTGTTTCTACTGTCATTGGTTGTGTTCGACTGATATAGCGGTTGGTTTGTTGGTTTGATGTTTAAAAGACAACAGAATGTATCGCCTTACGGTAAAAGTGTGACAGTGACTGAGACGGTTTTCAAAAAACGGACGCTTGCTGGAGAGCTTTTGGTAAAGAACTGTCATAGCGAGCTGCATGAAAATTCAAGAGATAGTTTAGTCGTCGATGTTATATGACAGACGGACTGACGGCCGGCTGTGTTCTGCACGTAACACTTTCACTTTATTTCTATAAGAAACTAACAACCATGCAGCGACGTGACTGGAAGCAGCGAGTGGCGGATAATGGTGAATTAAGGTGCAGTATAACGTAGCTGACAATATTAAATGTTCCTGACTCACACTAAAGGCAGTAACATTTGATCGAAACCATTTCACCTTATCTCTTGTTATCGCACCTACAGAAAAAAAGGCATCTGCGAACGTCACACGTGGCAGTAAGAAAACCAAATTATACTGCAGGATGGAGAAATAAATCATCGTCCATATGCAGTATTTTGATCTGATTCGTGACAAAATAGTATATAAAACAGCACTGTTGTGGTAAAGGCTGATATTGAGACATTTGTAATTACAGAAGTTAATAGGACAGATGTTGCGCTGTGTGATATATACGACACTGTCAAATTAGTGTGCCGTCTGCCCCCCCCCCCCCCCCCACCAAAATATCTGAAATTGTACCTGGACTGACCACAAATTAAAGCCTTTTCCCTGATGTACTGGGAAGCGCATTTAGTAAAATACACGATACAAAGAAAGTTAAATACAACATACAATATTAGTGTACTGCAGTAGCTAACAGATGGTACCTTAATGATAGAAATTAACGTCGGTGGTTGCTGTTGGTTGCTTAGCGGACAAGATAGCAAATTAAGTTTCAGTAAATATTTGTACCTTTCACCATAAAGAAAACAAGATAAATTATTATACCGTGCATATATATATATATATATATATATATATATACACACACACACACACACACACACACACACACACATACACACACACACACACACACACATATACACACACACACACACA
>Ga0268261_10002987_pt1 | contig 12296 bp, 9 predicted proteins | sample TergutNc150P1_FD_190353 | JGI IMG/M metagenome (GOLD analysis project Ga0268261, IMG submission 190353) | Nasutitermes corniger P1 segment gut microbial community from laboratory colony in Florida, USA - Nc150 P1 (SPAdes) (version 2) | ecosystem: Host-associated > Arthropoda: Insects > Digestive... | reverse complement strand
CACACACACACACACACACACACACACACACACACACACACACACACACACACACACACACACACACACACACACACACACACACACACACACACAATGTCCTAAAAGTTGCTTTGCCAAGATAGTAAAGCACTGAACTACATTATTTCTAATCGCTTCAATTGTATTTGCAACAGTTGGCAACACTGTTGTTACACTTGCACTTGTTTGTATCAACTGTTGTGCTACTGTGTGTGTACTAAATTTGCATCTTCAAATTGCTAAAGCAATAATTCCCTGCACCATGTGTATAACATCAGTACAGCAACTTTGCGGGCACCCAGAAACTACTTAAAGCTGACAACAATAAACTGAAATGTAACACAATGACTCGTACTATGGCCATGCTACAATGCAGCAGTTAAGAAACTTCAGTCAGTCTACTATAATTAAACAGAAAAGCCACAGTGGAATGACAGTTTTTTTAAAAAATAAATGCAGACAGTATCACACAACAGATCTGTACATAAATATGGACATTTCAACACTTGAAGATGAGGCCACTGAGGTGTCTCAAAATGTCTGGCACCACTCACCCAGAGATTCAGCTCCACATCCCAGAAGATCTAAGACCTCACCTGCACCAGTGTAAATGCCTAAAAACTCAAAATAAATTGACACTTGCCATAAAATATAGATATCATACAAAACCTACAACTTTCACTCATAATATTTGTTCACGTAATTTAAAAAAATACGTTCCAGTGTTCCTAACTATCTGTATCAACAACAGATATATTTGCTCTTGTACACTACATACTGAACATTCTATATCTACTATAACAGTTCAGGGTGATGGAAACAATGAAGAAAGAAAATGTATTTGTATGCATAGTCAATGAATATGAATATGCTAGATGAATGCATATTTGGAAAGAAAACACTTGAAAATTTAAAACTGTGGACACTTCTCCACTCCAAATTGAAGTACATATTCTCAAATACATACTTTTGTTGCTGTTCTGTACCTCACATTGGTCTTGATGCTACTAAATGAAAAAATAAATCATATTACTGGTCTATTTTGATATAAAGTAAGGTATAAGTAGACTGCAAGCAGTAGAGATAAATTTCCTATAGACTATTATGCAAGAAGGTAAAGGTAAAGTCATCCCTGTCTGTGCCAATAACGCATATAGGGCAAGCAGAAGCGTAGTTCTTATCATTCACAACCTCAGCCTAATTGGGGGGTGAGAGGTCAACTTAATGTCATGGCTGCTTTACCCCTGAACTGCTGCATCCACTGCATAGGAGGCTTGGTGAGCCCTAGAGTCAGTCTTGGCATCTTGAAAAGAAAAAAACTCTCTTGCCCGTCAAGTGATTGAATCCCAGATAATCCAGCCCGTAGCCTAGTCACAATTACCAACCATGCTATTCCAGCTTCTGTATAAAGGACACAAAATGTAAACTCAAAATTATGACATTACAAACATCTGAAAGTATAAACACTACAAGAAAAAATGGTGACATTAAGGATGGGATTGAATGCACATGTGTTGTGCTTAAAACCTCTGACAGCATGATTAGTTAGGAAATGTAGATATATATAACGTAACACAAAATACAGGTCTTTCCACCCCTTAGGTTTAATTAACTTGAAAACCACAAGACATACAGAAACACGGTACTTGGCATAAAGTGTTTCATTTTTCCCTGCAACCTTTTTTTGCTTCAATAAATATTTACTGAGTTAATCTTGAGATATGTGCAGAAATACACATTGCTGTCCAATTAAAAAAAATCCAAAGTCACATTTTAGTAACACAACTATTGAATAAAATTTAATGAAAATCCATTTGGCAGTTGAGTTGTTCCATGTGAACAGACAGACTGACAATTCAATGCTATACAATATAATTTTTTTCAACTTTCCATTACAAACACATACAAAGCTGATAATGTTGAATAAGTGTCCACTGGCAAGACCATGTGACAGAAGATATCCACAAGAAACAGAATGACGTTACGTAGATCTACAAGGGATTCTTATGAAAGGACACAAAGGAATGGAGAACTCTCTGTCATAAGGTAAAACACCTTGGAGGAAACATAAAAAATGACAATAACAATAAAAGTGATAATTTATTTACATACAATAACATGCATAAAATGCTCAATTAGAACTTATTCAGACACTGGAGAAGAATGTTACGCAGCCGAAGACGCAGCTGTTCATCACCCTCACAGAAAATGTGTGTTGATGAGTCCTCCACCTGAATCAGTGTGTCTTCATTTTGCTGGAAGCAAAGCACACATTATTTAGTGATGGATACCAATGTAATACAGACACTTAAATTAGAAAACTGAATTCTGTGTTAGTATATATCACACAGAATACATAGGCAACACAACTGTTTTTTAAAGTGTGTTATTCAATGACAGTTTCAATTACTAATATTACACAGTGTCAGGTAATGGCTGAGTGTGGCCAAATAGTTTTCAGCTATGAACCAAGAAAGATGGCAATTTCAAGTGTACGGAGGTCATAAGAGTGATCAAGATTGCTTAGCTGGGAGAACCATCACACAAACACCATAACCTACTGAGAGAATTCTCAGAGATCCAAACATCATTGCATGAAACTAATGTAGGTGCAGTCGCAGAGATCTACCGGCATGGTGAACCAATGACTGCCACCTCGTTGCATAGTGACTCACTGATGATACAACACGAGCTTTCAAGAATGTCAGTACAAAGGCTACCACATGTTCATTCATTCTTGAATGCATCCTCACATCAACAATTTTCAACAGAATTCTGTTTCTTTTTCAGTCTTCAGTGGCTGATTTTCAAGAGGTTTCTCTGCCAAAATACTGAGATCACTACTTGTTTGTTCAGACTTACAACCATCCCATTGTGATAACCTTAATTTGATCACTCAATCAGCAGTGTGCGTGGCCTGTAGAAATTGTTAAATTCCTCTTTATTCCTGAATTACTGTGCAGTGTTATTGCAACAATGACAATCTGCACAGAGCTGTAAAACATAAATGCACCACTATGCACCACAAAGTTTCAGCACATCAAACAGAACATGGTGGCACATCAGGCTGTGTTTGGGAAAGAATGGTAGGCATACAGACTCATTTAATACAGAGCAACTCTTGTCAAACTGTAATGTAAAGTAGGGTGACTTTTCAGCTGCTCTGTTTATGTGAGCCTGTTCACAGTACTGTATGTATTTGTGGGCCTACACATTTCAATTACTTCTAGGATTACATCTTCTTAATATATATGTCACATGTACCCTTCACTTAAAACAAATATTCCAAAATATCTCTCCAAGTACAAAATAATTATTACAACTATAAACATAAGGATATAACTTGCTCAGAAAGGCTTAAATAATTGGTTATAGTCCTTACTTCCTCTGCAGCTTACCACAATATACCTTCCTTCTTCTCATTTCCCAGACAGAGGAGGCTGTTCTTATTGGACATTTCTTCTAAACCCTTTTCATATGCGTATGTCTAACCTCCACCATGCCCACTCTCTGTTTCAACCCTATTACAACACAGCACATACTATTCTCTCCATAAAATTCCCTTTGTACCAGCATTTCAGTCAAGACAGTCTTCCCTGATAAAAGGATTCAGGTCACCTGGGATGTGACACTGTGTCACTGGGATGTGGTTCTTGGCATTTTAAAGGGACATACTGCCATCAGCTTCAAGCATGCCAAGAACTCCATGACTACTGGACTATCCCAGAAGACCTGAATCCCCAGCAACACCACTGTGAGAATCTTAAATCTTACATTTTCTGATATCCTAGCAGCACTCATTATAATTAATATATGAATCATCAAAGTGTTACGATTTTATTACCAAATGAATGATGTAGCCACTGGCAACTTGCTCCACCTTGGCATCAGTGATCCCTTCCTGGGTAATCTTCTGAATGAACTCATCAATATCCAATGATCCCCATGTGTAATTCCTTGGTTTCTTGTTCAGAATATCTTCCACAAGCCGAATTCGCTTCTTACCTACAGTGGTAACTGCTTTTGTCTCCCCTTCCTCTAAAACCTGTAGCAAAACAATCACATCAATAGTTCTTTGTTCTTACAGTCAAGTAAGAAAGAGAAACATCTCATCATATAGCTCTTGCAATTGATCCATTCATCTCATATCCCAATATGGAGGGTCATTTTTATGCAGTTTCCTGTCAGAACAAATGTACATCCAGGATGCCAAGCCTGCCCATCCATGTTTCTTTAATCTCCCCAAATTCTGCACTAATTTTAATGAAATGTGGATGTCTACACTGAACAATGTCAGGCAAAAGCAAAACATTTTGATTTGCTTTATGTGAAGTTCAAATCTACTTCACCAATTTCTCAAAAACGGCTTACATAAAGAACTAGCATGTAGTGTAAACTATGAGCCCATCCAATATACATCTCAATAAGGTTCACAACTTCAACTTTAAAGAACTTTAATTACTGTGATAGTTAAAAAATACAAATGAAAAAATTTATGACTGTGCAGTGTCATGTCTACTTCTTCTGAATACCTGTTTCAAATTCTCTGCCAAATGTGACCACAGTTAAATGTAAGTACTAAACAAAACTTGATATTCCCCCAAGGTCTAAATGTTACAATAAACACGGCTACTGTTTTTGCCATTGTCCGTTGTTTTGAGTTTCTTCTAACACAACGTTCTGTAAACTGTATCTTACTTCATTACATGAAATGAAGAAGCTCCCACTCAGTTGGGTAAGTTAGAAAGAGCTAATCTCAATCTCTGCATCTGCATTAACAGGTATGCTATGATTTTCATAGAGCAGCATTTCAGAAATACCTGGTTGTGGAACAAACTACATGATCGGAGCTTCACATCAAGTTCCATTTGAAAATTGCTTAGATGTAGGACTGAGCACATTACTTGTGTTTCATGGAGGTGCACTTAAGAAGTACCTGGCTGTGGGCTGCCTACAATGACTCCAAGTCTCTCACTGTCTTGAAAGTGGGAAGCTCCCACCTGTAAGACCAGTCACCGGACTGAATTTTTCACGTATTCCTCAGTCCCATTACACAAGTTCCAGCATATAACCTTCAAATAACATGTGGCTGCTTCTTCCCACAACATTCTCAATTTAAAATGCACATGATCCTACCACATCCCCTCTGATGTCACACAACTTCAGCAGTTTATATACATAGTCTGGCCATAAGTTCTGTTACAACTTTCATGTTGCCCAAAGCTGGAGACAATGAAGTGGGAGGGTTGTAGGGATGGCTGTTTTTGGACTATTGTCTCTTCAGGTACTTGTGTCAAGGCAGTTTGCTTTCCTCTGTCACAGTGTCAACATGGAGTGGGGTGTCAAAGAAAACCATGTGGATGTGACTGCCCTTCACAGTTGCGGAAAATCCTATTCTCAAATTTTCAAACTCCTAAAACCATTCAAAATTTCACAAATGTTCACCTTTCGGGCAATTAAACATTATAAGGAAATCTGGACGGTTGAAGGCAGAGCTCGGTCAGGACCCCTGAAAAGTGTGAGGGCTGAAGCTGCTATCAAAACAGTATGGGAGCGGTTTCGCTGAAATCCGCTCTTGAAACAGAAGATCATGTCCCAAAAGCCGAACATATTGACCCAATCAAGTCGTGCCTCATCAGGAATGATCTATACATGAGAGTGCACCTCAATTCAAAGGGACACCTCCTAACTCCTGCTTTGAAGGACATTATACAGACAAGAGCAGAGTGTCTCCTCCAGTGGCACACCAAGAATGGGCAAGAAAACATCCTCTTCATGGACGAGAAAATTCTCACCATCGAGGAGCAGTAAAACAACCAGAACAACAAGATTTATGCTCAAACGTTTGTTACACAAAGTTACACTACAGCCAGATTTTCCATGTGAAAGATCTATACAGGAATACAACTCCCATTTATAGGTGCATTTGAACTCTTGCGGAGTATCTCTTTTCAGTCAGTCCGCATGCATACAAAAACACAAGTACCACTACAGGAATCTTCCATCAATTTCATGTTGGGGAATTTTATACATAAATGTCTGAAAATATCAGTTTTTGTTAAAAAGTAACAAACATAATAAATACAAAGACCTAAGTGTATATTTATTTATGCATGCATCTCAAGTGTCACCAGGCTTATCCATCATGTCACATAAAAATAGAAGCAGGCATTCAAAAAAAGTTTCTGTTTTATACTTTTAGAGCACAGCCCCATTAAACTATGACTCTCAAACATCATACTTCACTGTTCTTACACACACTACATATTCTAGTAACAACAGTGCAATCCTGACTGACCTTAAATCTGTTGGTAGGGAACAGAAAAACCACTGAGATCTACTTAGAAATATGTCCCTCATTAACATTTTGTGTGGATGTGTTTGCATGTGTGTGCACACATGCATACACACAGGTTTGTGTGGCAAAAAGGCTTTGTGGTATGTGGTTTTATTTCATGGCATGTTTCCAAGGAATACAATGATCAAGTGAATTGGGGCATGCCTGCACTCATGGTTACAGCAGCAAAAGACTACTAGATATCATGCAAAACTATGAGTACCTTGAGGACATGCTTGTTATCCTTGACCTGAAGGCCCCCAGTTAGGGTTGACAGTGAAACTCCAGTCCGCACTTCACTAGGTAGGAGAAACTCAGCCAATTCTGGACTCATTTCAACTCTTCCTTGCTTTCTCTTGAGAGGCAGTGTGAGAACTTCATCTCGTTTGAAAGATATGGTAGGTCGGTCTGTTTCTACTACCAGGTCAATTCGATGAGGTGCTGTTACAGGTGGTAGGGTATAAGATTCAGGCAGAACCAGCGTGCCAGGCCTGAGATCCCTTATCAGTTTGTTAGCCTGCGTGAAATTGAGACTCGTGTCGATAGGACAGTGTACTGCTTTCATTGCAAGAGGCTGAAATGGGGCCAGTGCTTCCATGTAGGGAAAATCTGGTTCTGAAACAAGTAGGAAAGCTGAATGTTCTGTACTTTCACTTTAAGGCAAACATGGTAATAACTATGAAGCCTTTATTTTAGTAACAGGTATGTACTGTCACCTGTCCTGCATCCTAAAAACTATTCACATCCTAGATCAACAACAGCTAGAAAAAGCCAGTTATACAGAGCACAAGATTTACCATGGTCTTAGTGCACTCATAAAATGTAAAGTATTTAGGTTAAAAAAAAAGAATGTTCATTTGTAATATCTTTGCAGTGTATATGCCATGGAAAGAATGTTTCTAAAATTAAAGTAAAAAATATTCTGCATCAACAGAGCCACGTAAAATAACCATATATAGAACAGTGAAAAAATTTTGAATGAAAGGTTCAGTGATATACAAAAAACAAAAATGAAAACATATGTAGAAACTCATTAACGTACACTACATGACAATAATAATCCATATTATATTGTAAAGATGTCTGCAGCTAAATTCAGAATTGTATGATCTTGTAAAATGTGCTTAACATTCTACATGCCTGGTATAACAGCATGTAATACATTACAACAGTAATACATATTACAATGTAGTGATTTCTGCAGCTACACTAAAAAATGTGAGATCTTGTAAAATGTGGTTAAAATTTTATATGCTTGGTATTCTGTAAGTTTTGTCATTGCATATGAACATCTAATCTTGTTCTTGATCCATTATGAAACTTGTCCCTGTATTAGGTGTCACTGTGCTCTGTATAGGAGGTAATTTATTACTAGTCCAGGAATCAGTATCTCCCTATTAATATTATGCTTGGAGTGAGTGAGTCACACACCTTTCAAGTGAATGAGTAACACCCCAGTTGCTGTGTTATTTATGAGGAAGGCACTGAGATAGAAGGAAAACTTAAATATTGACTGTGACCCCTTTGTGGTATGCATTCATACTTAGGAAAGAATTGAGTAATAAGCATACAATAAAACACAGCATAACAAGAAGGCAGCACCACAAAAGATGAAATTAAAACCTGGTTTTCTCTAAGAACAAAGAAACAACTGATGAAGGAGGCCACGAAGTAGCACACATAGTACATCAGCCTATCCTAATATGAGTCTGTGGTTAGTTATTAATCAATCATGTGCAGTACTTTGCAATACAAGGCATGCAGAATATTATGCTTTATTTTTCCTGTAAACTGAATGAGCCAAGAAAGCAGTTTCTGCCAGGCTTACCAAGAACAGATCTGGTCAATAATTCGGGTTTGCTTCTATTACTCAAAACTGAAGTACAGTATATGTTAAGAGAAAGGTGCAAACGTTTTCAAAAAATGTAGGAGTCGCCTCAAAATTCTAGGTGCCAGAAGGGTGATATAAAACAAATTTTGTACTGAAAGCCCACAAATATCATGTGACTCCATGCATAATTTCCCTCGGCAAGCCTCAGCTACACACTGTGTCACAGGTGGTGGATGGCAAAAACAACCCACAGTAGTGGGTTGGCTGCAAATCAGGGAAAACCCAAATAAGCAGCCCAGACCAAGGAGGTTGTATTATCAGGCTGTGGTAAACTTGGAGATGGTTGGCCTAGGGCAAGCAATGCAACATGTAACCCACTAAAATAGTGTGATGTGGTGAGTCATGCCACCACTAAATAAGCACAACACCTGCTGTCTTGCAGGTGAACAGGGATCTTCAGAGGCTAAGGGAGAGAACCCTGACAGAAAATTCTGGCAAGTTGAAAGGCCTTATGGCTGGAAACACAGCCATCCATCTGGGAAGGTGGGCCAATCCCCCACATTCTCAAAAATTTTCTTATTACAGAAATCAAAGAGAAGCAATGCCAAACGGTACTCTAAACAACCACATGCACAAAAAAGGAATATGATTATTGGTACATGGAGACAGACAGGGTTGTATATTACCTCCCACTTTATTTCTTTTAGTGTTGGACAATGTCATGAACAAAGTCACAAAAGAGAGAAAGAGAGGAATACAATGGAGAATGATGGAAAGGTTAGAAAATCTTGATTTTGCTGATGACATTTGTTTACTTGCACAAAGATCAAGTAATATAAAAACAAATACAGAGAAATTAGAAGAGGAGGCAGCCAAGGTAGGACTTAGAATAAATGAATTTAAAACTAAGAAAATAAAAGTCAACCCTAGTACGGATCTGGTATTAATAAATGGTAAAGAGATGGAATAAGTTAAATCTTTGACATATCTTGGCAGCACTGCTGCTATAGGTGGTGCAATCTTAGGGAATGTCTATAATCATATCAACAAGGCAAATTGGGCCTTTGTAAAGTTGTACCCAGTTTGTAAGAATAAAAATATATTAGTTACAACTAAAATTCAGTTGTTTAATTCAAACGTTAAGCCAGTCCTACTCTACGGGTGAGAAATGTGGAAAATAACTAAACGGATAAGTAATTCACTCCAATTGTTTGTAAACCAATGCCTGTCATGTATTTTAAATGTCAAATGACCAGATAAGATTTCAATAGGAATTTTGGCAGCAAACAAAACAAACACCTACTGAACACCACATAATGGGAAAAAAAATGGCAATGGATTGGCCATACACTATGTAAACCACTAGGTGCAACAGAAAGAAATGCACTGAACAGGAACCCTCAGGGTACAAGGAAAGGAGTAGACCAAAAACAACCTGGTAAAAACAACAGATAGGGAACTGCAGAAGGCTGGAAAAAGGTGGAAAGAGACTTAGGACTAGCCTTATATAGAACCAAAGGGAAGGGCTTCATGACAGTCCAGTGTTCCATGTAAGAACGAAGAAAAATGTTGATGACCACACAAAAATTTAGTCACCCAGGCAACCTGGCACCCAGGATTTGTTGCACCTCCATGTTAAAGAGATCACCTCCCTCTAGTGCTGAGGTTAAGAGTGCATGGAGATGTATTACTACCCCTCATATTCCTTCATGGGATGGTGCCTAACTGCAGGGATTTCACATTACAGTAAGAGACAGCACTACTGAATGAAATACTTGATTTTAGTCCCCAGCAAAAAGTCTCTCTTTCCAACATAAAAAATCCAGGTCAAGTATATCTCAAAAGGGTTTTACCTGTCATTCTGTGATTATAAAACATCTTGGTGACTTTACATAACCTGTAAGACTAAACATAAGTTGTAATACAAACAGGGATGGTCATTTTATGTGAAGTTCAACCAAATGTATCTATGGCACCTTATTTGAAATAAAAAAAAATAAATAAATAAATTACAGATGGAGAATGCAGTACAATAGGCATAAACATCAGTTTACATCTGCGAAACTAGGGGGGAAAAAGTCGTACTTTTATTGTACGAACATGATAATACACAAACTCGGTAGATGATACACAACCAGTAAATATACCAACTGACTTACATTATTCATTTGGAACTTGAAGTGCTCCTGTGTTAGTCTGGTCTGTTAGGTGCTCACTCACAAGTCATTCCAGAGGAAAATAATTTGTTTGTAGAAGACATCACTGTCACAGTTTGTTATGCACATAATATAGTGGGCTGTAGGTCTTCAGATGCTGACAAATATTAAATGGGGGAATTCTAATTATTCCTTAGCCAGTGTGTTGCTGTTGTTACATGACAGCATCAAATAGCTTGGCCATTGAAATGTGTGATTTTTTAAACATCCAAAGCAATAAAAACAGGGGTTCATACGTAATGTCCGTAAGTCTGCTTTCATTGTCATAATTTCTCAGTGATGAGCATGGCAGTGATCCTATCAAATTATGCATGTAACTTACTTCAAAGAGTTAAGATGGTGAGATCTAAGGTTCTGATGGACAACAGATTCCTCTGAAATACCGGTACCTATCCACCAAACCACATGGTGTCACATCCCACAAGTCTGTAATCTTCCAGAATCACGATGGATAAGGAACAAATCATCAGTAGTTTTCTTATTGTAAGTACTACACAATTCTGAGAGGGTAAAACTATCAGACTGAACCGTAAGTAATAACATACTAGTTCAATGAAGAGAAAGAAGTCTTGAAGTAAATGATATGCATTTTTGGTAGGCTATGAAATATATAAGACTGTCATTTACAACTACTAATTGTACGCACTTGATATTGTGAAACATAAATTTATTTGTATTAATACTGAATGTTGCATTATCAGTGAACACTAAAGGCTTACCAGTTGTAAATATATTTCATGAATGCTTAGTTTTTGCTGTTTTTTTTTACTCTTTCCTTCAAGCCCATGACTGATCCAAGACATATGTCAAACAATGCTGAACGCGTGTAGGTGAGAACTTACCTGTGAAGACAATAGCATTCTGAGCATTGGACCCCCACAACTCAACAAAGTGAACAGCATCTCCAAACCTGAGACTTGGGTGGCCACAGAAAACTACACAAGGCTGGCGATAGTCAGTGCTGAATCCTTCTGTATAGATGTGTTTGAAATGCTTTAAGCGACCATTACGAACTAGGCCAGCATGAGGAAATGGTTCCTCTGGTAAGTACACTTTGTTTTGCTTTACTGTTGACAACCATTCAGCCAAAATATTTGAGTATGCAAGTGACGTGTCTGCCACAGGTGATATGAAGAACATAGGTGTTGTCCCCATTCCTGAGTTTTCAAGATGGCTGGAGAGGCACTCAAATAAGTCATACACAACTCCAGATGGATAGCAAGGAATGAGGACACTACCACCACACCTCAGTGTTGTAGCCACTGTCATGCACAATTCTCCCAGCATTGAATCAGGATTTGCAGTTGGAGTCTGTGTTAGTCCAGTGAGTATTAATACATTTGCATTCTTTAGAGCTGTCTGATCCATGGGTCGTGGGTGTGTTGTCAGTGTGGAGGAGCCACTAACATATGCGACCTTCTCATAGTGAGAGGAAATGACCCAGTTACTAGAGCCAAGGCAGTATCCAGAGCTGACTGCCATTACATTCACTGCTCCGTAGATATCCAATTTCTCATTGTAACCAACCATCTGAAAGATTAAGATTCATTAGCATAGTTTAAAACAATGTGTATCAAATCTTATGCAATACAGCCTATACACACATTCCTGTAAAACTTGTAAATGGACATGTCTTCAGTTGAAACTGTGATCACTCCATGCCTCTGAATCATGTTACAATAGATTCAGTCATTTTTTAGGTATACATACATGCACAGGATCTATTAAAACTGCTCTATTCATCTGTCTGCATGCATACTGGAACAAAGAACCCCACACTATCAACACTGAGGAAATTTATGAGAAAATGGTAAGGCATTTCAATGTTCATTTACACTGGACAAAGATAATGGACATGTCTCTCTCTCTCTCTCTCTCTCTCTCTCTCTCT
>Ga0268261_10002986_pt1 | contig 12297 bp, 19 predicted proteins | sample TergutNc150P1_FD_190353 | JGI IMG/M metagenome (GOLD analysis project Ga0268261, IMG submission 190353) | Nasutitermes corniger P1 segment gut microbial community from laboratory colony in Florida, USA - Nc150 P1 (SPAdes) (version 2) | ecosystem: Host-associated > Arthropoda: Insects >... | reverse complement strand
GTTGTCAGGTAGAGGTCTTCTGCGACAAGCTGATCACTCGTCCAGAGGAGTCCTACCGACTGTGCTGCGTCGTTGTGTGTGATCTAGAAACATCAAGAATGGGTGCTCCATATATATATGACATTAGTCGCCTAAGGGTTAAGGCTGATGTGGCCAGGAGTGTACTCGGAAAAGTCATACAAAGTATTGCTAGATTTTCTCTAACTGAGCGTCTCGAAGTCTGGATTTTAGGATGCTTGTTGGTAACGGCCGAAAAAAGACAAAGGGTCGGTCTTTGGACGTATTGAGTGCGATTAAAAACAGCATTTTCGTTGTGAAGGCAGCTTTTCTGTTTGGCAATATGCATGCAATAATTGCTATGGCTAGGCTAAATAATGACCCAAAGTACAATTCATACAGGAATGGGAATGGTTTGAAAGATCTTGTCGGTCTTTGGACGTATTGAGTGCGATTAAAAACAGCATTTTCGTTGTGAAGGCAGCTTTTCTGTTTGGCAATATGCATGCAATAATTGCTATGGCTAGGCTAAATAATGACCCAAAGTACAATTCATACAGGAATGGGAATGGTTTGAAAGATCTTGTTGAAGATTTCTTGAATGCTTCCGGTGTATATTTATCCAATGGCGGAGGTTTGGAAGGGCTTCAACAGTTTCAAACAGTACCTTTCGGATTACAAAATTATTGTGTTTGATGATTTGTTCCGTGATATGGTTACGTTTAATGGAAGTCACCTTTCGGCCAAGAATTTGTACCTCCTATATGATCGGGACTCTGGGCATTATAATGTAATTACCAATCTGAAGGCTGCAAAGGCAAAAAGGTATATATGTAACGGCTGTGACACGTTATACGACTATACACACAAGTGTGACAAAGTTTGCTCCCTTTGTACTGTTACGTCACCCTGTACTAAAGATCAGTCCAATTATTTTTTACATTAACAGACGGTTTCTCAGTGAGAAGTGTTTCCAGAATCATCTAATTCTCAAAGTGAAAGGCAAGCTACTATGTCAGTGGAGACAAGTATGCCGAAATTGTTCATATTTGGTAACATCTTATTCGAAGCATGAATGGTGTAAGAAATTATGCACTTTTTGTAATAAGAAACAACCTTCAGGCCATTTATGCTACGTGGCTCCATTGAAACTTAGCAAGCTGTCAAACGAGTATTTGTACGTCTTCTTTGATACGGAGTGCACACAAGACCTTGAAAAGTGTGATGAGTCTTTTGAGCACGTTCCGAAACTCATGTGTGCTCAGCAGATGTGTTCTAAATGTGAAGATGGATGATGTCAATGTCGATTGTGAACAGTGTGTAAGGCCTGTCCACACGTTCTGGCAAGACCCTGTTGGCAAGTTTATCGATTATCTTCCACTACCTAGGCCATTCGCTGACAAGATTTATGTCATTTCACACAACTCTCGCGGATACGACGCACAGATTCTTCTCAGAAGATTTTTGGAACTCGGGAGACGAAATTCATAATGGACGGTAGTAAATTTCTAAGTATGTTTGTGGAAAATTTTCACTATTGGATTCGTTGAATTATTTGCCCAAGAGTTTAGAAAGCATGTCCAAATCATTCAACCTAACATGCAGAAAGGGGTACTATCCACACTTTTTTAACACGGCCAGCAATTTGAATTATGTGGGTCCTTATCCTGAGCCCGAATTTTACGGGGCAGACTCTATGTCTGCTGATGAGCTCGCCCAATTTATGCAGTGGCATGAAAACCAGAAAGGTGTTATTTTCCAAGAAGGACGAACTGCTGGCCTACTGCATGGATGATGTGAATGTATTGAGGCAAGCATGCTGCGCGTTTTTAAATTTGTTTTTGAAATTGGTTAAAATGGACCCCTTTATGGAAGCTATAACAATATCGTCCATCTGCAATAAGATATTCCGAACCACGTTCCTTAAACCTGATGCTGTAGGTATTATCCTGAAAGCCGGTTACCGTATGGAGGATCGTCAGTCTATTGAAGGTCTTCAATGGCTGGCGTATATTGGGCGGCCTCGCAAAATTATTCATGCCGGTAATGGAAGGGAAGTGCATTTGGCCGGGGTACCTCATGTTAAAGTTGATGGGTATCATCGAGAGACAAATGAACTTCTTGAGTATTTAGGTTGGTTTTGGCATGGGTGTCTTTGCAGGCCCAATCGACATAACCCCATTGGTAACACTGAGGAAACACTGAAAAACAGATATGAGGAAACAATTGCGAGGTTGCAAAAAATCAAAGACGCTGGTTTCACTGTTGTTTCGATCCGGGGGTGTGAGTTTAGAAAACTATTGCGTAACACTTCTGGCCTTGAAAATGAACTTTGCTCGCACCCCTATGTAAAGAACGCTCCTATTAAAATTCGGGATGCCTTGTACGGGGCTAGAACCGAGGCTAGTAAAACTTATTACAGATTTAAAGATGGGGATAAAATCCGTTATGTGTACTCCTGTACTCCTACAGTTGTAAATACGATAAGTTTCCGATAGACCACTCGAAAGTGTACGTGGGTGCAGACTGTCCCCCTGACTGTTTGAATAGGGAAGGTGTTATTAAATGTAAGGTTTTACCTCCTAGGGGACTGTATCATCCAGTTCTTCCATTCAAAAACAACTTCAAACTGATGTTCCCATTGTGTTCAGATTGTGCCGACACTATGAACCAGGACGACTGTACACACTATGAGGAGCGCTGTATAGTGGGGACTGGGATAGTGAACGAGGTCCGCAAGGCCGTAGACATGGGTTATGGTCTGGTGGACGAGTATGAATTTTGGGAGCATGAAGTAACGTGCTTTGACAAAGACACCAATTCAGGTCTTTTCGCAGAGTACGTTAACATGTTCCTAAAACTCAAACAGGAATCATCCGGCTACCCATCCTGGGTTCAAAGTGAGGACGACAAGGACAAATACAGTGAGAACAACCGGCGAGCAGAGGGAATTGATCTAGACAAGGCATCAATTTCCAAAAATGCAGGGCAACGTACTTTGGCAAAACTAAAATTGAACTCAATGTGGGGCAAATGGGCACAAAACCAAAGAAGACAGACTACAATTATCAACTCTGATAAAGTTTTACGAGCTTTTAACATCTTGCCTTCGGGCCACGGAGAAATGCGTGATTACTGTCCCATGCGTTGTTGACGGGTCACGCATATGTGCCTTTTTACGCGACGTCTTGCACATGCGTTTCACACTTGGTCTGGCTCACTTATCTCTTCAAGGTTATCGCCAGCTTGATGCAGGATGCTTGGGTGTCAAGTTACAAATACACCGGTCCTGACCTCCTATTTATAGAACCATAAGACTTCAACAAAGACACTACTCTTTCAGATACTCTTTCTCTTTTTCTTCAGTTGCAATCATGGCTCTGTGTAGGAATGTTCTGCAAGAGGACGATACTTTGTGTGAGTTATACTCGAATACACGTTCTGATGCTGAGAATTTTCTGAAAAGTTTCTTAATTATTCTGAGGAGACAGTTCATACTGCCTACATTACTACTACGTAAGCTGAGTTATTCCTAAAATATTTTTATTTATTCTGAGGAGACAGTACTTATTGCGCACACCACTAATATGTAAAGCAGAGTTTTTTGAAAATGTTCTAAGTTATTCTGAGGAGGCAGTACATAGTGCTCTCATTACTACTACGTGCTGCTGAGGTTTTCTGAAAAAGTTCCTAATTATTCTGAGAAGAGAAAACATACTGCCCACATTACTACTACGTACAGCTCATTTATTCTGAAAAATTTCTTAGCTGTTTTGAGGAGAGGGCACATACTGCTCACATTACTACTATGTAAGCTGAGTTTATTCTGAAAAAGTTCTTTGTTTTTCTAAGGAGAAAGTACATACAGAATACATTACTGCTATGTACAGCTGAGTTTTCTGTAAATGTTTTTAGTCATTCTGAGGAGACAGTACATACTGCTCACAATAATACTAAGTAGAGCTGTGTTATTCGGAAAATAATCTTAATTATTCTTAACACCTTGCCGTCGGGTCACGCAGAAATGCGTGATTACTGTCCCATGCGTTGTTGACGGGTCACGCATTTCTGCGTTTTTTTACGCGCCGTCTTGCACATGCGTTTCACACTTGGTCTGGCTCACTTATCGCTTCAAGGTTATCGCCAGCTTGATGCAGGATCCTTGGGTGTCTAGTTACAAACAAACAGACCGGTCCTGACCCCCTATTTTTAGAACCATAAGACTTCGACAAAGACACCACTCATTCGATTGCAGTCAGCGTTCCGGAGAAAAGGTGACGTAATGGTGCAAATGTGGAAGGACAGAAGACTTGTGCGTATAAGTACGATCCATAATGCAACAGTTGTAAGCACAGGGCGGAAAGACAGGAAAACAAACATGGAAATAAAGAAACCTTGTGCTCTTATCCAGTACAATAAATTCATGAAGGGTGTAGACAGGGCAGACCAGTACCTCAATTATTACACAGTTCTAAGGAAAATTGCAAAATGGTCGAAAAACGTGGTGCTGTATCTGCTGAACTGTGCTCTCTTCAAGGCATTTTGTGTGTACAGGACTCTAAATACAAACAAAAAAGTAAAGTACAAGAACTTTCTGCATGAGGTAGGATGGTCGTGGATATCAAAATTCCAGGATCGAAGTGATTCCGATTCTGATGACCTTCAACAGCCAGAGAAGCAAACAACACCAAGGGAATGTAAACAGGACCCGCCATGCAGACTCTCCGGTGATTCCAGAATACACAAACTTGAAAAAATTGTTGGTGGTGGGGAGGGAAAAAGGAAGTACACTGCAAGACAGTGTAAAGTGTGTGGTGCACATAAGAAGCGAAGTGAAACTAGATACATCTGTAAATTCTGCGTTGTTCCGGTTCACAAAGGGTCTTGTTTCGAGAAATCCCATTCAGTTACGGACTACTAGACTTTCTGAAGTCTGTGGCTCACGAGCGTAATGTAGTGTCAAAACGTAAGTAAGAATATGTTATGGGGTTGAACATTCAAAGCGTTTAAAAGGTCCGGGAACTGGGGTATTTAATTAAAAGATCAACAAAAGATTAACAAGTCCGGGTACTGAGGTTACAAACCTCATATTCCCGAACGAAGAAGTAGCATGGGTCTCCTAGAACTATTCCAAAGACTTTGTTAGCACGGGGATAAATGTTAACGTAACAGTTGTCGCCTACGTAACTACTCAATTTCGGCTCAAATTATACGGGTATTTGAGCAAATTGGGGAAGCCTGTTTTATGCTGTGATACAGACTCTGTTATCTACGTTCAAATTGTAGATGAACCCCCAAAAGTAACAATAGGGGATTATGTGGGCGACCTCACATATGATTTGGAGGAGTTTCGCTCTGGATCGTTCATAGATGAGTTTGTTTCGGGGGCCCAAAAACTAGGCGTTTTCGGTAATTTCCCCTCTACTGGTAAACGCACAAATAAATGTAAAGTAGGGGGTATAACTTTGAGCTATGAAAATTCAAAAGTTGTGAACCTTACTTGTTTGAGAAATATGATTCTAGAAGACGCGCCACCGGTACATGTTCGCAACCCAAAGATGATCAAAAAGAAACATGGTGGCATAGTAGTATCAGAGCAGGAAACCAAAGAGTACAATGTTGTTTTTAAGAAGCGTCGGTTTATGAAAAACATTGACTCTTTACCATACGGATATTAATATTTATTTATTTTATTTCTTTCATTAATTTTATTAATTTTATTAATTTTATTTATTTATTTATTTATTTCTGTATGTATAAATAGAGGTGTCCTTACACATCAAATTCATTTTATAGTATTACGAAGCTGCAACATCCATTTACACTAATTGTTGCAGGTCCTAGTAGTTGTGGTAAATCAACATTTGTATTTAGACCGATAGAGTGGAGGGAGCAGCTTTGTGACGGTGTGTTTACAAATATTGTGTGGTGTCAATGAGAATAACACCCCGCATCATCTAAAAAACGTGACTTTGTTAAAGGCGTACCGGACTTTGAAAACCCTGAAAATGTACCTACGCTCATAGCGCTGGATGATATAATGGACTCTGTTTATTCTACAAGAGTTAGTCAATTATTCACCAAAGGATCGCATCATCGTAACGTCAGTCTAGTTTTAGTTACACAGAACATGTTTCACCAAGGTCCGTCGTCACATGATATTTCATTGAACAGCAAGTATATAGTTGTGTTCAAGAACCCCAGAGATAAGACTCAAATTGTGCACTTGGCCCGGCAGGTTTACCCTGAAAACATTTCTAGTTTCATAAGACATATCTAGACGTCTGTAAAGATCCCCACTCCTATCTGTTTCAGGACTATACGCATTCAATTAACAGTTTATTGAGATTCAGAACAAAGATATTTCCTGGGGAAACTACAGAAGTTTTTGCGGCTGTTGAAGGTAATGAACCGATTGAAGACACAGTTACACTTTCTCCACGTACTTAAAGACGCTAAACTCCAGGTCAGACGCGCGTTACTTACATCTGCAGATGACGACTTAATTAAAGCCATTGTTGAGTGTGCTATAAACACATTAATTGACCATCATAAGTTAACTACAGAGGATAAGGATAAATTAAGTAAATGTAAAACTCGTGTACGTGGTGTTTGGTAAAACCAAAGATTAGTTTTAAAAGTTAACGGAAACTTTTAATTCAGAAAGGACGGTGTATAGTTCCTTTACTTACCAGTATTTTGTCAGGTGTTTAGGAACATTATTTAGTGGTATTAATTAAATAAAATGGCCTTACAACGTATGATTTTAGTATCAAATGAACTGTGGAAAAGCGCTGTCAAACACCGTCAGCACCGCCTGTTATAACAATATAAAAAGTAAAGATCATAGCTATAATAAATGGACTCGTGTTCGTTTGCATCAAGACCCGTACTTAAAAATTGAAAAAAATTAAACGGGTGCCTATCTCCATTCGTATAATAGAAACTACACGTAAAAGCGGGCCTCTTATTAAAGCAGAAAAGATAGAGTCGGAATTAGAAACTAATTCGCAGCCAGTGCATTCAAAGTACGTTCATAACGTGCTGAGACGCAAATTGTCACACGATCCTACGTTTGGTGTGTATAAAAATTATACTAATGCTTCTTTTAAAATCGGTAGTGCCAGTTTTAAATATAACGATAAACACATGTTTGTAGATCGCAAAAAGTACAAGACAACACAGGGCCACTGGGAATTACTGACAAAGTCTAAACCTGATTAAAACGCAGTTACTTTTCAAGACAAATAGACATACGCAAATACTCTTACAGTCTAATGCACACAGAGTTATAGTCCCACGGGTAAGATCAAAGTGAACAAAGGAGTCAAGTATACGCGCTTTCTTTCACAAAGCTTTACTGACAAAAAGGAAGCTCCTTGGGAATCTTTGTAATGTCTAGGTAAAATTTATTACGATGCTAAACATACAACGGTGTTTAGTTCAGCAGCAAAATTAGTAAGTGCCGTTAAAGTAATAAGACAATTGTCGAAGAGTGGCTGTCAAATCATAACACGTACACCTTGCATAAGCCTGTATGCAAAACATTTCCTCGAAATCCATACTGTTACAAATATTGACGATGTTTGGGAAATTGATCTTGCTGAATTAAATTACTTGTCGAGATACAATGATAAATACAAATACCTCCTAAATGTAATAGACATATTTTCGCCTTGTGCCTCGAGCGTACCTCTAAAGGACAAGACCGGCTAGCCAATTGCAGCGGCTTTAACAACTTTATTTCAAAATAGAAAGCCCATTACAATACAATCAGATAAAGATACAGAGTTTGTTGATGCAACTGTCCAACAATACTTGAAACATCAGGGAGTCGATTTTCATACTACTCACAACCCTGATATAAATGGGGCTGTTAATGAGCGATTTAACCGTACTCTAAAAACGGAAATATATTTCACTAAGAATAACACGTACCGCTACTTGGACGTTACAAATAAACTCCTAAAAAGTTGCAACAACTATGTCCGTTCCACAATAGCCATATATCCAAGCAAAGTGTCTCCATCGAATATTTACTATGTATGGTGAAAGCTAAATAGCCTGCGGGCCAAAATTCCTCACGGAAACGTCAAGTTTAAAGTGGGCGATCATGTAAGAATAACGAAGTAGAAGGTAGCTTTTACTAAAGGTTACGAACGGACATTTTCAACAGAAATATTGAAAGTTGTAAAAGTTATTACACGCCTACAACAACCTGTTTATGAACTGTCAGACTTGTAAGATCGTGGTATCGAAGGGCAATTTTACAGCTACGAACTTGTTAAAGTCACTGTATCACCTGAAACTGCGTTTCAAAAAGATGAAATAGTGCGCACACGTAATAAAAACTGTATTAAACAACATCTTGTCAAGTGGAAACGTTACGACGAGACTTTTAACAGATGGGTAAACGCGTCCGATATTAAGAAAATATAATGGATAATTTTTACTTAATATTACCATCAGACAGTTCTGTTTATTATTACCCGGCAAATACAGTACCTAATTTTACAACTAAATTAGCCACACTGCTCGAGTTGCAACATAACGAATGGGAAGTCGGTTTAGTAGAAATCTCGTATAATAATGGCTACAAAAAACGTTTCCGACACAATACAACCCGTTTAGATTCGCAAGAGGTCATTTTTTCCTGGTAAAGACAACGAATCTATGCTTGATCCAGTCACAGTTATTCCTGTTTTGTTAGAACCATCTAGGAAGGAAACGTTTATGCGTATATTTAGTGAGTACCTAAATAAATATACAGAAGAACCGAGTATGCAATTCTTTAATTTGTGCTACGGCGAAAATTCTGTTAAAATTGGTAATCATAATATCTCACTTACTTGCCCTTATATATAATGGACTTGAAAATTTAATTGAAACAATTATGAACCCCGCTAATTGTCATACTTCTAGAATAACTGTACACACTAAAAGATAACCCTGATTTTACTACACGAGTGTCTGTGTATGTGTATACAGATATAAAACAAAATTTGTTTGGTGATCTTTACGTTAAAATTTTAACGACTGTACATTTTCCTTCCAGGACAAGATATCATAGATTTGACTTTCCTTTGTACAGACCTGTAGAACAATCGTTTATAGAGTCCGTTACCAGCCGTTTAGTTAAAAAAATGCAGAAGATGTGTTATTTGAAGAAAGCGATATTCCTTGCGTTGTAACTACACTTTAGAAACAAGTCCCCGGCGCAGTAAAACTCAGTATACTAATTACAATGGATCGATATACACAATATTATATTAATCAAAATGGTGGTGGCGGTGAGGTGGGTCCTGTTTACAGGGCAAGTTTTAGGATTTAGAGGGGTAATGGCATAGGGTCCTTCTTCAGGGGACCCTTTCGTTTTGTTAAACCGCTGTTGAATTCAGGGGCAAAGGCGGTGGGAAAAGAGGCTTTAAAAACAGGTTCCAATATAATAACCGACATGCTTAATAAAGAGCCAGAGCAACCTGTAAGCAATATTAAAAAAAAGATTTATTGAGGCAAAAGATAACCTCGAACAAAAAATTAAAACAATGACGGTCTGGCCTTAGTTTAAAAAGAAGGCGCAAGTCTAAAAAAACTCAGTCTCAAAGTAAGCGTTGAAAGGTACAGGATATTTTCACAGAGAAGCAGTAATGGAGTGTTTAAAGTCAGGGCTTGTCATTTTTCTAAAACGCAGCATACTAACATCTATCGTAAACAGCCACACCGTTACATATAAATCTTTAGCGCCCGCTAACAATCCTACGCAGTTGGAATTCATCTCCCCCGGCCATAGTGATTATTATATTGATTTAAATGCTCTAGTCTACTGTTACGCATCAATCTAGTGAAAACTGATAAATCAGAAATAAGTAGTGCAGAGTCAAACACGGCAGCTTGCGTCAATAAACTTTTGCATTCCATTTTCAGTTGTCTAAATGTCTCGCTAAACAGCAAACCAGTTACTACTCACGAGACAAACTATCATTACAAGGCTTAACTTAAAAAACTTTTAAATTATGTTTTTGACGCTTCTGGTTCACATTTAGTGTCTAGCCTCTGATATCTTGATTCTTCTCATGAACTCAAAGACAATAACGGTTATACTACGCGTTTAAAATACATTGGCAAAAGTCAGACTGTTGAACTGTACGTACGGCTGCATGCAAGCTTGTTCAATTCCGATAAAATGTTAGTTAATGTTGTTGAGATGAATACTAAACTGACTCGTACACCAGAAGCGTTTCATTTATTGGCACCAAACGATGATACAAAAGTACGTATCAAAATTTTAGACGCTATTCTCTTTATCACTCAAGTCGAACTGAAACCCCTCTACTCTTACCTCACGCTAATGTTTTAGCTATGAAGCGTAAAGCACACTATCCTGTCACGCATACCCAAATCATGACTTTTACAGCGAATTCTGGGACTCAGCATATCTCTATTAATAATGCATTCCTTGGGCCGGTGTCAGGCCGGATTCTTATAGTTTTAGTTAAAAATGCAGCATTTGTTGGTTCTGCCAGTACGAATCCCTTTCACTTCCACCATTAAGACATGACAAATCTTGTGCTCTATGTAAATGGATTTGAACATTCTTCGGAACCACTTACAATGGATTGTTCTTCACCCTTTGGAGCTACAGGAGCTTCCGAAACATTATTTTCAAGTACTGGTATTCATCACGATGATCGTGCTCATATGATTACACTAGAAATGTTTACAAAGGGTTTTTACATACGAAGGTTTGACCTGACACCTGACAGAGAGGCTGATGAGGAGCATATAAGCTTACCACGTCAGGGAAATATGCGCATTGAAGCTCTCTTTAAAAACCCACTTCTCAAAACGGTAACACGCATTTTGTATGCTGATTTACCCGCGCACATTAAAATTGATTTTTCTAGAAACGTTACAGTGGAATGAATTCCATTCAGATTCATAAAGTTTTAACAAAACATGTAAAATATTTTCAAGGGGTTTACCGTATAGATCTTTTACCATCCACACTTATAAATCCATCAATATTTGTCATTAATCTTGATATGCATTATATGCCCGGTTCGCATGTGTAGCTGTTTGTTTCTCCGATTCTGGGCGTGCCAAATATTTAGAGTCGTACGGCCTACCACCTTTCAAGTATGAAACCATGGCATACCTACAGCGCCACTCAATTTCCTGAACATTTAATCGCCACAGAATACAGGGTCTAACTTTGAATGTCTGCGGACACTACTGCTGTCTCTGCACCCTTCACTGAGCTCGTGGACTATCCACGACGTCATTTTCAAACATGTTTTTACCCGCTCGCTACACTTGAAATGATAAAAGTGCAGTGAATATGTATCGCGCTCCGTTTGGGGAGCGTCCTGCTTGCGGCTGGTTGGAGGAGCAGCAGGAGTCGTGCAAATCGCAGCTATAAATAAAGGTACGTACATTGAAACTTATCAGTCTACAATGTCACTCATAGTGATTGATTTCACTTTTTTGGAAGGGCGAGATAATGAAATCGTTGTTAAAGAGCTAGGATTTGCCGACTCTCACATTAATAGGGTCACGTCATGTCTTTAAGAGACCGTTCAGATGAGACGTACGTATGTTTAATGCTAGGATGAATCAGGCTATTGGCCTTGCGTGTAACTGGAGTGATGGTGATGTTCCATATTCAGAGCTGGAAACTGTGCTACATCGCGACGTACCATCTGCTGTCGCAAGTTATTGTTTTCGACCTCAGAAAACAAACTTTATTAGCGGGCTTATCGACCGGATAGTTATTGATATTACCCAGCTAGGTTGCCCTGAACTACCCGATATTAGTCTGCCTGCCATCAGCTGCACGTTTGCATGTCACAAGTCCAAACATGTTTGTGCATGGCGAACAGCCTATTTATTAGCTCAGTGGCTCAACTATTACATTCTTTATCTACAATATGCAAAAGTGCCCGCCTTAGCCTGGTTATCTTTAATATTTTTCAGATGACGGGGTTGCTTCGTCGCACATACTATTTCAACGAGCAAGAGACAAAATATGTCTCCATCTACCTCAATAATGATGACCTCAAACCACATTTGAAAATTGGAACTTCTTCTGGTCATGTAGTTTTAAATGAAATACAGTGGTTCATTCTGATGACATTCAAAAGTGATATACCCAAGAATGAAGTGCACGAACTTGGTGACTCGCAACATACCCTGTCGGTGCACTGTGGGCGATATTTACGAATTACGAGTGAGAAAACTCAATGGTATCCAAGTAAAAAAGATTTCTCGCAATTGATGGACTTGACAAGTGTCTGTATAGAC
>Ga0268261_10002985_pt1 | contig 12297 bp, 13 predicted proteins | sample TergutNc150P1_FD_190353 | JGI IMG/M metagenome (GOLD analysis project Ga0268261, IMG submission 190353) | Nasutitermes corniger P1 segment gut microbial community from laboratory colony in Florida, USA - Nc150 P1 (SPAdes) (version 2) | ecosystem: Host-associated > Arthropoda: Insects >... | reverse complement strand
TCAGCGCTTTCTTACTGTACCTCCGATTTGCACTATAACCTCCAGAAGGAATTAATCCAATCGTCTCGGGTTTCAAAAATTTCTTGCGCAACACCTTGTTACACGCCGATGCGATTGTCAGTGCCTCGAGGAAAACCTCGATATTTCCAATTTCTAGGAATTCTCGTCTGAACACGCGACAAGCCTGACGCAGTACGGTAACATCATCTTGGCAGTATTGTTCTAACACGCGCCTATTGTCGAAGACCTTGACTTTCTCCTTATTATACCAGGCCATGAATTCCCTCCTATCGCCCTCCGACATAGCGTCAGCACCGTAATACTTGATGTCGGGTATCGGCCCCACATAGTCTAGGTTTGCCTTCGTGTTGAACAGGTGGGGAAACCAAGACTTGGACGCCTGCAACCCGAAAGCCTCGGGCAGCTTCCGCAAAGGCACCGGCATATAGGATACTGAATCCAAAAATTGAATATGCTGAACTTCATACTGACTATCTTTAACCCGTTTAATATCAATTCGGGGGTCCACTTGAGTAAAATAGCCCTATTCAGTATGAACTGCGCATCGAAGGCTTTGGCATTGTGAGCTATCGCGACAACCTTCTTGCACCAAGTGCGGGTTTCGCATAGATACGATAGCAAATCGCCTACGGGGCCTTCGAAAAACGAATGCTTCCTCTTACCGCATCGTGCGCAATCCTGGGAATAGTCGTCTTGCATCTCGCAGGCCGTACAGAATTGCTGAAGGCAAACGAGGATCGGCTCGTGTAGTTTTGCCGTCTCGCTAATTTTCGTGTCCTGCGTGGTCTCGAAATCATAGAATACAAATAATACTTTATCGGCGCCGGGCACTTCGTTCTTTAAAGGCTGCATATAGCAGAGGTGATTTATTTCCATGTTCTTATTACAATTCGGACAGAACGGTTTGAAACATTCGTGATTCCTTCTCGTCACGCACACGTTACACACGGGTCAATTTCGCACTTTTTCGCAGACTGTCTTGCCACCGAGCTTGTTCGTCTTATGTTTTTCGAAACACGAGCGACTTCTATAGCTTCTGTTACAGGACTCGCACGGAACTCGTTCTTCAGAGTATATACACGGAAGAACCGACTTGCAGTCGCTACACGTCTCTCCGCACTTATGCGTCACGACACGTTCGCATCCTTTATTACAGCCTTTGCATATATACCTTCTAGCCATTGCACCCGTAAGATTGTTTATCACATGATAATGTCTCTTTACGTCATCATACACCAGGTTAATTCTTTTTTCTCATAATACCTGTCTATCGAAATAAATGTCCTCGCAATTCAATCCTCCGAAAACAACGATCCTGTACTCTTTGAAATGTTCTTGGAACCTCATCAGCTCGGGTACTCCCCCACCGCGCGATAGGTCTATACCTGTCGTCTCGAGCAGGCGATCGACTACGGGACGTAGCTTATATCCACGAAGATATGATTCGTAATTTGAATCGCCGTCTACTTTTGCTTTCGCTATGATCAGGGCGTGAGCCAAGCAGTTATTTTCCGCTTTGACTTGTACGATACTTTTTTCAGACGTGCCATAAGCTCAAGCGGCCTGCCCTTTGTAGCGATTCCGTCACCGCCACCATAGCCTGCTGGCATCCTTACAGAATGGACGGTCATGACTAATATATCTAGAGCATTAAACCTAGCATTCGACTGGGCCACCTTCTCGAACACCGACCAAATCACATCTCCTGGTGTCTGATCCTTTCTTCTGAAGCTGATCCCTATAACTCGGTCTTTCACCTCAACTTCATTACTGATAGTAATTCCCACCATATCGCTATCCTCGAGATCTCGTAACGCGTGCTCGAATAATTCTGTCACACTGTCTAGGAAATGGGATATGGGGTTTGGATCCTCTCCCTCGGGCGGAGGTAAAAGACGCACGGTAAGCTGCGTTCCCCGGGCATTGAAATGCCTGTACTGTCTGGTCTGTTCCTCTTCGATCGTGAATCTCTGAGGCTCGTTATCGTCTTGCAACATATTTACTCTGAAATCGACACAGCGCAAATGATAGGATAGGGTAGCGTTTCAACCACACATACACACTATACTATAATTTAAAAAATATATCACTAACCTGAATGAAGCACGTAGAAATAGCACGACCTAAACGGTTATGAACATATGGGTTTACTAGACCTCTATTTATCTCTAAGGTTTATGTCTTCATTGCACGCTGCACGCGTATGTGAGAACGTGCCGTTACATGCTAGGAGTTATCGCTTGACTGTTTATAGTTCCGAGAATAGCCATCGTCATCTGGCTACAAAACGTCTCGCAGAGTAACGCGATTATTGCACGCTGCACGCGTACGTGAAAACGTGCTGTTACACGCTAAGAGTTATCGCTCGACTGTATATAGTTCCGAGAATAGCCACCGTCGTCTGGCTATAAAAGGTCTCACAGAGTAACGCGAAGCACCAAAGACAGTTGAAAGACAGTCGAGTGATTAAAACCTCTCGAAAAAAAAAGAAAACGGATTTTAAGGTAAGCGTTTCCTTTATTACGGGTTTTTTCTAAGGGCCTATCAAAGCGATATAAAGCTTGCACGAGTGTTTCGATTTTCAGATGTATCTATCGTCGAAATTTAGGATGATCTCCTCCTGCGAGCAGATCAAAATCGGTGCGCTGAAGCAGAACGCGCCGCATCCTATTGAGAGAGCGGAAAGGGTTCAGACCAAATATGGCGAGACGGTATTGGCGACTCTAAGAGCAGAATCCCCCCAGACGTTTTTGAAAGTGTTTCTACCCAGACGTTATGGGGTTCTGTTCGGCGATGAAGAACTGCGACGCATCAATTAAAAGACACTATCACTATTGCCTCAAATACCTAGGCACCCACGCCTCCACAAATTCATACATTTTGGAAATAGAATAGTTATTCTTATATGCTTTCCAGATGGAGCAAGCCTGGCAGCCTGTACAAAACATACCGCCATTCGACCTCATGGTGTAATTAGGCATGTACCGACCCGTCGACGAATTAATTGAGGATTATCCCTACACTGTGGTGCTCGTCGACAGATGGCTGGAGGACATCTTTGTGGTATTAACATACAATAACATTGACGTGTTTGAATTAACCCGAATACCACAAAGATGTCATGTAGCATTCACTAGATTTTTAAGGGTGCTCAAAGAAAACAATGTAGAAGACTTAAACTTAGAGTATTTAGGTAATTTAGATAATAAGGAACCCCTTCTCCACGTATATGGCGGTGGGTTTAGCACATATGTATGGTAACAACCCACCGGCATGTGCATGTGTGTATATGTATATATTTCCGTAAAAACATTCTGTTAATAAAACCAATCTTCTCTACGTACAGCATATTAATTTGTCTTCATTTCACACTTTGTACATCCTAGCTGCATACCTTTCCTTAAATAGTAATCCTATCCGTCATTGCTGTTAACAGGTCAATAACAGACGTCTTACAAAAAAGCATCTCCTTATATAGAATGTTATGCCTAAGGGAAATACCAACCTGCCACGCATTCTTTTTATTTGAAAAACATGCAATGGTAGCCTCTTTGACATGCATACCATATTTAGAGTGTTTTGCCTAAACATATTTACACGACGTTTTGCATCTAACGCGGATGACATCACTTACCATGGCACGTGTTAGACACGTGTTACACATCCACTCACATACCAGTTTTTCCAAACTCCCTATTCCTTTAAAAGAAAAACCCTACCTATGGCTCGCGAGCCCCACATCCCAACAACTCTCCAAACCGATCCATAACACGGGTCTATTCCTTTCTAAAGGGAAACCCTACCTGTGGCTCGCAAACCCACCCATGGCTCGCGACAAACCAACCGATCCCCAGCCTAGGGTTAAAAGTAAAGATGGACGGAGCCTGACCTCCAACATCACCCCTACGCCATACCTCCACCGTCACCCCTACGCCATACCTCCACCGCCACCCCTACGCCAAAACTACCCAGACCCGGGCCGTTACTACTGCCGTACGTCTTGTACAGAGCTTCAGTGACTGTACAAGGATGCACTTTACCTTTACCTATGTGGCATTCCCTGGTCAAAAACATTCCATCGCTTTTCATTCATATATTACGGCTTCTGAGATGCGTAATGGGACCTATCACAAAGTATCATATCACCCAGCACGTTCGTTTATCGTCTCTCCCGACCTGTACGCCGGCGGTAGATTAAGTCAGTGGGAATCCTGTTGCTGCCGATTGCACTGGCTGAAGCCTGCCGTCCTGTTTTCAAAGTTTCAAGGCCAACGTGCTTGAATACAATTCGCGGATGAATCTTCGAATATGTCATGCACAGCCCTATTCCGATTTTTAGTAATCTGTGTTTTAATTAACATAGCGGAGCTTGGTAGAGTGGCGGATAACACGAATTGCAGAGAGCGTGGAAGAAGCAGTCGAAGTCTTATTTGAGGTAATACAGTGGCATTTCCCTGGAGAGACTGCTGGAAACCAAGGAACCCCACAGTAAGTATTAGTACGTGTTCCTGTAAAGATTCCAGCCACCTAAGCCTACTTTCTGTCTGCGAAATGTAGCTGGAGTTGAGAAGCTTTAGAAGTTTTCGTTGGATTTATGACGGGCATTACGGTCGTACACCAGATTTTGAAAAAGACAGTCTCCTTTGCAGTGAAATAGCCGGATGTCAATACCATTGAGCGCTTCTGGTGTCAAGAATCGCATGTCGCTCGTCTGTGCCAAGTTGCAATTTGGGAAGGGAGAAGAGGTGGCAGGGACATTCTGCAACAGTGGCGTCACTGTTTATTGTGCACGTGGGGGGTGACGTCTTACGTTATTCAATGCAGCGGAGATTCAGCGTATGTGGCAACAGTACGCTGTTGTGCGTGTGTGTATGAGTGTGCGCGCGCCTCCGATAAACAGTGAACACGACAAATAACAAATACTGACGCAACGAAAATATTTGGACCTAAGACTGACCATTTCAAGGATAAATATAGGGTATTGTGTAACGGGCCTTTGTATCAGTAAATTACTGTTAGTCAAAAGCAGTTTATTGTTGCGTCCAGTAACATTTTCCCATGCCGCAACAGCCCCCAGTTGGCCAGGGTCTCCTCATTATCGAGGCTTCACGATCACACTCAGGTGCACAACAGTCCGTAGGACTCCTCTGGAAGAGGGATCGGCCCGAAGCACAGACCGCTACCTGACAACACACAACACTCACAGAAGACACTGCCATGCCCCGGTGGGATTCGAACGTACAATTACAGTAAGCGAGCGGCCGTAAACCACGCCGACAGCTGGGGTCGTTAGCTGGAGTAGTTAGATGGGTTAGATTTGAGTGTCTCACAGCGGAGTTGCTGAAGATTCAAGTCTTCTGCCACGTTAAGCCACGTCCATTGGCGAAGATTTAAAAGACAACGGTACATTAAAACATTAGCATATGAAAATATATCTTCAAAAGCTGATACTATGGAAGATGAAGAATCCAGCATAAGCTTCCTAAAAATATTTTTAATTCCTTAGGCCACATATATCCTGGGAATAAGATGATAAAATGATTTTCTCTGCACAAAGCACTCACCATTTTTTCTTTCAGGGTAGTAGCCTTTACAAAATAATGACCTTGCACATGGCAGGGTGACCAACTTACAAACATACCAAAGACCTACGGGCGGAAACTTGTGCAAAACAACGTCCCTCTTTATTTTTATACATCACTGCGCTCAGTTCCCATCGCGGTTACAGACGTAAGCTGTGTTGCATTTCTCCAGATTATTCCCAAGTTAGAAAAGCACCGTTATGTTAACAGTGGTCATCACTGGTAACTTAACTATGCCTCGTTGTGTAGCTTTCTCCACTCTCCTGTTACCTCGTCCGTCTTAGGCCCAAATATTGTTCTCATCACCCTATTCTCTAATACCCTCAGTCTACGTTTCTCCCTCAATGTGAACGACCAAGTTTCACAGCCATACAAAAAAGACAACTTTGGTCGGGCTCGAATATTACTAAATATAGCGCAGAGCTCGAAAGCGAAGCGGGAAACTATATGGATACTTCGAACGGAACGTGAACAATATTTCAAAATGAAAACCGCCTCATCTTTCGTCATGTGTACTGAGTCACGGGGTAATGTTAGAGGAAACGAATGTGCAGTGGTGATTATGGTGGAGGGACGAGAGCAGCAAGGCCCAAAGTGACAACGCTGCGTTAAAACCGGCGAGAGATAGTAGCGCTAGTTACGGGAGACGCATAGAACTAAAGTACGAAATTGAAAGGAGCGCTATGTGTTGCATATGGCCTAGTATTCGACTATATTTGATCAACTACCATGACGCTATTAGTCGAAGTACGTTAGAAGACGCACTAATTTGTGTTTTACTTGTTAAAGTACGATTGGTTCAAGTAAGTCGTATTCGGGAATTGAATATTGAAGTCTGGTTGGTCGTTTGTCGTCTGTGAGCTGCAGTATATTTCATGGAATTGGTGCAAACAAAATGTTTTGCTCTAATTCGGTAAGTTGTACGCAAAACATTACAACTAAGCGTTACTTTTTCTCGTAGTAGAAAGACGCTGGGAATATAGGGCACAGCACGCGGTAAGGCCTGTTCTTAATTGAGTTGTACGCGTTAAAACATCTTCAATATGTTCGCGTCAGGCTGATGGCGTGTTTCTTTGTGTTACCCATGGATTGAAACGGACACAAAGAAAAACTGGATCAGACTGGCACACAAAAGCTTCATTTCTGTGGTGGTGATGCTGTAATATCGGTGACAATGTATGGTGAATAGAAACTCAGAGCTGTAGAAGATGGCAGTCGGAAGTTTCGTCTGTAGAGCCAAAGAGACTGTATGGCAACGTTTAATCACTTGATTTGCACAAAAAGTCATAACCTGAAACCAGCTGATTCAGTGTTGGGCATTTTGAAAGGGTGGGGAACTTCTCAAATATTTAGGAAGGGTAGTAAGAAGTAAAGATTGCAGAACGAAGAAATGGAGAGGAAATTAATTTGGAGTAATGCACACTACATCTTTATATTATTTTGCTTTGCTGTCTGAAAATGTGACTTTTGAGACACAAAAGTGTTCATGTTTACCTAGTTTTTTTTCTAAATGCGGATGTATGAAACTTGGTGTGTGACTTTGAGGAGAGACTGTACATTAAATATGGGAATAGTGCTGTTCAGTGTATTTAGACTTTAGCATCTGAAAGTAATAGGAAAGTGAATAAAACTGCATGATGAATAGCTTCATAATTTGTACCTCTGTCCAGATGTTATTAGAATTATGTGAGGAAGGAACATGAATTGCTGTGTAATATGGCATAATGTGACATTAGACATGCATACAGAGTTATTAGAAAACCTCAATGGTAATGAACAGTCAGCTGTACATTTAGAGGCCCATATGTAGTATATAAAGTTACAGATGTGATGACATACCAAATGCTGTCATGTACGATTAAGTTCGCTCTGTCACACTTTACTACTCAGTTGTTGCAGTAACACCAGTACCATTAGTGTAGGTATGTTACGGTTTGGGATGTGGTAATTTAATGTGGGTATTTTAGGTTACAGGTTGTGTTCTTTACTGTCATCTTAGTTTTGTCATCTTCAGTTGTGCCTGTTTAATATATGGAGCTTAGGTTAGGGGTTGTGTTTGTCATAGTCAGTTCTCTTTCTTTCTTCAGTTGTTTCACTGCAATATATGATTGTTAGGTTGGGAACTGTGTTGTTCATGGCCTGAGTTTTTTGGATTGTGTTTGTGCCAATTTGATAGCAGTTGATAAGGATAAGGGTTCTGTCATTCGTAATTTTCTGATTTTTTTTAACTCAATTTGTTGTATCATCATGGCATTTGAAGGTTACTAGGCCTGTGGGTCCCTCATAACGCTGCTGTACACTGTAGAATGTGTGTGAGAAAATGAGTTTGTTGGACTAAGGAAATTAGGTGAGAGGTTGTGATTCAGGCAAGTGATAGGCTGTGGGGAAAATAGTGATGAACTGACGTGTTCTATAAAGGGGAGGTAATTGAATGAGTAGCTGAGCAACTGTTAGCTTCTCAGGAAGGAACTTCTCTGTGACATTGGTTCTTATTAATTATAGTGATTTTGACAGTTGTAATGGTGGTAATCTGCAAAACAGCTACCATACCATCAGCTGTGATGAAAGTGTATACGATTCCTAGTCATGTCAGAGTTCACATTAATATTATGTTGGTTTTACAGTGCGGCACAGACTCTCTGCACATTCTGCCAGGTTCGTCTAGTGAGACGTTTCCAACATCGTCTGATGGTACGTGTGATGTCAGTAATGTAAAGGTTGAGGAGGACTTGGATATGCAAGCGGAGGAGGAGATGAATGTGAAAACAGAGGAAGAAGAGTGCATAGATATAAAACATGAGGATGGCATATATATTGAAGAGGAAGGAGAAGAGGAAGAGAACATAGATACAAATGAAGATAAGGACGTATACATAAAAGAAGAGGTTTGTTGAAAGAATACAGTACAACATTTTAAGTAATACAGGCTGAACCAGATTATGTGATTTAAATGTGTGCATTTGTGTTGTAAGAGCCATTTCAACAGTATATAGAAATGCTAGTTGTTTTTGACTTATCAATGTGTATGGCCAGGGGTAATATCTGTACTGTTGGTAATGAAAATGATTTACTGGGTTTGCTTTTAGGGGGTTCTGGGGTGGGGAAACTTCTAATAAGAAGGCAGGACTTGAGTAATTGCAGAGGAGACGGAAATATGTTCTTACCTCCATATAGGAAAAGTTCTTATTCACAGGTTGTTTTGTACAGGCTGGACAATTTCAAGTGTTTATACAGTAGCTGATATGAGATATTTTTAGAATTAAGTGAGGAAGGTGAATGGCTGGGTCATGTACAGTGTGACATGAGGCATGTGTACAGGGTTATCAGGAATACTTAATCATAATGGACAATGAATTGCAATTTTCAGGGCCTCTTTTTATACTGTGCTGCACACACAGTGACATACCCACTGCTGTCACAGATCACTAAATTCACTCTCTCACACTTCACTACACAGTCGCTACAGTATCACTGTTAAAATTTCTACTGTGGTTATGTTAGGGTTTTGTTTGTGCCAGTTTAAAACGGGCAGTTTAACTTGGGATTTGTGTTTGTATTCCTCAAGGAAGTTTTCTATTTGGTTGAAATTTTAATTTATGTAGTTTAGGTTAGGTTGGAAAAGTTTGTGTTTGGAGCTTCATCGTGTGTTTGTGCGAATTTACGATCATTATTTTAGGTTAGGAGTTCTGTTATTTCTCAGTGTCTCACTTTTTATGTCCCTCATTTTGGTGTATCAGCATGGTGTTTGAAGTGCACTAAACATATGTGCTGTAATAGTGATGTTCAGTGAATAATATATGTGAGAACAGAAGATAGGTGGACTGAAGAAGTTAGCTGAGAGGGTGTGAGTCAGTCTGTGGTGGAAACAGTAATGACCCTACATGATCTGTAAAAGACAAGGAATTGAAAGAGTTGCTGAGCAACTGTTAGCTTCTCAGGAAGGACTTTTCTCTGTGGCATTTATTTTTATTCCTTGTAATGATTTTGACAGTTAAAATGGAGGGAATGTTCAGAGCAGCTACACTACTATCAGTTTTGATGACAGTGCACACCATTCCTTGTCATGACAGGTCACATTAATGGTATGTTGGTTTTACAGAGCTGCACAGATTCTCTGCAAGTTCTGGCAGGTTCGTCTAGTGACACGTCCCCAACATCATCTGATGGTACATGTGATGTCAGCAATACAGCAGTTCAGCAGGACGCAGTTGTTGTAGAAGAGCATTCCATAGCTGTAAATGAGAGGCACCTATAGGCATCAAACAAGAGGAGATTCCTGAAGATATATCTTTTCTTCATATAAAGGCTGAACCAGAGAACGTGTGTGTATGTTTATCAGACGCATTTTACCATTGTCCGGAAATGTTATTTTGTTTTTTGACGTCAATATTTCTTGTCACATGAAACAGCTGCACTGTTGGGAATGAATATGCTTTGCTGTGGGGGTGAGGTTGGGGATGTGGGTGGTTGGGAGGGTCTGTACTAGATGGGTTGGTCTGCGTGTTACTGCAACGGAAATGATAATATACTTTTATCTGCATGTAGTTAAAAATATTTTTCCATGGGATGATTCCTTAAGGCAGACAAATTTAAGTGACTATGCAGTAGAATTTATTTAACCTGGAACTCATGGGACTGGAGAGGCGACAGATTATTAAGTATCCCACTTAGCTGCCAGCATCTCAACCGACCAAATTTTTTAATGGTAATTTTTTCCTAGTGTTTCTTTGTACTGTAGATGGCCAACAGTCCAATCTCATATGCTGCCATAATGACACTCTGACATGTCGCACTTCCAGGTGTCTCTGGAATTGTGAATGTTATGTGCCTTGTTATGCCAGCAGCTGCTTGTTTATGTATTTTGGGTTGTTTGGGTGCCATTATAATAGTTCAGTGTTCTCAGTGAAGTCCAGATTACAAAATATGAAATCACAGTATCAGTATGTATACTGGAAGATACTGACAGCAGAGGTTCTGGATTTAGAGGCTATTTCCTCCAACTGCTGAAGTATCAGGATTTTTGGAGTATCAAATCCATGTTGAAGGAATTGTACTGTGTTTCTGAAGCTCCCTTAGTTGTAATAAAATTTGAATTGCAATTTGTCGGAGGGGACTTAGGTGTCCCCAGAGAGCAGAGGTTCTCCTTGTGCTAGAGAGTGATGCTGCATGTACCATTTTAAGTGGCCACTGTGCAAGAAAGTGCATTATTGATTTTAGTATGATGCTAACAAGTCACAGGTGATAGAGAACAAGATTTGTGAAGGTACTGACTGCCTGAACGCTGCATTAAGCAGTGGTGTGACAAGCCAACAGGTGATGATTGCCTAGCAGTGAAGCAGTGACATTGCTGTATCTTGTACATTACCCAAGTCCCCATATGTACAGTATGCAAACATTAGGTTCAGAAACATTTCTGATCAGTGCCACTGACCAGAATCTCCATTGATGTAGCAGATAGCTCTCTGCTTCTTTTATTATTCCTCAGGTCTCTGAATATTTTATCAGGCTGTCATATTATTAACATACATCCTTGCCACCAAGATATGAAACTGTAATGAACTGGACCATTGTATATATCATTCACTTACTGAGTTTCATTATTCCAAATTTCTTACTTAACTGTGTAATGAATGTAGCAGCATTATCAATATTTCAAACATGGGTTTGGGTGGAAGTGGGTGTAGGCATGTTCTTACTTGACCTGTGTTAAAAACATTCTTTCCATGAAAAGTACATGTTCTGGGTGCATGCTTGAAACTGGCTGGCTGTTGGATTGCGTTCTGGAAGCGGATTGAATAATATAAAGTGTTGAAATGGGCATGTAGAAAAACTGTAACTAAACGACACACAAAAGCTTCTTTTTTATTGTGATTGTGATTTAATGGATGAAAACATAAGCATAATGATTAAATATTCAGAGCTGTATTGGGTATCTGTCAGGAGTTTGGTCTATAGAGCACAGACAGCTGAATGCCAATTCTGTTCACTAGATAACACACTATTGTACAAGATATCATATATTCTATCATTATTACAGATAATACATTTATTAATACCATCAAATACCTGATACCATAGATGAAATACACAGTGTTTCTCTCATATCAGAAGACACACCATATCGGCTCACCTTCTCAACAGTTACAATTCCCCACACTATTTGTGTACTACAACTAGCCTAACTGACCAAGAGCACTGGCTTTTGTTGAGGGTTTTAACATTGCTTTTTTTAATTTATATGACTTAATTGTTTAGTTTTATACAATTATTATACTGTAAATGCTTGATTGTGTGTAACAATTGTGTACCTTTGTGTGTAAGGCTGAGATATCTTCTGCTATACATTTTTAACTGTATGTAAACTGCAGGTATGTGATTTACTGCTATACTTCTCACATAAACACCCTGCTGTTGGCTACTGTGTAGCTGGTACATGTAGCTGCCATTTGTAATTGTTACAGCGAAGTTTCGCGTTGACTGTCTACGTTTCTTCTCTTATTTTGTATTCTAGGTTTACAGTGGGGACATCGAACCATACAAAACATGAACCAACTAATATGTTGTTTGTAGTTTTGTGAGGGGGGAACTGGAAGTGTATTGGAGTGGGGTTAAGCAATAAAGATTGGAGGGTGAAGAAATTGAGAGTAAATGAATTTGTAGAAATGCACACTGCAGCTTTATAATGTTTTGCTAT
>Ga0268261_10002984_pt1 | contig 12298 bp, 14 predicted proteins | sample TergutNc150P1_FD_190353 | JGI IMG/M metagenome (GOLD analysis project Ga0268261, IMG submission 190353) | Nasutitermes corniger P1 segment gut microbial community from laboratory colony in Florida, USA - Nc150 P1 (SPAdes) (version 2) | ecosystem: Host-associated > Arthropoda: Insects >... | reverse complement strand
CTGTACATGAACGCAACCTCCTGTAGCTTCGAAACAAGAGCTAAACAACAATTTTTAGTATCATATTCGTGTTCAGCACCCACAAAATAGCCATAGAAGACTTATTTCATCAATGCTAATTTTTGGGCTGTATATCAATGTTATCGCGGTGCTCTTAGAGACATTAATGGCGATTCTTCATTCACTCAACTACCGTTGAAGGTCCTTGAGGTATGACTCCACGTAGCTGACGAGCAACGTCGGCTTGCGGGACGTGACTATAATGATAGTGTCGTCCGCGTAAAGAGCTAACTCCTTGTGGTGCGAGGGTGAGTGCATGTCGTCATACAGACTGAAGAATTAAGGGGAGATCAGTCCACCCTGAGCCACGCCAGCCTCCATGCCAAGACGAGATGAAGTGGCCGTCTGGAAAGACGCTTCGAACGTCCGGCCCCGGAGGTATGATTAGATTATGTGGACTTTGTAGAACGGGACGATTAGGAGCGTTAGCTTGTAGAGGAGGCCACCTATCTAGACGGCCAACAAGGTCAGTGTGTCAGAAATGGTTTCGGCTTTCTCAGAGTCTCAGACAGTGATTTTCCCGGGGTGACGAGGGGGAGACGGTGTAGGAACTGTCATCACCAAGTGGTCACCCATACAGCGACTGGTCTTCGGGATCGAGCGATTCGAGTGTGGCACACAACTGGTCGTTCCTCCACTCGTTGAGCCGGCGAGTCACCGACATCTGCAGACAGATGACCTCAGCTCTCAGAGGGGAGTCCCTGGAGACCTGCCACTGCCGCCGCAGCCTGTTTTCAGGCGAATCTCATCATGCCAGCCGGTTTCGGGGGCCGTGAGTCGCCACGCGGGCGACACTTGGGAGTAAATGATGCCAGAGCCTTCAGGACGGCTGCAGAAAGTTCTCAACGTACGTGTCGATTATCATACCGTTGTGTAATTCCGCATCGAACGGATTTTGATCTTCCAAATTAGTTTGGAATTTGGCCAAGCCACTGCGCCTGAAATCAGGGCGTTTCGATGGGTGCTGGAGGGATGAGCGACACGTAGTGTCCACGAGTACCGGGAGGTGGTCTAGGTTTAGTGCAGAGCACGAAGTCAGATACACCGGGGATGTGAGTTTTTGGTTATGAAGATGTCCGAGACTTCGGGAGTAGCGGAGGGGTTGAATGGTTTAGTGGTTGGCGATTCCGGTACAAAGGTCAGACAGGAGTTTCGTCTGCATAATCACGCACGTTTCCCTGTCTTGTGCTTAGCCGCAAGTTCCAATCCACGTGTTTGTTGCCGAGGTCGCCGGCCATCTTTACCGACAATCCCCCGCCAAAACAGGCGGACACGTCCGCTCCGATTAGTGGATTAGCTACGATTTTTACCGGTTTACCGGCCAATATGACTTGAATAGCAGTAGCATCCAAGTGGGTCAGGCCCGGAATGGGCACCGAGTGGTGGACTATACCACGGCGGACCAGGATGGCTGTACCTCCCCTGCTCTCGGTCTATCTGTGCGGTGCCAGACAATTGGCAAGCAGGAAAGGAACAGGGTTAGGGAATGTCTTACTTAAACACAACTATCAACACCTTGCTGTTTGAAAAAATGCTCCAGTTCAAGCTTCCTGACGCGCGCTGCTTCCACATTCCAGCAGGCGAGGACCAGGGGCTTACTCCGCTCCGTCCTCCTAAGGGTGTGCTGCTATATTCGGCCACGAACATGATAAGGATCTTCAGGACAGCTCCTCGGGCGAGCTGTCCCTGTGGGGAGAGATGAGATGGACGTGAGAAGCCGACGAGTGAGCTCCACACATGCATGGATGAGGGGATCGAGGAAACAAGAAATTTCCTCGAGTGGGAACGTCTAACTTTGGGTTGGGAGCACCAGGTTACGGGCTAGGTGTTTATTGGAGGCTATTTTGACACTCGCGGCTCCTTAATTCTTGGGCTTCCTAGCAGCCGGCTTAGGGGCTGCTGTACGTTTGGGCTCAGGCTTCTCAGGCCTGGCCGCCTTCCTTGTGGCGGTCATTTTAAGCTGCTCGGCCGCCTCCATAACCGGCTGAGAAGAATTTGCATTAGAGGTGAAAAGGTAGTGGCCTTGACAACACGCCCCCTCGGACGACGTAATTCCTCCCCTCGCCCAGGTCCATCTGCTCGGCAGAGGGACCGGCCCGCTACGCTTTCGGAGCGGCAGGGTGGGCTGTGGCGCGCTCTTTCGGCCACATTCGGGCACCTGCTTTGCAAAACCTGCCTTCGCTTCTTTGTACTTCACACAGACCCGGTAGTTCGCCGTGTGGATTCCTCTGAAGCTGCGGCACTGGGACTCTTCCTGCGGGGCAGAGCAAAAACCGAAGATGAGCGAGCCCCCACATGCGACGCATCGCGGTGCGTATCATCCGTTTAGCTGCGAATGTCCACAGCGCTTTCATTGCAATGGGTCTTTCGGGATCTCGTACGATTCCACCGACACTCGCAAGCCTCAGAAATCCGTGAGAGATCGCACATTCGACACCTCAGGCCCTCTCGCCATTGATGTGGGGGTGGGATGGTGTCACGACTGCCGGTTCGCAGCTGTGACAACCTGGCCACGAATGTTTAGGGATTCGAGCTTCTTCCGGACGACACTATCAGGCATACCCCGAGCAAGGTCCTTTATCAGGAGTAGCAAACAGCAATCCTCCAGTAGCGTGAGGGTATGGTAACACTAACCTTCCCATCAAGAAACCGCAGTGCGCTGACCGCGGCTCGAAACACGTCTGCGGTTGACGGGACAACCATCAACTTCTCTCCCTTTTGTTGGGCCGTCAGGCCGCCTGGCCAAGACCTCCGCAACCAGGCCAGGAAGTCACGGGTGTCGCCAACACATGAAATGAAAATGGGCTTCTTATTAGGAAGCTCTTCTACTGTTAAGCAGGTGTTGTTCACCTGGGCGTTGGGAGTGGTTCCATCTGCCTTATCACTCAGATCCCCAGACATGTCACTAGACATGAGCCTATTGCTTGTCTCGGATGAGACCCACTGGGATGCAAAGGAGCGACTGCCCCGGCCAATACATCCGTGTACGTTACACCTCCCCGGGAGACCCGAGTTGCCGTCTGCCGACAGCAGCTAGTTCGCCAGTGACTGATTAGAACGCGGGCAGAGGTGCGGAACCAGCGCCAGGTACTGGGCGCATATTGGCAGCTCGGTCGAGTCGCCCGAGCTTGCCAGCTCGTTGGCTTTGTGCTTGCCCGCGTGCTGGCTTGGAGGACGATGGGAAGCGTTGGGTCCAGCTCCGAGTTCGATGCTGCTACTCCTGGCACACACCACCGCCATTTTGTTCTTCCCTGACGATACGACCGTCCTCAGCACCCTGAGAAGGCCCGGGGAAAGCTGCAGCGTAGAAATAGCCTTTATAAAGGCTAACTCTTCCTGCCACAGATTGATGGTTAGGCAGGGGCTCTCCTAGAACCTCCCTGATACGCCTAGATGCCGTTCTCGAAAGTTAATAGCCCGATTCTCTTTGACTTAATGCAAAAACCGGTTCTGACCTGTAGGGACACTCCACTCAGAAGCTGAATGTAATTTTCACTATTGCAACACGAGACACCGGGTTTTTGAAATGTCCATCGAATCGATGACAACTCCCTGATCAATCTGGTGTTTGTAGGGTTGAAAGACCTTTTTCAATATTGTGAGCCCGCTGGACTGCCTGGTGTGCTAGTGGCTAGTTTGCAGGGTTTGTAGGTGTGACCACGAGAATGACTGTCGATTGCTAGGTGCTGAGTTTGCATGACACATAATATTCAAATTCAAACATTGAAATATTAACTAACATTACCACACACTTGATAGGACATGACAGATGGATTTCTGACGGAGAGAGGAAGACGGACAGGAGTTACCTGTTGTACATAGTGCTGAATAGATTTACGGGCTAGAACCAGCGACGATTGAACGATGTGGGAGGAGAGGGTGCAGCCTGCAAAAAGTCTCGCTGCCCAGCTTTTCAGCTGCCATCACGAAGAGGAACTCCTACCCAACCATCTTGCTGAGTCAGAAAGAGTTAGCCTTTATTGAGGCTCTCACTACGCTGGAATTCTCTCCGCCCTCCTAAAAGAGCTGAGGAACGCACTAACGAGTAGAAGAAAGAAGCCTGTGGTGTCTGCTACGAGCAGCAGCACATCTCACGGAGGAGGAATTAACTCATCCCAACGGCCATCTGGACAGCACGCGAGCAAGAGCAAAGCCAACGAGCTTACAAGCTCGAGCGACACGTTCGATCCAGCAAAAGACGCCCAACGCCGGGCACTGTGTCCGCGCCCCGGGCCGCGACTATATCAAATGTCGCGGAAGAAGAAGCTGCAGTCCGTAGCCGACAACTCTGGACCCCGAGGCAAAGGAGACGCAGGCGGCTATTGGCCGGGTCGGTAACCGCGATTCAGTTTAGTGGGTCGCTCGCGTCACGCTGAGTCAGGTAGAGTTAGCCCCTTGTTAAGGCTCTCACTACGTTGAAGTTCTCCCCGCCCTCCTCAAAGGGCTGAGGAACGCACTAACGAGTAGAAGAAAGAATCCTGTGGTGTCTACCGCGAGCAGCAGCACCTCTCACGGAGGAGGATTCAACCCATCCCAACGGCCACCTGGACAGCACGCAAGCAAGCGCAAAGCAAACAAGCTTACATTCTCGGGCGACACGTTCGATCCAGCAAACAGAAGCCCAGCGCCTGACGCTGGATCCGCGCACGTGCCGCGACTGTATCAGGGTCGCGGGAGAACAATCTGCAGTCCGTAGCCGACAACTCTGAACCCCGAGGCAAGGGAGACGCACGCGGCTGTATTGGCCGGGTCCGTAACCGCGATTCAGTTAAGTGGGTAGCACACGTCCACAGACAAGGAATCAATCTCGTCCGAACACCTTTCATCCGAGACAGCCACAATGCGCATGTCTAGCGACATGTCCGGATCTCCGAGTGACAAGTCATACGCAACCACTCCACCCGCCCAAGTGACCAACACCTTACCAAAAGAGAAGCGTCCCAACAAGACGCCTATTTATATTTCAGTTGCAAGTGACACCCGTGCCTTCCTGCCTTGGTTGCGAGTGTTTTGCCCTAGTGACCTACTGCCCCAACTAAAGGGCGAGAAAATGATAGCCATCGCATTAACAGCAATGGGTTCAGAGCCGCGGTCACCGCACTGCGGTCCCCTGATTGGAAAAAGCTGTAAGTTTCCACACCTTCTCACTCTAGGAGGACAGCTGTGTGCCGCTACTGGTGGGTAGGGGAATCCCTGCGAGCTTCAACCCGTAAGGGGCTCGAATCCCTCAACATTCGTGTCCAGGGAGTCACTCAGCTCCGATCCGGCCGTCGCGACCAGTATCCCGCTAAGCACGGCCCTCCAAAACCTCACCTTATTGTATCGGTGGCGCGAGGGCCTGGAGTGTCGAAAGTGCTATCACTCACCGAGGTCTGCGATTTACGAGTGACGGTGAAATCGTGCGAGGCTCTAAAGCGCGTATTGGATAAAGGCAGCGTAACTGCAGATAGGAGCCCCGGTTCGACGCGTATGGGGGCTCCCATGCCCTACCCGACGGGGACAGCACCAGTGCTAAATCTGCACGGGCAAACACGGCGAACTACCGGGGCTGTTTTAAGTGGAACGAAGCGAATGCGGCTCTTGCAAAGCAGGCGCCTGAGCGTGGACGAAAGAACGCCGCCAAAGGCTTCCCTGCCGCCCCGAAACCTAAACAAGCCCGGCCCTATGCCGAGACGATAGACGTGCGTGAGGAGGAACATCGTCCGAGAAAGTTTTGTCGTCACGGCCACTACTTCAACCGCAAATCCAAATCTCTCTCCTCAGCCGGCAACGGTGATGCCCAAGCAGCCTAACGTGACCGCCGACAGGAAGACGGCCAGGCCTAAATCGCATGAACCTACAGAAGCCCCTAAGCTGTTTGCTGTAAATTCCAAGAACGAGCCGCAAGCGTTAAAACCGCGGCTGAGAAATCTACTACACCCAAGTTGGTGGTATCCATTAAACCTATCATTTACCCACTCAAGTATCTCTGATCTACTCGATCACCTTACCATCCAAGCATGTGTGAAGCTGACTCCTCGGCTAATCACGCCCATCTCTTCCCTCCCCACAAGGGCACCCCGCCCGCGGCCAATCCTAAAGAACGTTATCCTATTCGGCGCCGTATATGGCAACATGCCCTTGGAAGACGGAGCGGCAGAACAGCCCAGCTCCTTGCCTGCTGGGATGCGGACGGGGTGCGCGGCAGAAAGTATGAATTGGGACACTTTCTCAACCAGCACGGTGTCAATAATTATCTCTTAAATATAACATTAATTCAGAACAACCCTTTCGGCTTATCAATTGTCTTCCACCGCACAGGCAGACTGACAGTACGGGATGGTACAGCCATACTGGTCCGCCGTGGTATATTGTACCACTCAGGGCCCGCTCCTGGCCTAACCCTCATGGAGGCTACTGCCATTCAAGTCATGCTGGCCGGCAAACCGGTTAGAAACCTTGCGGGTACCTTTCGCCTTCCCACCCACTCGTCGGAACGGACCTGTGCGCCTTTTTCGGCGGAAGGTTGCCGGACTTGTTGCCCGGCTACCTGAACGCTAAGTGAAATTCAGGGGTAAGAACGTGACGGGGGAACTCCTACTTGACTATGCCGACGAGTACTCCTGTCTGATCTTAGGACTGGACAGGCCGACCACCAATCCGTACATCCCCTCCCCTACTCGCTGTTTTGAGCAACGTGATATTCAAGAACCTAACTTCCCCGGCGCATCTAACGATGTGCTTTTTACTGAGCTCGGACCACCACCCGGTACTCAATGACCCATGTCTCTCGTCGTTTCAGCACCCACCGGAAAGCCCAGATTTCAGGTGCACTGACTGGTCCAACTTCCAAACTCACTTAAAGAACAAATTCCGTTCCATCCGGAATTGTACAATTAGATGGCAATCCACATGTGCGTTGAGAACTTTTTCGGCGCCGTTCTGAAAGTGCTAGCAGCTTTCACTTCCAAGTGCCGCCAACTCGACGACCCAATGCCTTCGATACCGTCTGCAATTCAGGATGAGATACGCCTGAAGAAACAGCTACGGAGACGGTGATAAGTCACCAGGGACCCCGCTCTTAGAATCGAGGTAAACCGCCTATAGAAATCGGTGAAGTGTCGGCTCAAGAAGTGGAGGTAGGACCAGTGTAAAACGACACTAAAATGCCTTGAATACGTAGACCAATCGCTGTGGATGATGACCAAAGGGGTGATTAGAGTTCCTACGTTTTTCCCCCTTGTCAGAGGGACAGGAATCGCTCTCAGACTGAGATACATGGAGCCCTAGCCGATATTCTGTAGACTCAGGTTCAGCCGGTGTCCGTTCCTTCCCTCCAGGTGGTTACTTAGATGTTTCATGTGGCGTTAATTTCTTATTTCATGACCCCTTCCAGCGAACCCAAATTAACCAACCCTGTCGAGGTTCAGGGTGCCATCAGGGGTCTCACGTTCAGCAATGCTCCGGGCCTTTACGGTATTCCAAACAGTGCCTTAAAGCATCTTCCCCAGCGAGTGGTACCCAACCTCGTCCAGAATTTCAATGCGGTTGACTGCTCCCATCATTTCCCTAGTGTGGAAGCACGCTAAAGATATATCCATCCTTAAACGGGGAAAGGGTCCAGCACTGCCCACATCCTATCGATCCATTAATCCTTTGGACACGATTAGAAAATTATTTGAAAGATTCTATTAATTGCGAATTCATATGAAGTAGAAGAGCACGGACTCGTGCCAGACGAGCTGTCTGTATTTCGAGCAAGGCATAGCACGTCCTTTGTTGAAAGCATAACCAGCAACATTGGCAAAAGGATGCTAATAGTCGCAGTTTTCCTCGACGTGGCCAAAGCTTTCGATATCGTATGGATCGATTGCCTCCTCTACAAGCTAACATTCCTAAACTTCCCGTCTTGCAAAGTCCATGCAATTTCATAATACCTCCGGTGTCCGACTACGAAGCGTCCTTCCAGACGGCCACATTTCTTCTCGACATGCGAGCAGGTGTGGCTTAGGGTAAATTATCTCACCTGTCCTGTCTGTATGTCAACGACACATCCTCACCATAGCACCATGTCGAGTTGGCACACTACGCAATCGACCCTGCAACATACTCACGTCCAGCAAGCGGACACTGTTCGTCAGCAACCTGGAGACATATCTCAAAGAACTTCAACTGTGATTGACTGGAGATTCGCCATTTATGTCTCAAAGAGCACCACGATAGTTTTAGCGCGGGCCAGACTGCACTTCTGCCAGCCCCGACCAGTGACGCTTTTTGGGGAACGAACCCAACGGGTCGACACAGCTCTTTATTTTGGAGCGACCCTAGATACACGACTCACCTGGTCGCCTCACTTGGATCACGTAAGGAACAGAAATGCTCATAGTATGGGTATGCTGGCTTCCCTCCTGAGCAGGAAAAGTGATCTCTCCGTCAGGAAGAGCCCTGCTATAAAAACTGCTCATCCGCCCCATGATGGTTTATGCAAGTCCCGCATGGAGGTCCGCTACCAGCATCCACGTCGGGACGCTGCAGGTATTGCAATCCAAGGGTATGCGCCTTCCTGCGGGTGCCCCTGGCACGAAGGTAGCAGTCGGATTCACGAGAATACTGGTTGTTCCGTTCTTTGCCTACCACAACAGAGCTTGAACTCAGACTTGGCTGGCGTTGGGAAACCCTCGTGCTGCAAACTCGGCAGATATCTACGCTGACCGAGGGTTTACCCCGTCGCCTGACCCGAAAGCCAAAGGCGGCAGGGGCCAGCATGCCAGTCAAGGCCATCGCCTGACGATGGCCAAGTCGACTAAACGAATCGCATCGGCGCTGGTCAGCCGAGCGCCTTTCGGATACCGTGAGTGAGGTTTTCCATGATTTTTCTTCAGGTGTAAGGCAAAGGCCAGGGTGTGCAATGCAAATTCGGGAAACGGCCCTCACTCACCTCCCCCAGGCACGGGGTTTCATGCAAGCGCCAGGCATAATTCGCAGATTTTCAGTTTGCGACTAAGCCATTCAGGGCTGAAAACCCAGAGAGCCAACCAATCAAACTACATCCCCATAACTAGATCAGTGTCCTTAGTCATTAGACTTTGGTAAGACCAGCCAGGGTCCTCAGTCTGACTTAAAATCTTTAGCGTTACATATTCACCAGTTAGAGTTATGGTGTCTGTTACTAAGCCCAGCGATGCGGTCAAACGCAGAAATGGCTAACAGAGAGAGGGACGTCGTCTTGCGCTTTGCCCAAGTGTCCGCCCTCAGTTAGGACTTTGGCTTGGCTGATTTGTCTTGAGTTTGAATGAAAAAAGCCGTTTTGTCACAGCAGGTAGCTGCTTGGTTCGGAGCAAGAAGCTGTGAGGAAAAGTGGCCACAGGCCATGTGGGTGTTCCCACAATTCCCTCTCCCCTTTAACATATTTACACACAAGTACGAGACCGTAACGAATTGTTGAGAGTCCTGTGGGTTGAAGTTGGCCAACCCTGGCATACAAAAACGTGTCTACACGATATGGACCGCAGGCCGCAAGTGACTTCTTGGCGTCCATTGTGCCGCCCATGACGAGTAGAAACATTTAAAAATACATAATTTATGAAGGTTAAAATTGAATGTGACTGTTCATGTAAATTTTTTAACTTTGTTAAGCTGACGCTGTATGTTTGCACGTGGAAATGCTTCGATCCGCATAGCTGCGGATCTTGAGTTGGGAGAAGATATTTACGATACTGTAGTTCAGGTGGAAACATGCCATAATTCATAGCTGATTTGGATCAAGTTCCAATTGAAAGCTGCATCCAGTTGGTGGAAGATCCAGATGACAGCCTCCCTGAAGGTCCCTGACATCAGCAACATGACGCCGTGTTGATTGGTATGTTGTAGAAGCGTTTCGTCTCATATTCGGGTAAATATGATCTGTAGGATAATTTCTTGGACTAACCTGGGGACAGAGACACTACCAATCTATATGGCTTCATATTCCTGATTACGAGGAGTCTTCACTGGTTAACATCATATCTCTGAATTGTAATTTCTCTGCCTCTGTAATAGTATTTCTGATACCCAAGCAAAGAAATGTTTCCTTGGGGAGAATGTACGCAACACACACAATGCGTTTTTCAACAGGGATGATTTCACACTTGCCAGTTTCTCCAAGTCATTTTGTTACTTCGTTACACAAATCTATATCCCGTACATCAACACCACAATTATCTTCACATAGAGTCCTGTTTTCACACATCTGGAAGTATGTACTTCATAAATGGCAGTTCTTGTGTGCAACTTCAAGCAGGATACTTGAATTTTGTAAATGAACTTAGTGGCACGCTTTTATATGGCCTATACTTGTTTATTATGAAAAGTAAAATCGTCTTAGTGCACGACACAATGGCATATGTGTATTACATGGAGATTTGTCAGCTACATGCCATGCCCCCATTATCCCCTGGGAAATGGTCGCCAGTACACAATAGATTTACTGCTGGGTGAGCTCCAGACCAGTCTGAATGCTTTTGGAGGTAAAATTCTTTCCCCTGCCAGGAAATGAACAAAGCTTCTTTGGTCGTCCAAAATGTGGGAACACCTCCACATGGCCAGACACAGCCATTTTGAATGCTTTAAATAGCAAAATAATGGTGGGCAGTATTTTTTTTTTTTTTTTACTTGGCAAAAGTCTTTGACTCAGTTAACCATTTGCTACTGATACAAAAACTTCCCCACTATGGCATAATTGGTAAGTCTAAGTAATTATTAGAATCCTCTCTAACAAACAGATTTCAAAGAGTTCAACTAGATAGTTCCACCTTAAATTTAAAGACTACTTCAACGTGGAACATGGTAAAACACGGTGTGCCACAGGGATCGGTTTTGGGCCCACTCTTATTCCTTCTTTATATTAATGACTTACCAAATGCTATAATATAAAATGCTACTCCAATACTGTTTGCCGATGACACAAGCATAATAATTACCAGACGAGATCCACATAAACTTCAGGATGATCTCAGTACAACCTTTCATCAAATATCTGAGTGGTTTCAACTAAACTCACTCTCCCTAAACATTAGTAAAACTCATTTTATTCAATTCTCTATTAAGAGTTTAAATGACACAGATATAAACATTACTTATGAAAATAATTACATATCCAAAGTGAATGACCTAAACTTCTTGGGTCTAAACATTAACAACACTCTATCTTGGAAAGCACACATAGACAAACTTTTATCTAAATTAAGTTCTGCATGTTTTGCCATGCAGGCAGTAAAGCCGTTTGTCTCCACAGATGTTGAAAGCAATTTATTACTCATATTTCCACTCTATAATCTCATACGGTGTCATTTTTTGGGGTCACACAGTGCCCAGTACAAGAGTTTTAAGATTACAAAAGAGAATAATAAGAATTATGATGGGGAGTAAGAGTAAAGACTCATGTAGAAAATTGTTCACCAGCCTTAAAATTCTCTCACTCCCTTCTCTCTATATTTTTTCCCTCCTCAGGTTTGTTATAAAAAGTAAGGATCTTTTCTCCACAAATAGTGATACTCACAGTTATGGTACTTGACACCTAATTATACACCTTGACTTTCATTACCCTTCGGCTAATTTAAAGAAGTTTCAGACTGGGGTACACTATATGAGTGTAAAGATATACAACAGTCTTCCTATTTATATAAAAAATGAGATTAATAACAAAAAAAATTTGAATCCCTCCTGAAGAAATTTTTACTTGAGAACTCATTTTATTCATTGGAAGAATTTTACAATTTCACATAAGGATTCATTTACATTATTTTTATTGATCACTTTTTAACGCTAATAAATGATATATATTCCTGACTGTAATGATTTCATGATGTAACTGATATTTTATTATGTATTCATTGTATTATAATTGTATTCTGTCATTTGACATCTGTAATTTAACAGATACATTGTACAGCATTTTATGACTATTTCCACATCCTTAGGTTGTACCTGTAAACAGATAAAATGGAAAATAAATGAATGAATAAACCTTGCGGTTTCTTTGTAATACTCCTCTGTTCCTCTGAGGTCATGTTTCTTGTAAGATGCATTCCTCAAGAACTGTAATTCATTACCAACCTTACCTCAGCAATAAAGTAAGAGTAGGGGCAGCACATTCTCACAGCATATAAATCTACAACCACTATACTGCATTTGTGCTCTTACACATTCTTCTTAATATAAATATTTTTTTCATCCTAGGACAGGCGACGAAGGCTACTCTTTCTTCAACCTCGGCACTAGA
>Ga0268261_10002983_pt1 | contig 12298 bp, 5 predicted proteins | sample TergutNc150P1_FD_190353 | JGI IMG/M metagenome (GOLD analysis project Ga0268261, IMG submission 190353) | Nasutitermes corniger P1 segment gut microbial community from laboratory colony in Florida, USA - Nc150 P1 (SPAdes) (version 2) | ecosystem: Host-associated > Arthropoda: Insects > Digestive... | reverse complement strand
ATTTGTCTGTTGTGAGTGTCGTGTGTTGTCAGGTAGAGGTCTCTGCGACGAGCTGATCACTCGTCCAGAGGAGTCCTACCGACTTTGCTGCGTCGTTGTGTGTGATCTAGAAACATCAAGAATAGGCGCTCCATATATATATATATATATATATGTGACATTAGTAGCCTAAGGGTTAATGGACCTAGCGAGCCCGGCCGTCTCAGGGACGTCTGTGTATGCCAATGGGTTAATAATCCTGAGATGGCCCCATTGCACTTGTGAAATATGTTCAGTTGTTGAACAAAGGGTGTTACTTTGCAGCAGTTTTGTAAAGTATGTGTCATGGAAAAAAATACAGCTGAAAGTTTTGCCATATAATAAAACAGTATGCAGAATGCTGTAAAAATTTTTAATCACAGGTACAGGTGCTGGATGAACATAAAATATGAAAACTTGTATTTGTCTTGAATGACATTACATTATGTAGAAATGAAAAGTCAGAATAACAGAGTAAGTTCAAACAAATTAACCAACCAGGTGCAACAGTTTTACAAGTTTATTACTTGACGTTTTGTGTTGCTCAACATGTTTTGGGTGCCTCCACACCCATCATCAGGAGCCTACAACTGCATTAACAGCCTCTGGTTTTACCTTGGAGCGTGGTGGTAGCAGCATTGTTAACAACCCTGCTGTTAATGCAGTTGTAGGCTCCTGACGATGGGCATGGAGGCGCCCGAAACATGTTGAGCGACACAAAACGTCAAGTAATAAACTTGTAAAACTGTTGCATCTGGTTGGTTAATTTGTTTGAATTGTATGATGATGCATGGACCTGCCAACATCAGAGTAAGTGTTTTGAAAATCCCCATGCAGTTCATGAATTTTCTGGTACATGACCTTGATTGATTGATTGATGAGCATTTGGGTGTGAGCCCCTATGGTCCCGATGCACCTAGGCCTTAATTAACGGGTCCTTTGTGCCCCATAATCTTATATCAGTTCAAGGGAGCCCTGTTCCTTTTCTAAAGTTCCAGATGGCCCCCAGATTAAACTCTTAATATCCTCTGGATTCAAGGAACAGGAACATAGATGTACATGTCTGAGTGAAGCCAAAGCCTCACACTCGCAGCGAATGCCGGCCGGGGTTTCATCCTCTACTCCACACCTCCTACATAAGGGACTATTAGTTAGCCCCATCAAGTGAAGATGCTTTCTCAGGGTACTGTGCCAATCCTGACCCTGGATTGTGTCCTATTAAAGGACAAAAGTCTGGTTTTTGCACTCGTAGTAGGGCCCAAAATTAATTCTGAAGCCTGTCTCTGAGTACAACCAAGACATACCTATCCCTCAAAGTCCCCGATAAAGGAGCCCCCCTCCACGTTCCCCAACATGGTCCCAGTGGAGAGAGATACTCTGTCTCCAGAGCCAGTGGTTTATTCATTCATTCATTTATATCCGTCAGAGTCCCCAGTTAAGGAGCCCTCCCACGTAAGTGGGGAAAACATATGGACACCGTATCCCTACCCACGCGGACAGAAGGCTGTGTGCTGTCTTTGCAAGAATCAAAGGATGGTTTTTGAGGAGAAAGTGTTAATATTTCAAAGAGCTGCATTCACTGTTAAGAAATAATTTCATAAGGTGTGAGGCCTGCTTAGAAGCTGGAACTTGGCACACCAAGACTCAAGAAACAAGCTGAACTGCAGGGGAGAAATGGACTTCATGGTGGGAGCAGGCTTTGTATGTGATGGTGTTTCCGTGCCAGTTGGCATGCTGATGGACGTGATAAAATTAATTCCAGTACATGAAACATGCTGGGTGACAAGTAATTTCAAGAATCAGATTATGACGGGCAATAAACACTGTTGAGTTACTGCTGCATATAGGCATCTGACAGTGCAACATGTACTACAGTTTTAGGTTATGTTCCTGAATTAACTACACTACATTGTACAAGTACTCAGAATTACATACATGTAGGTAAATTGTAAGCATTGTCACAGTACAACAAGAGTATCTGCTACAAAATGCAATGTATGCAGGTAAAAAGCTTCATAGAGAAGAGTAAGCTGATTATAGTCTTAAATTGTGCACTGGTTACTGATCTTTCTCAGACATTAGGTGGTAGGTAAATTGAAAGGTTAGCTATTTCAAGTGACACTGCATTATCAACCATTTAGGTTGTTTGTCCCTCTTGTTAGGTGATCCATCTAGAATAGAATAGAATAATATATGGGTTCGAGCCCTTCCAGGCCCGATGCACCTAGGCCTTAAGACAGGCCCTTTGTGCCCCATATTCTATACTAAATTAAAGGACCCCTGTTCCTTTAACAAGGTTCCAGATGGCCCCCATACTTAGTTTCCTATTATCTTCTGGGTCCAGAAAGAAGGAACCCAGATATATATGTCTGAGTGAGGCCAGAGCCTCACTCAGATTTAAAACCTGAATAGCCTCCAGGTTCAAAAAGGTACTCAGATATACTATTCATTTCTCTCAAAAACCCTGACAATCGAACCCCCTCAAGGTTCCCCGAAAGGGCCCCTATATAGAGGAAGGCCTGCCTACAGGGCATTTTGTATATCTCTCAAGACTTCATGTTTCAGGTTCCCCAGTAAAGAAGCCCTCCCCGAGGCCCCCTCCATGGAGTCTCCTAAGGGAGTGAAACAGAGGCCCTTCATCCAGCCCTCAAAGTTTCTGGTAGAAAAGCCCTCCGCCAGGTTTCCCAAACGGAGCCTCTATAAGAAGAGATGCCCGTCTCTAGAGCCTTTTCTAAATATACCTCAGGGTCGCCAGCAAGGGAGCCCTCCCTCCAGGTTCCCTTTACAGAGCCTCCACAGAGAGAGGCACCCCACCTCCAAAGCCCCTTACAACCATATCTCAAAGTCCCGGTAGATGAACCCACTCCAGGTCGCCCAACTGAGCCCCCATAAAGAAAGGTTCCTGTCTCCAGAGCCTTCCTTCTATTACCGAAAGGGCCACCAAAAAAGGAGTCCCCCCTCCAGGTTCCCCTAACAGAGCTCCCATAGAGAGAGATGCCCCATTTCCAAAGCCCCCTTTCAACTCTCTCTCAGAGTTCGTGGTGAACGGACATGTGTGTCCCCTGAGCCCTCCTCCCCATATCTTTCTGGATTTATATCTGCCGGAGTCTCCCCATATCTTTCTGCATTTATATCTGCCGTAGTCTCCACAAGAAAGGGGGTAAAAAAAACATTGGTCCACCAGGGAGAGCCCTATACTTGGTAAGGCCAAATACAACTGGGAGGTCGCCTGGTATCCCAAAGGGTGCCGTTAGTGACAGACTCACCCACTGCCATTCATCCCTTAGACACGGCACTCACACCGTAGGATTGGGGATTGTTTTTCAAGGTTTACTCCTTTAGATCTGCTATGTTCTGCACAAATGGCCACCTCTCGTAGGATGTGGCTCTTCACCATGCACAAACGGTCTTGGGTGGAGAGAGGCTATAATCCGCATCCACCACCCCTGGAGAATAGCTAGAGCCTCCCCCTGGGCCACCAGTGTCACCTCCCGGCAACATGATGACTCTGGAACGGCCCCGGCCGACTCCCCTTGACTCCTGATCTATCTAAGTGGATTTGGTGGTCCTCTCACACACACACATGAAAGCATATAAAATGTATTTTAAAATAGCTGATTGAAATATACAGTCAAGTAAGTATGCAAATTAAATGTAGTGGGATTTTCACCTGATACACATTACTGGCTGTCACAGATCTACTGGTTCATTGTATGTTTCAGTCTCGAGGCATGTTTCATTATCATTCCGGGACACCCATTTTTATATAGAAATAGGTGCTATTTACACTTGCTTACTTTATGTGGGTAAGTGTAGTAAATAAGATGGCCCAGAGAGTGATGTAAGGGTTCGGCAGATGGTCCATGAATTTCATATGATTGAGAAATGCTGGCAATGATAACACACATTAATTCCCTTTTGCCATGTTACTGCAATATGGTGCATAACAAACTCCACACACCGCAGACCTATTGGAGAAATTGATAGTCTTGTCAGCTAACAAACAAATATCCTGTGTTTGGTGGTATCCAGATGTGTATTGTCTCTCTCTCTTGAGCCAGATAAATCCAGTCACACTATTAGATCCTATTTTTTTAATTGCATTCAGAGATTATATTCTTCTCTCTATTAAGATGTCCAAAATTGTCCCTCACGTTTTTGTGAGTTAGTGGAAATTTCATCTCCCACTGTGTGCTACCTAGCAAGTTATGGTATATATTCAGAAGGTGTTCATTTTGAATCTTAGGCTGGAACAAGAGTCACCTTGGAATTTTTTGTTTTCCTCTGTCCACGCAGGCAAGTGCCAAGATAGTACCTCAGATTCTTTCAATTTACGCTGTTGTGATCAGCCTACTATTTTATGCTGCATAATGCAGGCTATTAAGGATGTCATTCAGTAAACTGTAGGATAAAATAATCTGTGTTCTATCCATGCACACCTTGATTTGATTGTCATAAATTATTTTTGAAGAGAACTACAAATTCTGGGGATTGTGCTTTTATCTCTACCCTCCTGTTTCTTCCTCCCTTATGCCCAAACACTCATTTCAGCATTTTGTTTTCAAACCTCAATTTCGGTTCTTGCGTTTCTTCCTTTATAACATTGTCCAGAACAAATGGTAGTTTGCAAGTGTAATTTTTTTGAACACAAAATAAGTTACAGGAAGAACTTTTCCTGAAGTACTTCAGTGTATATGTGCATATGTGAATTAATAATAATGCAATTACATGTCCAATATAACATGTAAGATTTCATATGAATTATTGTGCACAGTCAAACAGTTCATTAACTATTAAATAAAGCAACCAACATGTTGAGCTGTACTTAAACGACAGGCAATAAAGCTGAGAGATTGATGCATCTGGTTGGTTGCTTTATTTTAATATACGATGATGCACGGACTTACAAACCCTAAAGTTCATTAGCTGTTACCATAAAACAATGTCCTTGAGTTTTGTATGGCAGGCAAGAAGTGTTACTTTATATAAATTCATAACCCCAAAAGTGGTATAGGCTGCTAATTGAAGCTCTATTACACCACACATTAGTATGGCAATATCAAAGAGTTATAAAGGAATCAGATGTAGCACACTTGGGAGAGATGAGAAAGTAATTAATTTTGGCTGGCAATCATGAAGCAAGGAGCCCACTTCAAAGAACCAAACATAGATGAGAGGATATTAAAGTAGATAGTAAAGATATATGGCAGTTGGGTGTCAGCTGGTTTTGTCTATTCAGAAAAGGGACTAATGCAGAATTTTATGAAAATCTGCCATTTAACTTAATGTCGTTAATTATGGAGCAATAAAGATCATTTCCCAATGTATTGAGTGAAGGATGGGAGAGGGTCAAAATCGGAACATTACGTTGAAAATTATGCAGGCCTTCACCAATTTGAATTTGCGGTGTGACATAGGTTGGCCTCGTTGTGATACACTGCTGTATGCAGTTTATTGCGCCCAGTTTTCACAAAAAGGCTAGGAATTTCTGGATCCTTGTAATTTGTTTCCACGCACATAGTGTCTGCAGGTCTCCACGTTTCTTTCTTGTAACCTTTATTGTAAGGCCCGGCGCGATTGGATGCGTACACCGCAGATGCTAAAAGGGCGAATTTTATTCATGCCTGTATGTACGACACCGGACGCGGGATCCGTATCACCGCTTTTTCTGATGACACGTACCCTTTTCAAATGCGCGACAATCCATGTCTACATCATAATCAGGCAAGTTTTCTTTCCTATGAATTAAATTTAACGCTCAAATGGCCTATATACATAGATACGTTAACAAATTACTGTTTCAAACAATTGCGGGTATGCTGACGCTTTATTCGCAACCACCGCATTCTTGATTCCTGATTATTAGATATAGTAAGCGCCACGAAAGCGCCATTAGAAACTAATCGACAGTGGCGCTAAGGCAAAACAGAAATCTAATATGGTGGATAACTGGAAACCTTTTGTGGTGGTATAAAAAGTGACAGAATAAGTAAGAACGTCATTGGTGTTACGAAGTAAATGTTCAGTGTAAACATAAACAATATTCAGAGAACAAGGAAGTCGGAAGTACCGTGTTTGCCAAGATGGGCTGAAAGCAAGGAAAGTTTCATAAATGTAAGGCTTTAAAGATAGCAGTAGCCTGTTAGCTTGGCGGTATTGTCATGGAAATGGTATTGAGTGACACTTTACCTGTATTTGGTATCCCCAGTTTTGGTTATTTGGGTGCCGAAAACGCAGTACATTATTGAATTAACGATGGGCGTTTTAAGTATGTAGTGAGCAATATATTTATATTCATTTGTGTTTTTGTCTGTTCCATCGGTTCTAGGTTCGTTAATGCAGTTTCCAAGTTTTTAAAATTACATACATCTTGACGAATTCTATTGCTGTATTTTGTAGAGTATGTTATTGTGTGAGGGGTTTACCGTCATTTTGTGAAAAACATTTATCAAGAAAACGTTGGAAAAACAAATACAGCGAAATTCAAATAACCAGTTTGTCAAACCTGAAAATAATGTAGCAGCATTTCCAGAGGTATAGTGTGCTCTCCATTCAGTATGTTTTATATAAATTCAGTTCGATCCCATGAGTACTGATTACAAAAACTGAGATACTTTTTTCAGGTAGTTAAATCCAAGATCATGTGTATTGACCTGTTATATTTATTGGTTGTGAAGTTGAGGTGATTTATTTAATATGAATTTGCGCTTATTATTTTATGAGATCTGAATTTATTTGGTCATTGTTCAAAACATCTGTTATGTTTGATTGGTCATGTTGATTTAAACAAATTGGTTTCTTTATAATTCTCATATTAAAGTATATTTTTAGATTCCTTGCATCCTTTTCATGAGCTATCTTTATTTACATTAGGATGTTTGTGAATAGAACAAAATTTTTAGCAAAATTGCTAATGTATCACATTATTTTCATCATTCATCTTCACCACTCCTCAGATCACCATAATCATGTAACAAAAGAGTTGGATCTTGGCTCCTCAGAAAGAGTGGTATGTTCTGATTGAATTAGCATGCATATGCACTCGCCTTCTCCATCCCTTATTATTAGTAAATTCATAGCTTTGCTACATTGACAGGTTATTGAGTGATTTCAAATTGTTTGGCTGTTGCAGTGATATAATCTTTGTTGCCTAGTAGCACAAGTGTTTTAAACTTTGAGAATACAATATAAGATAATCTTTTCCACTTCTCATTCAACAAAGTGTGGGTAGTTTCAGTCAGGTTTAGAATGAGGAAGATTAATACAAGCAGAAGGAATAATGGAACCTCATTGGTGAAGAGCAAGAAATCCATATTTATTCAGTAAATAGCAAAATTAAGGTATTCATGAACTGCTGTGTAGAGTAATGTAAAGGCTGTCTTGTAACATGCCTAGCAGGCACTGATTTTAGGCTGCACTCAGAGGTTTTGGGTGGTCAGTGCCATATTCTGGTTACTTTACTCCCAGGAAAGAGACCTGGTGCCCACTGTTGCTGTGTAGAGTACTTCTCACAATATGTAAACTGGATTCCAAACATAGGTGAAATAACAGTGTGAAAGTATTTTGGTGTCATTTTTGCTTTTGTTTCTGCTCTCAACGTGAGGATATTGAGAGCTCATAATATTGATAACAACAGCAGCAATAGCAGCAGTGGCTGTTGTTGTTGGTTGTGGTGGTGGTGGTATTAGTACTAGTAGTAGCAGCAGCAGTAGTAGTAGTAGTAGTAGTAGTAGTACCATTTCTTTATATATCTAAAGACCATTTCTTTTATTATTAGGGAGCTTGCCAGGATCCAGAGGTTATATATAGGGTAATTCTTAATTATGTATGCTAAATTAAATCTGAATATTTTGTTTTATTTGTAAATTGAAGTCACACGTGTCCTATAAACATGTGGTCTCAACTGATTTGTAAGCAATAAAACTGTGATGTGTGTATGTCTGTATTGGAGCTCCTGCTTATTGGGCTCATGACATAAAGCAGTATGGGGGTCTTGAGTACTGTGACAGGTGGGTGGGACAAAATAGATCTGTTTTATGGCCCCTGCGATCACTTGATCATCTTTTCTCACTCCTGCCAGGTGTTACCTATGGAGCCATTTGAAAGGCATGGTTTATTCAGAAAGAGTCATCCCAGAATTGAAGCACCTACAATGACAGTACTGACAGCATTGTGAATCTGGGGAGCTGTTGCAGCTGTTTTGGGCCCTGTGAAGGAGTCTGTGTGGCTTGTCTGTGACTCTGCCATCCTCTCTTCTCTTTGAATGCGTGGATGATGCTCTTTTTCATGCCAATGTATCTGGTAGCTCCCTTCCCTAGTTATGTTACAGTGTAAGTCAGGGGTGCACAGATCCTGGTGCCAGCTTGCCCAGAAGAATACATTTTGTACAGTGGTGCCAAATATTAGTGGATTGTGGACATGAAATGTCATGTCACCCATCTTATACGTAGAATTTTGAGGTGGCTCCTAGATTTTTGGAAATTATGCACTGCTCGTGTAAGTTGATCTTGATGACTTCGCATATTGCTCAGCCCACTTTTCTGTTGAATTGATAATGCAACTTAAAACTCATTGACTTCATATATATGATTTTACTGTGGTGGGCAGTTCTTACTAATACCATAATGTTCTCAAATTGTGTCTTCTGGTGGTCCTTATTGTTTTAAAGTTCTGTATTTCTATACCAGGCATTCTGGATGATAGAGCAAGATGTCTCTTTGTTGTTCCTTTGTGGTATTGTGTTAATGTTGTACCTTATAATATTATGTTGGTGTGGCTTGATACATTTTGTGAATTGTATGTTTTTGCTTGGTTGCTGATGGTCTGGGTCTTCTTGACACACAAATTAAAGTTGGAGTTGTACCTGTTCATGCTTAAAGGTCTACAGGGAGAGTACAGGTATAGCTCTGCTCATTCTTAAGCTCAGTGCTAGGTGGAGGTGAGTGGCCAACAACATGCTGTGGTCTGTTTATGCCCTGGGAAAGGACCTTGGTACCCAGTGAATAGTTAGGTTAGGTTAGGTTGCAGAGCTGGTGTGGGCATTTTGTAGAAGAGTAAAATCTGTTGGTCGCACTGGGATACAAACCCTGCTTCTAGCTGAGTCACTATAATGATTGTGTTATTTTCCATGAATTTTTCTGTGAGAGTGCCAAAGTCTCCATGGCAGTTCTGAGGTGAGCCAGTTCAGTTTGTGGGTCTTCTTCCTTGAAGATATTTGCCAATGTATTGTGTTGGAGATTCAGAATTACTGAGCCAGATGATGGTGTGCGGTGGCATTCTGACACTGCTCAGTATGTGTTGGCTTCTTGTGAAAGTTCTGGTCCAAGTATTCATTTTTACTCCTGTAGCTGTCAGAGTCCAGGGATGGCAGGTGACAGCTTCCTTCTACACTGTAAACTAGATGTATGGATACATGCTGTTGAAGTGGCAAAGAAGACTGTTCAGCCATACATCTGACTTGTATGTAATTTGTTCATTTAATGTTTCATTGTTCTGTGTTGTCACTATAATATTTATTTCATGTGTCGTTTATAATGGATGCAGGTGTATGTGATGAGTATGTGGTTCAACTGATGAACAAATGCTGAGACATGATGTGAGATACATTGCAGTATATAATAAATCCATTTTGGAGCAGCATAAATTGAATGCCAGGTGTATTCTGTCAGTATGTTAATTTTTGTAGAGGAGTCAGGCTTCTGGTAAATGATACCAGTACACAGAATATGAAGTATAGAGCTGATAAAAATAGTATCACCCACAGAAATTTTTTAATGGTTTTGATTGCCGATAGTACTCTATTTATTAAATTGTGATTTTCAATGGGATAATTGCCAAGAATTGTACCATTCTTCAATTCCAAATAAAAAAACTGAAATCATTGGAGCAAAACAAGTAGTAATACATCTGAAGTGAGCACTTGTGCATTTTCATTCAGTAGATGCAGTGACATTGTTATGTAAACACAGGAAGGGAGTAAAGTGTGGAAATCTCCTCCTTCAAGTTACCCCTTTCATGATCAGTGGGACATGTATGCCTCGCTGGTCACGAAAGGGTTAAAGAAGATCCATATCGTGCACAGTGCACTGCCAACTGTTGTAGGGTATGATGTACATGATTTACTTTTTTGTAGAAGCTTTGTGTAACAATATAAAAATAATGCTAGAGTATACGTTCGCTGATGCCATCTTCACAACTGTTCAGTACAAGCAACATGTGTTTATTGTTGTAATGTAAACAGTGTAGTTTTTAAGATGTCTTCAGGTGTTTAAAATATCGAAATACTATATACATTATGTTAAAATAAGTCATGTTTCTGTTTTCTTTCCTTTAGTAGTGCCTGGTTTGGTGAATTTTTAGATCAGAAGGCGCAAGCTAAATTGTAATAGTTACAGGATTGAAGACAGATTAATGGTGATAATCTGATAATCAGAAATCTAGAGTCTTAAGAGTCTAGATCCAGCCACAAGGACCTACACATCCACATCCCTAACAAGTATCAAAAGTATCATTGCCATTTGGTTAAGTAACTTCTGGAAGCATGCTTTTCAGATGGATGCTATTACTGTTATGAGGAAAAGAAAGTGTTCTTGGCTGTAAAGGTGTTAGGTCTCGTAATTCCACACATTGCATTGAAGCAGGTTCATTTTGTGGAAGTTGACAGTGTTGAATGGGCTTAATGACTAACAATATTTCAGGTCATCAGCAGGGAACAGAAAGATGGAGCCTTATGTCATACTTGACAGTGGCTAGGAAAGGGGGGAATACAAACAAGGGAAGAACTGAATGATAAGTAACATTGGAACCAAGTAATATAATTAATAGGTGTCCAAAATTATAAACATTATGCAGTCTGTCCTTATAGAGAAACTGAACGTGTATCAGAATTAAAGCATCTAAATAGTTACAAGGGATTTGTGATTGCATGAAGTTGCGTTGAGATGGCTGAAATTTAGATTTACAATGAAAGGAAAACTGATAATGTCCTGTTCAAGCAGATAAATTATTTAAAATTGAAGTAGTAGTAGTAGTAGTAGTAGTAGTAGTATAGGTAAAGCAACCCCATTACAGGCCTGGACAGACTCTGAGGGTTCCAGGAGGTTGAGGCTCCCAGATTTCAAGACAGCCGGCACATGAAGGTGGTAAGGTTGTTAGCCCTACGCACCGGCCACCTTTACTCCCAGGAAACATTCCTGGTACTCATTTCTGTTAGAGACTGAGTCGACCCCAGGGCCATATTGCGGCCGGAAGGATTATGTCAATGAAAAAATCCAGTGACACCATCGGGAATCGAACCCACGACCTTCCGGCTTGTAACGCAGTACCTCAACCAACTGGGCCACCACGTGCCCCCAGTAGTAGTAGTAGTAGTAGTAGTAATAATAATAATGTCATTTTTCCATGTTTCCATCTTTATATACTCATTTCAGTATTCCCTGATGCAACCCCCCAAGAAATACTTGGCTCAAAGTTCATATTCTGGCAGCATCACAACACTGGATATAGCCTGAGACAATCTCCCCCCAAAAAAAACAGCAACAACAAAAATAACAAAGCTTCTAACAATTGAAGGAATCCACCACCTGAAGGCAGACGTTAATAGACTGTATGTCAAAAGACAAAATGGTGTACGTGGAATGGTTGAACTGAAGTCTGCATAAAATGCTGCTATTGTTGGTTACAGGGAGTACACTAAACAAGGCAAAGATAGGCTTACCAGATTAGTTCAAGAGAATGATGCCAGCAGAACCAAATACTGTCTACAAAAAGAAGCTAATCTAATAATGCAGAAATATATGACACAAGACACATGCTGCCCAAAATTTCAAGAATCAACTTAAGTCCAGCATTGAAAACGAGAAGATAAAGAACTCAAGAGGAAATCATTGCGTGGACAATTCTACCGGGATTTTGAAAGACTGTCAGTAGATAAAGAAATGTCCCTGGCGTTGTTATGTAGCTCAGGCCTTAAGGAGAAATGAAGACTTTAATAATAGCAGCCCAAAATCAAGCACTCAGTACGCATTATGATCGGAGGAACATCATGAAGTAACCTGTTGACAGTAAACGCAGAATGTGCTATAAGGCAGAAGAACACATAAAACATATTGTTGTGGGGTGCACAACACTTATGCCATCTGAATACACTAATAGACACAGTATGGTGGCTGGTTACATCCACTGGACGATACGTAAACGTTTGGGGTTGCCGGTTAACCCTTAGGCTACTAATGTCATATATATATATATATATATATATATATATATGTATATATATATA
>Ga0268261_10002982_pt1 | contig 12299 bp, 4 predicted proteins | sample TergutNc150P1_FD_190353 | JGI IMG/M metagenome (GOLD analysis project Ga0268261, IMG submission 190353) | Nasutitermes corniger P1 segment gut microbial community from laboratory colony in Florida, USA - Nc150 P1 (SPAdes) (version 2) | ecosystem: Host-associated > Arthropoda: Insects > Digestive... | reverse complement strand
TCGTGGGTTCGAATTGCACCGGGGGCATGGATATTTGTCTGTTGTGAGTGTCGTGTATTGTCAGGTAGAGGTCTATGCGACGAGCTGATCACTCGTCCAGAGGAGTCCTACCGAGTGGTGCGTCGTTGAGTGTGATCTAGAAACATCAAGAATAGGTGCTCCATATATATATGACATTAATAACCTAAGGGTTAAAAACAAAAAAGAGAAAACTTGCACACTGATAGATGTGGCAATACCTGCAAACAGAAATGTTGTGCAAAAGAAAGCGGAAAAGAAGTTAAAATACAAGAGTTTATATATAGAGATATAACCAATGTGGAACCTGAAATGAACAATTATACCAGTAATAACTTGAGCCACTGGAATAGTAACGAGAAGCTGAAGGAAAAATTTGGAAGCTGTACCAGGAAAACACTGGATAGATTCACTACAAAAGACAGCTATACTTGGAACATCACACATAATACGGAAAGTACTGCAGTGTGAAGCTTGAAGCCTGATCGGTGGGGATCACTGTTGGTTCAAGAGAATTACCAGGAAGAATAGGCCTGTGACGAGAGAGAGAGAGAGAGAGAGAGAGAGAGAGAGAGAGAGAGAGAGAGAGAGAGAGAAATAATAATAACTAAGTCAAATGAATCAATGTATTTTGTGGGTGAGATGCTCAATTTTTAGCAAGATATTAATGTTCTGTTTTATGTTAATTTTTTTATTAACATGATTATCATATGAGTAGTATTTATTTAACATCACAACGAAATAATAACACGAAGTATAATGACAGACTCCACAGTTTCTCACCTCGTTCGGACAGGAACAAAGGAAGGAAACTGTCGCCTTATGGAAGTCAATTAATCCGCGAAGAAATTTGTTCCTTTGTAGGGAAGATGGGAATGTTTTAAGCTATCAAAGCAAGTCCAAAATTTGCCGTACCTTTGGGTAATTTGAGGATTAGAATTAAGTCATATCGTATGTCATAAAACGTATTTTATGTTTTCTTATCCGTCGAACAATGTTTCAGAAATATTTTATTGTCAGCGCTGAGGTACGCATCTTACACAATCTGGATCCAGTCTCCACCCTGTGATTTTTCTTAAGTAATTAATTTTTCCAGTAGCCTTATTTTTCTCTAATCTCTACTTCTTGTTTCGTAAGTACGCCATATTCTACTCTGAATGTGTCATTACGCAGCAGGCTAATTTATATGTAAATCACTATGTGGGTCATGACAGAAGACTATCAAAAGTAGGCCAGAAAACTTAGTTTATTAATTATTTTATTATTTCTTCTTTTAGTTTTCAAGTGTTAGCTGCCTTCTGACAAAATCCGACTTCAAAATATTATTTTAATTTTCTCCTTAGCCCCTCACACTTCATATCCTGGTGTAGAATTATATTCTATATTCTGCCCATTATTATTCACGATTTCATGCGCGTGATTTTCGGTTTCTTTATCGTCTTATACCGACCTCCACTAACTAAGCAGCTTATTACGTGTTTTGTTTTTACCTAACCTTATATAATATTAATTATTTGCCTGCATTTCTTGTTTTGTCTCTTTACCTATTTATGTAACCCAGTACATATAGGCCTTGTGATACTGAAGGTCAAAACCAACATTAATAAATTGAATTTAAAAAGCACCTAAATTCCTTCGTAATTTCTCTGCTATAATTCTGTGACAGTTGTCTAATTATAAAGACAATTGTTAGTAGTCAGGAAACGAATTGGAAACTCTGTGGAAGGAAGTGGTGAGAAATAATTTCAGGTAAGTCCTAACACTACAACTTTTGTCTGGATGTATTAAGGGATATAGCTATACGCTCGATCACGAAAGCAAATCTCTGGACCGAGATTTGAAATTTGGACATTCAATGTAGGAAACTACTAACTTCTTAGGCAGGAGTTTCTGTTTAACTTCTGTCTTTAAGCTCATGTGTAATGCCAAAGTCTCTATATTTCATTAAATTCTTACAAGATATTCAGGCTAAAAAGACGAGAATGCTAGACAGGTGGAAGAAATTAGCTATTAATATGTAGTTGAAAAGTTATATATGCAGACTGACAGACACGGACCTTCTTCGTTATGTGAAGACGGATATAAAACCGAACCCTAAACTGTAGGTAACAGGTTCCTCCAAAAAGTTTATTCTGCACCTGAAATGGAGGAGATAGTTTGGCCCAAACTTTTGGTATCAATGTGCTGTACTACATGATGGCACTTCGGTAAAAATATAAAATTCGTGATGTTATTTAATGACGCTACGTTAACTGAAAATATTGCATAACTTTAAAAGAACCTCCAGTACCGTTAATTGGTGTTGAGGAGGAAAGAGGAAGGAGGAGATTGTGTCCTGCTGCTGTATCTGTCCTCTATCACTCATCTGCAGACACACGAATATTCATGTGAGGATAATAAGTCGAGATAGACCCTAGTAAAGCGTCTTATCAAGTGAAACCATAACTTGCATATCCATCTAATACCGAGTTTAATACGACGTGGAAATCTACCTCCATTCCCGCGTACGTTTCATGTCGTAGTTCTTAAGCGCAAGCGTCAATTAAAATTTGTCCCTTGTATTTGAAGTCCCAAATTACCTGTGGCGCTAAATATATTTCTTGAGGTATCGAAATTCAAATTTGCATGTAAAATTACATTTCGTGCTATTCGGTACTTTTGCAGTTGATTTCCTTTATTTCCTTAATACACGGCAATTAAAGAGTTTATTTGCTGTTTGTGTTCGAGAGTTCCGGTGGTAACACTTCCCAGTTAATGAACCGTGTGACCTAATCATAACGACATTATCTCTCTTCATTCCGCCATAAAGAATAACATTTTGCCTGTTCGTTAATTCTGCCTGGTTGCAAACCGCTCCGCTCCAAGCACCTTGAACCTGTTGAATAATCATGCGGCATGCAAGCCTAGACAGTGTAACTTGTGAATACACTATAGATCCCTACTGAGGTTAAGTTCAGTGTGGGCGCTACCTGTATATAATGTGTGACTGAATACAGTGAATTACTGACTGACGTTCGGTTTCCATTCCCAATATTTTCAGGTAACCCGAAATTTACGTAAGTGTTGACTGACCCCAACCTCACTGATTTATCACAGCTGATCGGTTACGTAAATGTTTTACAATGTCAGTGCACTGTACATGTTAAAATTTGTATTTCTATCAGTTTTTAACACGACACACCATACGTAATATGCACTTAATAAATGCAGTATTAAATTATATTCATAAGACAAATTAACAAAAATTTTTATGTAAGTCCGAGTTTATGTAAGTTGCAAACCATGTTACCAGGAAACTGCCTGTTTTGGATCATCTACATAAGATTTAGCCCGCCTCAAATTACAGCTGTCAGCCAGAAAGAAATTGGTATAATATATGTGTATCGGAACGAATTGCTCTATGTGGACAACCCTAAAGATTGTTGCAAGTTAGTACTTCCGAAGCAATGACAACCACTAGCCAGTATAAACGACGTCATATCCGGCAAGCCTGTAATTTCATCAGCACTTCTGTGAGAATATCACAGCTGTACCTCAAATTACAAAACATACTATATTAGAGTAATTAATATTTATTGTGTGTTATATATACCCACAAATTCCTTCCAACATTTTCTAAGGTGTGTGCCCTGCCCTTGAGCCATACACGTAGTGTAGAAGTCTGCACGGGCCCTGGCCTGGCTCTCATACCCCTAGCCGACACGACCTTACCATAGCACTTGATGATCGGGTTGGTGACTTGTTGAAACGATACTAACCCAATATTATTTCAAGGATTTCTGGCTTTCTCGTGGTTTAATCATGTCACAAAAAATTTGTTCGTAACGACTTTCATAAGGTGTTCGTAACTGGGCAGCATTTGGCACATTATTGCTAAATAATCCATTAAAGTATTACTGTCACTTGTGCATTAAGAGAAACGGGTAGCTTAATTAATTTAATGAAATGCAGATCACGTTTTATGTAGATCAGGATTTATTCTGGCGAGAATAAAAGGGAGTCCACCTTTCGTTTTTTGCGGAAAATAATACAAAGTTTACCTTCAGGCTCGGTCCGAATTATTCCAGGAACTTGCCGGAAAAAATAGCCAGACTTCGGTTCATGCAAACTAAGAGTCAGTGCAGAGAGGATCCGTCAGGATTGTGTGTAGATTTCAAAACTTCTCCTCGAGTTTGCCAATAAATCGGAGTAAGGTGATGTGTCTTGTACGTTGGCTTTAATAAGCAACATATGAAAAGATCTCTTGTCATTCGTTTTCCAGTGATACGTATTATGAGAAATGGAGATGCGTAGAGTGTATTTCGTAAATGCCCTATTAACATATCTGAAAATATAGCCAGCACAGTCTGACATAATAGAAAGGTCAAGTACTGTTCTTTAACATCCTTTATTCGAATTTTATCTTGGTTATTCTACAACAGTGGATGAGTCTGTCGGCATTTGCGAATTGTCTCAATTCCTGGTTTCCAGCCATTTGATTGGATTTGAAAATTAATTAAACATCTGCCGCTATGCAACATTTTATTGCCAATAATTGAAGAGAGCTGGTGCTAGTGTTGTCTCTGAAATCTGCTCTGAAATTTAATGAGTAATTAAAATTGTCACGTCGTCCCAGACAGGGCACTGTTTGTGCCTGGTTCGAGGATATTTACACTTGGGTTTAAAACTAAAGGATGGTGCACAGTACGTACATGGACAAGTGTAAATCTGGCCAATCCTTCGCTTGTTTGCAAGTCATAAGGAAAGCAGAAAAACATGGCATGTTTTCAGGTGACCAAAGAGATATTTCGTGTAAATTTGTTCAATAAAGACAAGGCCTATTTTTGTAATTGAAACTTATCTGAAATACATATATCTGCTATCAACAAATAAATAAAAAACTGCTACTGTTATAATAAGAATCCTCTTCAATATTTATGACCATAAATTTATATAATGTTACATTCTTTTATATAATGCCACAGTACAATTCGTTTAAATTCGTAGTCTCATTTATTCGTTCAGCCGTCATGTGGAAGAGCTTACACGCAGGACTCCTGATGGTAGAGATTCCTCCGAAACGTTGTTTAATATGTACATACGAGACTAGACGGCGTCACTTTCCGGATCACGGTACTGTTGACGTAAAGTACCCTTAGCGGAAATTCTAATACTTACGTGTTTAGGTAGCAGGCAAAAAGAAAATAATATATACTGAACTGAATGTCTTTTAGTAAAAATAACGGTAAAAGTAATAGTAAATGTTAATGTTTTCCTGTTGCTTAATAAAGCATTGCGCTTCGGATCTACATATTGTATTAATTGCTTCATGTCATGGCCGCTTCTTCCCGGAAAACGTTACTCCAGTTCCCATTCGCTATGAGGCTGGATTGTAGCAAGTCTAGAGACATTAGACTGTTTTTATCTTTTTAAATTTTCATTTTAATTCAGCTTTATTTGACCAAATATTTTAACTATGTCGTATTATTGAACGATATTATCTGTTGAGAGTATTTATTGACTTAAGCTGTGACATAAAAATTTATACTGGGTGCGTCCATGTCTTGCGCAAAATATGTTGAGCTCTCGCCCCTTCTGTACCTATCACGCGCAATGAAAACTGTCTCTCCCCATGTATGATGAATCACTCCGACAACTGCGTGCATATTTTCGACCGTTTGAATCCTCAGGATCGCACCCAATAAAGGGAAAGCGCTAGGTCGGAAAACCGGGGGCTCGCACTCTTAACCTTTAGGCAGCAGGCATCCTATATATAGGACAGACGTACCGCTACTCTCCGGAGAATTCTTTTTATATATTTAGTCAACAAATATATTTAATATTTTTTTAGACTTTCTCACACAATCTCCGTTTATTGCTTCACAAAATGTCGTGTATTTCATAATGTTACATTTTGGTTGATAAATATTCACATTTAACCTAAACGGTGTGATAAAATTTAAATGTCCTGCTCCAGGGCCAAAGGGTTAAATCGCCATCCACTGTTTGGGCCGCCGAGCTCCGTAACACTGCCCCCCGTGGGGGATAGTGAGCATACATATCATTATAGAAGCCATAAATTGATAACATCAAAGGTATATTAACAAAACGCAATATGCATCAAATAACAAACAATAAGAATGATAATACAAAATCACACGTACGCCAAGTGCTTAGGGCCGTAATAATTCCTTACGATTCCAAGTTATCGTAACGATTTACAACACAATCTCAGTGCTTAACGGCCACAACAAAACATAACAAATAAACTGATGTACATCAAAGTCTCTCAGAACAAACACATAAACTTGACTCGACACATCTGAACAAAACGGGAAACTAACCCAACATATTGGAAGCTGCTAGCCTCTCTCCATATTCTGCTACCGCATCAGCTCTTGGATGCATTGTAAATTAAGCTAGGCAGGCGCTTGGAATCCCAAATATAATACCGAAACAGAGAATTTAAAACCAGCCAACGACAGACAAGTTTTACCTTCTCGACGTACCCTGGGCGTCTGCGTACCCCCACGAATTATCCGGGCAGCAATCTCTCCCCAGCGGCTGGCCAACCAAATTAAGACGACTTCTTTAAGAGGCATCCAAACTACGAGTCACAGACCCCAGCCCCTAAAACCACCAAGAAAACTCGAAGTGCTTACGTCCCCACCTTTCACTACCCCTAATAACCAATCGCCAGCCGATAGCCATATATATGGAAATGAGTGGGAGGTGTTTGTGTAAAAAATAAGATTTTGCCTGTACTTGCTGTTTATTTTGCCTGGATATTTTTAGTTTAAGAATGTTTACTGTGGAGGAATCCTTATCTTCTACTAGTAAGGCATTAGACTCATATATAGAATGTCTTGGATTCTGGCTATGTGTAGCTGCTTGTTATGGTAGGTTTGTCTTTGGAATAACAATCTCATACCCTCTCAAATTCTCTGCTTGAAGTTATTTTGTAAGATATTTAGTACAACTGCAACGGGCTTATTATCATAACTCATATTTTCGTATTAAACGCGCCTCTCTGATTCGAAATGGTACCTTACAAATGGTATTAGCTTCTGATGCTGAATGTTGGTGCTTTATAGTTAGTGAAAACTGTGTTTGTGATGTTATGCAGAATTTGTTGTAATATGTTGATTTAAGAAAAAATATAAATCGTTTGGCTTTAACAGAAGATGGATTTTGGATATATGAAATCGGACTTCATGTAGGCGTCCACAGAGTCCCGTTATTGTTACAATGAAGTGTTATGTTCTAACAAAAATCACGAAATCCTTTTCTTATTTTAAAATTTTTAAAATTGTACCCAAGACAAATATAAATTTTCAGTCTTTTGTTATTTTCTAATTAATTGCATAATAAATTGAAGGTTTATATTTTTATTGAATGGTGAATTAATGCGAGCTTTGAAGCTGCCATTTAATAAAATTATACTTTGTATTCAAGAGGGACGAAGGCTTTGTGGACACTCTGTAGACTTGTAATTGACATGAGTGCTAGAGATGGTACAAAATCTGATGCGAGATGGATTTTATTTTCTGCAAGGCAGGATCTTTGCAGACTGGGTAAGAGGTGCTGTGCGTGTTATGAAACATCTTGAACCTTGGTTGAACGGAAATGTTTGTTTTAGTGAAACATATATAATACACGAAGAAAATTGGATAACCATGTTAAACTGCAAAAAACTAAAATATACAAAAAGAACGTAATACATAATGGCACTAAAGTATACAACAATCTGCCAAAATTTTTAATAGAAATAGACGATTATAAAGCCTTTAAGAAAGAGTTAAAAATATTCCTTCTTCTTCAATCTTTTTACTCAGTGGAAGAATTTGTATCTTCTTAGCGATTTACCTATGATATGTACTTGAATTTTAATTATACAAAATATAAATAGTCAGTTTTATGTGAATTTATTTGTTGTATACTATTTAAGAGGGACACGCGGTAGCGCAGTTGGTTGAGACACTGCGCTACAAGTCGGAAGGTCGCGGGTTCGATTCCCGATGCTGTCATTAGAATTTTTTATTGACATAATCCTTCCGGCCGCACTGTGGCCCTGGGGTCGACTCAGCCCCTAGCAGAAATGAGTACTAGGAATATTTCGTGGAGGTAAAGGCGGCCGGTGCGTAGGGTTGACAACCTTACCACCTCCATGTGCCGATTGTCTTGAAATCTGGGAGCCTCAACCTCCTGGAAACCTCAGGACCTGTCCAGGTCTGTAATGGGATTGCTTTACCTTTTATACTATTTAAGAGGTTTTATAAAGCAGTTCATATGTTTAAAATGTATATATTACTATCATATGTATGATATATGGACTAAATAAAAATACAATAAAATACAATACATTTAAGTTTAGGGCAGGAACTTGCAGTGCTGTACAGAGAGAGGATGTGGCCATGTCCAGTTATCCATTGTGGATGGATAATTGTAGTGTGGAGGTAAGGCGGTGTACTCTTGTCACGTGATAGTTCAGTCAGTAAATAAGCTGTCCTGCTTATGTACAAAATGTCTTCTGAGTTTTGGTCAAGAGCAAAGACTTGTTATCATGGGGTTCTTGTATCTGGTGTAAGAGCGTGACCACATGATTAAAACGCTTTATGTTTCCAGCAAGGCACAAATTTTTACACTGGTGGAATCATCATGGTTTGCAATTAAAGCCTTTGGTTCCTGTGTAGTATATTTTCGATTATGGCTAGGTGTAACTCTTTGTTTTTGCAGGTTCCTCTTAGTCTTAGGCACATATCCACCATTTTTCACTCCCAAGGTCTTAAGTTTTTCTGATACCAAATCAAGCCATCTTAATGTGGGTCTTCCTTTTTCCCTGCTGACTTCTGACTGGGTGCATATTATCTGCATGCCAGATATATAATCCTTTCTCCTCGCTATATGTCTTAACCATTTCTATCTGCCTGTCTTAATCATTTTCACTATGCTTGGCTTTTTATTTAAGCTATACAGTTCATCATTTCTTTATTCTCCATACCTCGTTGACAGAACTCAGGCCATAGATTTTTCTTAAAATCTTTCTTTCAGATATGTTAAATTTTCCTTCGTCAGTATTCGTGATAGTCCAACTCTGACATCCGTAAAGCACAGCTGTTCTATTTAATGTTACATTTTGCACTTTTACGTAGCAGCTTTGAAACCCAATACATTTCGCCGTCCATAATAGCAGTTGTTCCTGTATGAATCCTATGGTTTATTGCAGATAAAATGTTGTTATTATTAGTAATATTAGATACCAGGTATTTAAACTGATTGATTTTCTCTGTATCTCTATTACGTATTGTGATGCATTTTTCTGTTTTTGGTGTACCATTTTCCATATGTTTTTGCTTTGTCATAATTCATTACTGAACCAATTTTTTTATTCCATTTTAAGTCCGTTAAATGCATCTTTAACTGCATTTTCATATTTTTCTACAATTACAACAGCATCGGCATGAGCCAGAATTTGCACGAATTTATGTAGCATAGTTCCTGTAAAATCCAGAATAGTCTCTCGCACTACTTTTTCCAGGGACAGCGAAACAACATATAAGACAGGGAATCTCCATGTCGTATGCCCTTTCTTGTGTCGAATGGGTCTGTACTACCAATTAAGGGTTTTACCTTGTGTTTGAAGCAATCCTGGAAGATATTTTGTGCTAGGAAAAGGTGTTTGTAGAGAATGGACCAATTCTGCTTAACCGATAAGCTGTATCCCTGCACTCCACCAACTTTGCGTCATTTGCCGCGTCTCGGGAGAGGCAACAGTCTATGGAGTTAGCTATGCAGAGTTTACTCAATGATTATAACCTGTAGAAAGCCTAATAAATTCTTACCTGTTTTACAGCTTATGCTGAAAATAATGCTTTCCTAATCGAATGCATTCAGCAGGCCTATATTTTTGGAACAAGTTGTTGCAAAATCTCCGGATTTCTTCCCGGAAACTGTTGAAATGTCGCGGCGGGTACTGGTTCTTCCTACTTCCAGACGGAGGGATTTATTTTATACAATTTATCTTTTGAACTTTTTCATTAATAACAGTCTCAACTGAGTATAGTTACTTGGAAATTGTTCTCCTGGATAGACACCGAAATTTCCTGCAACATTTTTCAGCAAACTCTTATTCTAAATATAGTTTCAGATACCACGCACGCTAAATAACGTACCTGACTCGACGCATGTTGTTAAAACCTTGTAAGGGTGACAGAGAAATACTGAAAAATGGTGACATTTTAGGTTAGCAGAATGTAAACTGTCTGTTTTTAACAGAATCAGTCGGACGGTTCAAGTTTTGTGTGCAAATAGTTCAGCTGTTTAGCGAGAATAAAGCTGACTTCACGAAACTGGCTGGGATCTTTGGGCGGTACTTCCAAATTAGGGATGACTACTGCAGTCTGTGTCTGCACCAGGTAACACTGAGCTATAATTTGCAGATGGTTAAGTTATCCATGTGCCTAACTTGATGACATAAAAGTATATTTGACATTGATGTGAAGTCCCACATATTCAAGTTATTGCCATTTTCAAGGATCGAATTACTTCCAGAAATTTTACTTGATATGTGAATTTCTCCCACTTGTTGGAATTCTATTTTACATTATTTTGGTGGATTACCTTTGAAGATCAAAATGCATTTTGGTTTCTACATATGAATAAGAATTTACGCAGTATGTGGTGTTATAGTATGGTGATAAGTGGCATCTGATCTTTTATATAACACATAGTTCTACATGTCGCAACCACTTTCTCTTTAACCCTTTATGTGGAGCAAATTTTGTTATTAATTCAAGTATTTTCACTTATGTAGGTTGTCTAGAAATCAATGCCGCTTATTGTTTGCCGTAACAAAGCTAGGAATGTGAGGTTGTAGGCGAAACAAATCTGACGTTTGTGGTATTGATGTACGAAATTGTAAACCTTTCTGTCAGGTAGCAGCATTGCAACAACACCTCGCAATGGAATCAATCAACGATATGCGTTACAATACGTGGTCCGACACATAAGAGAAAAACCAAGACTGTGCCTATAACTCTTTCTATTTAACAAATTCAGGAAATCACCTACGATTGCCTTCAAAATAGTTCCCTTCTGAGTTCACACACAGCTGCATACAATGTTGCCAAGGCTCAAAGCAGTTCCGCAGGTCATGTTCTATAAGGATTTTGAGGATCTCCGCCGTTTTTGCTTTCACATTTTCTACCGACACAAAATGGGTTTCTTTGAGTACTGACGTAATCTTTGGGAAATTGTAGAAGTCGCAGGGAGCTAGGTCTGACGAGTAGGGTGGGTGCTCAATCACAGTGATGTTTTTATTAGCTAAAAATTGCTTCACAGACAATGCGTTGTGGACTGGCGCTTTGTCCTGGTGCAAAATTCAACTGTTTCTCCATAATTCCTGTCGTTTCCTTCTTACACCTTCATACAATTTCGTCAATACTTCAATGTAATACTGCTGATTTACCGTCTGGCTGCTGGGTACCCACTCTGCCAACACAATACCTTGGATATCAAAGAAAACAATCAACATGGCCTTGAACTTTGAAAGACTCATGCGTGCTTTTTGGTCTTGGAGACGATCTTGACTTCCGCTGCATTGATTGTCGCTTGGTTTCCGGATCACACGTAAATACCCAATTGTCGTCAAAAGTAATTATCAATTCAACAAATCTGGTTCATTCTCAGTGCGTTGCAAAAGTCCAAACAATTCCTTGCGACGTTCTTTGTGTTCATCTGACAGAAGTTTTGGAACCATTTTTGCACAAATCTTTCTCGTGTACAATTCTTCTCTTAGAATTCGTCAAACACTTTCCTTGTCCAAACTGACTTCCTCAGCTACTGCTCGAAAACCCAACCTTCGGTCTTTTATTGTAAAGTTGTATGGACCTGCCTGCTTAGGTACATAGTAGTGTAACAGGATATATTGCTATGCTCATATAAGTGAGTAAGAAGGGTTATCTGTTCTGGTTTATATTCCTGTTGAGTTAATGCATTATTGTTTGTGTTGATACAATTATTTTTTTACCTTTCTTGAACTTTTGTCCATAGCCGTTACTTCGGGAAACAAGTTGATGTTTTATACGAGTAAAACGACAGAATTTTTAACGAATTACACTGTCATGTAGGTTTCAGGTTTATCAGTCGGCAGGTCTAGTGTAATTGTGAAGAAAAGTTTCCACTTTGAAATGTGAACATTTGATCGATACTTTTAAATTTTCGTACATTAAAAGTACACACACAAACACACACACAGATATATATATATATATATATATATATATATATATATATATATAGAA
>Ga0268261_10002981_pt1 | contig 12301 bp, 7 predicted proteins | sample TergutNc150P1_FD_190353 | JGI IMG/M metagenome (GOLD analysis project Ga0268261, IMG submission 190353) | Nasutitermes corniger P1 segment gut microbial community from laboratory colony in Florida, USA - Nc150 P1 (SPAdes) (version 2) | ecosystem: Host-associated > Arthropoda: Insects > Digestive... | reverse complement strand
CCCCCCACGAGCTTGAGTTCTGCAGTGAGGTGATCGTCATCCGTAGCACAGTAACTGACCTCGCCCGCCCTAACGGCGCGCAGTTCCTCGTTAACGAAGGACGCGCAAGATTGGACACTTTAACAGCGACAGTGGTTTTATTGTCCGCTATGCAGCATTGCATCTATGGCAGGGTGTGTGGATTCTGTAAATGGGTTCTACCTCAAGCTCTACAACATGCAACGTTCAAGCAGAACGACTGTGTTGGATGGAACACATTTTATTTAGCTCATACCATATATTTGAGATTTATTAAAAACCGTAACCACACGTCTGTTGCAGTCTTCAGCTTACAAGGGCAACTGAGTTTGTTTCAGAACCTGCAGCGTCCGAAATCAGTCCATGGATTGCTGGATTTAACACACGCCAGTACCAAAGACGTTCATTGTTTCAGCGTAAAGATTTTACATATTTGTGATTTACTACCAAAAGCATGCCAAAACGTAACGGTTCCCATTCGGCGAAACAGGCATATAACTCGCAATAAAAGTTCTTGTGTTTCTGCATGAGAGTTTTTTTTGTAGGAAGTGGCTACATGCCGAAATTCTAGGTTTCGAAAACGCGTGGAATGGTAGGTGAGGCTTACTGCGTCGAAATAATGGGGCCGATGATGCGGTTACCTTTTATCAGATGGTGGTCAGTCCGATCCACGAGGCGGGGAAAGGGGAAGAGATGGAATCTGGAGCGATGAGAGAAAAACGTGAATAAAAAAGAAAGAGAATAGCCCGTAAAGTTGAATTGTGACCCCTAATTGGGACATATCCATTTCTTTCTTCTACTTTTCACACCTCGGGATTTTGATAGCTAACCCCCTTGACACATCCAAAATATCCAAACATTGAAATCCACATAAAACACGACAGTATCTATATGACCACATTTATGCAACCACTACATATTAATTCTTTAGGCAAGATACAAATTTCACCCAAGATTTCTTGTTTTACTAACACCAAGAATCCACCACCGTGTTCAAACAATAGCCATACTGGTTATAGCCTGTGCGTGTGCAATCAATTTTATTATTGTCAAGCATTGTCGCTCTTTTGCTCTTAAAATTAGAGTTGCAAATGATGATGTGTTTATTTTACTTCTCGAAGGTTGGAGATAATAACCTCTATACATATGGCCATAAAGCACTTACAAAGTCTTGAGAGAAGCTACAGCCACAGTTGCGCATAAACCTTTTGAACTGGCGCGAACCTTAAGGTCAGAACAAAATTACTATCATCATTTAAAATAACAGTACAGTTTCTATGATGATACATGCAACGGATGACGCTCTCGACTTGTGGTATGATGGCTACTACAATCTACCACCTGCAGTGGTGTTAAGGTACGCCATAATTTTCCCACGCATTTATTTATCTGTTTCTCATTATGATCACAGTAAACGACGATTATTTCCCTAAATAACCTTAACCGCCTGATTTTAATAATGGAAAAGTAAGGTGTTTAATGTGAGGTACGAAGTTATAACATCTTTTATCTCTAAAAGAAGACAGTCTCACACGTAGTAGATTCTAAACGTTCCCGGAATTTGCTGGTACAGTTTACAGGAATTCATAAAGAAATGAACATTGACATCCTTCGCCGCCTTAGGGATGCGGTCAGAAGGAAACGCCCCCAAAAATGGAGAACCAACAGTAGGTTTCTCCTTTACAATGCTCCAGCGCACCAGTTGGATTTGGTCAAGGATTTCTTAGCAAAGAACAATGTGACAACACCGAAGCATCACCCACACTCTCCTGATCTGGCCCCGGCTGATTTTTACCACTTCTCTCGACTGAAATCGGCGTCGGAAACACGGCGTTTTAATGCTACTGGTATCATTAAGAATGCAACGGAACAGACAAAAAGGTTTTCACAAAATAACTTCCAGAAATGTTTCCAACGCCTTAAGATTCACTGGCAGAAGTGTATCGTTGCACAAAGGGACTATTTTGTAGGAACTGTAGCTTAAATAGTTGTATTGTTTTGTGTTTATCAGAAATAGGGTGATTACGGGAACATTTTGAAGCTACCACGTATATCTGTCTACATGTAACAGCGAATAGTGTATTTTACTTACTTCTAAACTCAACTGCGAAACCTAGACGGGAACTTAACATTAAACTGGATCGTATAAAAATAAATGATGAAGGTGTGAACTGGAAACATTTGTCTCAGGACACAGTATTTGTGTAGTTTTTGTACATACAGTAGCGAACAATGTTATTGTAGAATGACGGAGAATTTATTTACAAGCTGAGATCGACTGTTCAAGGAATATACTGTATCATGATGTCGAACAAATTATTTTATGGATTTTTAATGCCCTTGCTTTCAAATGTATCACTTCCTCATCAGTGTATGATGTGTGCTGTACACCCCTAGTCTGTACTGTAATCTATAAAGCATTGAATCATTCACATGCTATTTCTGACCTCAAGGGTCGTTCGCAACGAACGCAGGTGCGCACTGAAATGATATGAGTGATGACGCTGTTTGCAGTCAGCATTTTTTTTTTTTTTTTTTGGCTTCGTAGTCGTTGAACGACACTTGATCATTTTCTATCGCCTGTATTCCCGATTGTAATTCCGAACGTGCACATATTCGGTATCATTACATGCACTTCTATTAGCGGTTTAGTAGTCTGCTGTCCAAATGCTGCCAATAATCAAATATTAATGTTTTCCAATGAATTCCTACTTTAATTCACACGTAAAATTATACTGCAAGCCCAACGTCAATAGTAGGCCTATCTATATTTGTGTGATATAATTGTATTCCCATAGAGTGGCAGAAAAAGTTTCCTTCTGAAGAGTACGGTACCGCAACTGTAACGCTTTCCAAGGTATTTGGCTGGTGCCCGGTTAGATCTTGGCCGGTACACGAAATATCGTGACTCATTTCTCTAGTCCCTGCGGGAAAAAGGCGGGGTAGTACCGTCATTAGGCCACAGTCGCTTTCATTCAAATTCCTTCAATTTATCATTCACAGTCATCTTAAAATTAGAAGAATTTTGCATATATACGTGTGCATCTATCATGGGTGTACCTACCTGTCTACCTATTTACCTACCTACCCATTTACCTACACTCTAATTACTTACTACCTGCCTACCTACCTACCTGCTTACCTTTCTAACTACCAATCAATCTATCCATCCATCCGTCATTTCTTCCTTCCGTCCATCTGGCCATCCATCCTACTTATCTTCCTGACATATTACATGGTGAAAGTCGTAATGAAAACAATAAATTACAGTTAAGGCACACAACTTCTCTTACAATCTTTCTAGTTCATTATTCACGACTCTTCTTAACATTTGACGGCATGAAACCTGATATGTTGATAGCAACAGCGTCCTGCGACACACCATAGAACAAACGCATATGCGGCCAGGACCACTTCCTTCGAAATTCTTTGCCGCCCATTACACACAATATTAGACATCCTAACAATCGGCGTTATATATTCGGGGCTTGTGATAGCTTTGCACAGCAAACCACAGTTGAGAACTGTGCCACGTCCTCTTCGTTGACGTCTTTCCAATCCATCACTCAGCAAAGATCTTCATATTATACGTTCTGTACGATGAGAGCGTGGTAAAATAGGCACATACCACTTTAATAGAACACGAAAGCTTTCTTCCATATTATTTTCAATTCGTCATTCACCAGTTACACAAACATAAGGCCTTCCGTGTATATTCTGATTGTTTTAAGGCGATGGACCATAAATTAATTAAGCTACCTTCCACATTGCGCTTTCCTTGCTATCTGACAAGCAGGCTTGCTTTTAATGTGCAGAGAATAGATAAATACAAACTTCATTAATAAATGTTTAGTTTGTTATAACCTGGACGCAGCGTGTTTACTGCGCAATACAAACTGAATCTTGATTTAGATGAGCGTTAAGCTTGGAATGTTAAGGTGTGCCTTAGCAAGACAACTTTAATAACGTGACTCAGTCCAATCAGTTTACTGCCAAAGTCAGCATAATTCTTTCTTTCTGCACTTAATGTTTTCATGCATGATGTTACTATTGAATAAGGCAAATTTAAGTAACAGGACTGCATCGACTCTTTTTTTTTCCCTACTTATTGTGGATATGGACGTGGCACTGGAATACGTAATCATTTATCCTTGCACACACTTCAGGTTCTTCATTTATTACCGACGAAGTTTTTCGATGAATGTACATAATTCCATTCTACAATTCGTTTATGCCAACAGGAATGAAGTAAGAATACACCAGGCGTAAAATGCACTTCCTTGTTTCATCGTTACTTGTGTCTACGAGTGTCTTTTACGTTTCCTTTAGCGTGTAATTCGCTTGTGAAAAATTAAAATTTTTTTAATACGCGTTTCATCTCCGAGCAGATTAATAGGTTCGTACATGAGAGTACGCGAGCAACTGGGGCCTTAGAATATTTTGGTCTACGAAAGTTCCAATAAAAAATGGAAAAACGTATACAATGGCGAAATTGATAAATAGTACTCACCTTATAATGATTTTGTTATTTGCTGAACATTACGATTATGGGAAGCAAACAAGCGTTTTAAAAACCTTTGCCCGAAAACATCAATATAACATACTACTTGGTAGATGTGGAATGAGAAATGGAGTGGTAATTTAAAATTTATCCTAAATAAATGTAGCTTACTGCTTTTTGTATTCAAGTAGCTGAGGACATGGCCTTTTTCTGGGTTTTCCATTATTACGTTGTTAATGTCACTTGGGTGTCACAACGTTAATAAATTTCCTTACTACTTTCTAAACTCTCTCTTATTTGAGACCCAGCGGGCTTTATTCCTTTCAGACCAGAAAATGTTTCTTAGACAAAGGTAAATATTTTTTACAAGTTTCATTTTCATTTAATAAAGTTTCCAGTAGTGTCGACACGTACCACTGTCGGTAAATAACACTTTAAAGGATGTAAAAGAAAAAGATCGCAGCCTATTTTAAGACATTAATCTGGAAGTTTTTTGGAGAGGTAGACAAAAAGACTCTAGGAAGATCTGAAAATACGAATGTTTGAATGTGAAAAGGGAGTGTGAGTTCTTGAATTTCTTTCAAATCCGTTTAAATCCGTACCATGCGCCTGCACTGAAGATGCGGGTAATACTTTTCTTCGATGCTGTGTCACGCCATCATGGCAACCAAATTACACTACCCACAACCCAGCATTTAGCTGTCTTCGTCTTTAACTTCTTAAGAATCTAAAATTTAATTAACGTATGTAATTCTTTTCCAGACCTCTCTCTTCTCACCTCCCTAAGCACACAACAGCTATCGGGGATAACTCAGAAATTCAGCGACTACGAACGACGGCGAATTCAGTTTCGATTTTCAGCAGGAACATAAAAGTTTCTTACCTCAACAGCATCAAGACTTTCTCTGGAAGCACACAGCCTCTACACAGTGGGTACCAAGGGCACTTACCCTGAAGATAAAGCGGCCGGAACGTCAAACTGATCAATTAACTCCATCTTGTGACGAGATGAAGAACGAATGGAGTTACATCTCTTCTCGGCCGTACTTTTTGGTGTACATCTTCGTTAAGGAAGACAAAATTTAGTTAAATCACTTCCATTTTGCGGATACCCGAGTCAGTTTGGCTGGCTGAAAGTTTGGAGACGGATATTGGAGACAGGGATGGAAAAAAAGCATTATATTATGTCTTGCTAATAAGTAACTTTTCAGAGTCTTTAGGGTAAAGCTCACATGCTCATATTTATCAGATGTACACAGTAATTACAGTGAGCTCAATTAGCTGTTCAGCGCATTACAGCAGCCGTGTCGTTTGTTTCGTGTGAACACAACCCTGAGGGCTCTTTTAGGCCTGGAAAGACAGCTTTATGGAATACACAAGCAACAGTGTATTTTGTTCTTAACCTGTGAAAATTTTTTCTGTGTATTTAAACACTTTAGTAACGTCCATGACACTGATGTCATTCTGACAGCAGTCACAGAAGTCCCTTTTAAATTACTCCATTATGAAGTGTGGTCTTATACTTGTACAATTAAATCAAACTAGTGTTACGCGTTATATTTCTATGTTAATAAATACAACGCACATTTTAGAATTCTGTTCTCAAAGCTTTGTTTGGATAGAAAACTACATCTTATCCGTCCACTTTATTTGTACATATTATACACCGTGTTTCATAATGAATGTCCCAATTTTAAAACCTTATATTTCTGCAACCACGAACCCCAAATGAATGAAAGTTGTACCACGTGAACGGCCGTGGCCGTTTCATATGACTGCCGCTAGATTCCACTACCAGCGCCCAAACAAACGCTACCGTTAGTTATTGAGAAGATGGCATCAATGCAACACAGAGCATTTTCAGTCCTTGAATTTAGCAAGACTTCGTCCGTGATTATGGTGCAGCGTGCGTTTCGACGACGTTACGGGATTGATCCACCACTGGCAAAGAACATTCGTCGTTGGTATAAACAATTTCAAGAAACAGAGGAAGAGTCCAGGGCGACCGCGCACTTCAGAGGAAAATGTGCACCGAATTCAAGAGGCTTATCAGCAAAGCCCGCTGCTAACCGAGAACTTACCATCCCTCATGTTACTGTTTGGCGTGTGTTAAGACGACGTTTGCTTATGAAGCCATACAGATTGCAACTGGTGCAAGCTCTTCGTGTAGGTGACAGAAGAAAACGAACAGATTTTTGTGATATGCTCTTAGAGGACATGGAGGACGACACCTTCTTACCGCGGTTGATTTTTAGTGATGAAGCAACGTTTCATCTAAGTGGTAAAGTTTAGCGCCACAATGTTCGCATATGGGGACTTGAGAATCCACATGAAATTGTTCAGCATGAGCGTGATTCACCGAAAATTAACGTTTTTAGCGCGGTTTCTGTTAGAAAGATTTATGGCCCTTTCTTTTTTGAAGGAAACACTGTTATGGGAAATTCCTATCTTGAAATGCTGCAGGATTGGCTATTCCCACAACTGACTGAAGACTCTGAAGATTTCATTTTTCAGCAAGACGGAGCACCGCCACATTGGCACAACCAGGTTCGTCGGTTTCTAAATGAAACATTGCCTCAACGTTGGATTGGACGCACGGGACCCAAAGACTTGGCACTACACTCATGGCCCCCAAGATCCACAGACATGACACCATGTGACTTTTTCTTATGGGGATATGTAAATGTATATGTTCCACCATTACCCGCTGACTTCGATGAGCTCAGAAACAGAATCACGGCTGCAATAAATTCTGTGACAGAAGACACTCTCAGACGCGTTACGGACGAATTCAGCTATCGCGTTGATGTTGTCCGTGCAGCAGGTGGAGGGCACATAGAGCATTTATAATTATGGTGAGTGAAACTTGAGGACTTACTTAATAGTTTGTAATTTGTTTTGTAACTGTAACACATTTCAATTATTAGATATAATTATTTGAATTCGGGTCATTATTTTTTAAACACCCTGTATTAATATATTTTATTCTAAAATTATCATAAAATCCATATTTGCGACATGGAGAAGAACAACAAGAATAACAAGAAGAAAAGCGACGGCAGCCCCATGAATCGGCGTTCCTCTGGAGAAAAGACCTCCTGTTGTGTGTCAAGAAAATTTGTACTCTACATGGTAGCAGGAAGTTTAATAGCCTACCTACATTACAAGAGCCCGCCACTTGCCTCTCCATGTACCAGACGGACCAAGTCCATAATCTCAAAATCTGTGTCTTTAAATTTCATTTTAATATTTTCTTCAACTTTGAAATTATTTGCTCGAAGTGATCTGTTCCCATTAGGCTCCGAGACCAGCATTTTTGTGCATTTGTTGTCACACATCTTTAACTACGCTCGTATCTGTTTCAGTCCTTCTTTTATCACACTAATATGTGATAGAAATTAAGATTTCAGCATTTACAATGAGGACGATAGATTGTGTTGCCGAGTGCATTTTATATTGATATTTTTAACATTTGTGTATAAAATAAAATGAAAATTACAATTACACTGTTACTACTTCTACCACTACCACTATCGCTGCTACAACAACAACAACAACAACAACAACAACAACAACTAGTACTACCACCACCACCACCACCACCACCACCACTTCCACCACCACCACCACTAATAATAATAATAATAATAATAATAATAATAATAATAATAATAATAATAATAATAATACCAACTAAGAAATTAGCACAAATACGTAAATACTAAGTCACATAGGCATACAACAGTTACAAAAATAAGACAAGAAAATAAGAAAAGGAAAGTGTGAGTACTGGTTCAGCGACCTACAAAATTATTCTCAGTTTCTAATGCAATTCTAATACAACAAGATGTGCGTTTCTGACCCGTTAGAGGCAATGGATATTTTAAAGGACTCATTTAGTTTCTAAATATGTTTAGGTTTCTGCAGGAGAAATTTGCTGCTTTTACGCATCTAGCCGATGAAGAGTTTTCGTGTGTAACAAAATAAGCAAGGGAGTTTCTTATACAGAGTGCGGCAGAAAACCCTGACGGTTTTTAAGTTCCGTTATATTGGCAATCGTGTGGGGTGGGGTGGGGTGGGGTAATGCAGCCAAGATCAGTGGGTAGCTGACTTCATGCCATTTCAATAGCCATGGAGCAGTGGACCGCGCAACTTCGTGCTTTCGTTGTTAAAGCTTATTTCAAGAATGGCGATACAGCCGTTACAACACAACGATTATTTCGCAGACACTTCCTCGTCATGGCCGTGTTCCCTGTCGTAACACCATAAAAGAATGGGTACAGAACTTTCGGGAAATTGCTTCGGCCTTAAAAAGAAAACCCCGAGGCAGAATTCCTACGGTACGAACACAAGAAAATGTTGATAAGGTAAGGATGGCTATTGTGGAGGGTCCAAGGCGTTCAGTGAGGAGGCATTCCGCTGCCATAGGACTATGATCGCAGCGTGCGGAGAATTTTGCACAAGGATCTCAATTTTCATCCGTACAAAATTGCGATTATTCAAGAATTAAGTGATCGCGATATGGCTAACCGCAGAATTTCTTCTGAGCAACTTCTCGGATTGCTGAATGATGATGGTGTTTTCAGCACTTTCCTAATGAATGATGAAGCACATTTCCACTTGTCAGGTTATGTGAACAAGCAAAATTATCGCTACCGGGCACCTGAAAATCCACGAGAGCTCCATCAGCGTCCTCTCCACAGCGAAAGATTGACTGCCTGGTGTGGAATCATATCTTTTGGAGTTCTTGGCCCTTACTATTTTTGAAGACAACGAATGTGCAGCTGTTACTGTGACATCTGAGCGCTATGTGGCAATGCTACGCAACTTCTGTGAACCAGAGTTACGTCATCGTGGGATCGATCTCTCATCAGTATGGTTTTAGCAAGATGGAGCAACAGCTCGCACAGCAAGGGCATCAATAAGTGTTCTGCGGGAAATGTTTCCACAACACGTCATTTCCCGTGGCGGCGATGGTCCGTGGCCGGCACGTTTGCTTGATCTCTCCGTTTGTGATTACTTTTTATGGGGGTATCTCAAAAGCAGAGTTTTCATCTCTAAGCCTAGATCGATAGCGGAACTAAAGCAAAGCATTAAGGAAGAAATCGCGGCGATCCCGGAGCAGATGACTCGTCGGGTGATGGAAAATCTTGGAGTAAGACTGAAGCAGTGTTTGAGAAACGGTGGGAGACATCTGAATGACGTACTTTTCAAAACTTAAAATGGCGTGTACTGAGTTTTTCAGTGATAAAAACTTTTACATAAAAAGGCGAAACCTCATTGTGTTATTTCATTCTGAAAACCGCCAGGTTTTTCTGCCGCTGTATTATTAACTAGAACTAGAATACGGAGGTCAGTGACGTCCAAACGGGACGGACAATTCTTTAAAAGAGTATGGACATTCAGAAAGGAAATCCGATCATTTCTTCTCAGCTGGAGAGCGTGAAGCTGTAGATTGAACTGAAATTTTCGCGAAGAAAGGATTTAAAAAAAAAGGGTACCGATTTCAGCTGGAGGAGTTCAAGCTTTTTGGCTTCTATACGTGTAGTTCATTTCCAAGTAACGCACTTATTCAAGCTTGGGTCCAATTAAGATAAAATACACCAACAACAAAAACAACAACCCGAAGAACAACAAATAAAGGCTGAGAAAGAATGTGTTATCGTTCGAACAATGCTTTTAAATTAATAACCAAATTTTGACAAAACTATATTTTTATATCTATTAGAACACCCATGTCCTTGATAGCGTCTGTTCGAGTAATACGGGAGTGACAGTGTTTCTGAATATATGAGATAATTTTTTTCCTAATGAAAGGGATGAATCTTGTTGTACCACTGCTTAGTTTAATTAAATTAGCAGTACATCAACCTCGTGTACATTTGATATAGGGTTTCCTCTGACTGTAATTTTCATTTGCATGAATGTGACGGACAATTTGATGTCTCCGGCAAACAGAAGATAACTGTAATATTTAGTACTTTTACAAAGAAAACTGATGATCCTTACTGATCCGGAGGGGCCTCAGGACAGATCCTTGAGCAAAAGGTGACATACTAATACCCGAAATACCTACAAAATATATATGACTGGTTAAACAGCTGTGAAGAAAGCTGATAAAACCATCGAAAATCTCCAATAGGTCAAGTTTTTGCGAAAGAATACAATGGTCAACAAATAAAATGCATTGATAACATCAAAATTCACAGCATCCAATTGACGCTCAGAAATAGCTAAGACAGTAACGTAGTCTATATAAGTTACCAGGCTTGTGACAGCGGATTTAGATTGAACAAAGACTTGCCGACAAGAATTCAGTTCTAGCTTGAAGACATGCAGTAGGTGTTCTTATATTCCAATTTAAAATATAATGAGACATTAACAAAAGACAAATATTTTAGAATAACCAAAAGCAAAAATGATATGATTGTTATTGGTGATGAAGAGAACAAAACACAGGAATTTATACACATTTCCCTTTGTTTTCAACTGATGGCCACCTTGCTTCATAATATGCAAGTTCTAATCGAGTTACATTTTAAGAACATAATATAATCGATTTAATATATCGTTCTTCAGCATTCAGTCAGGTGAAATATTAAGTGAGTAGGCTTAGATGAATATATTTATCTGTTTGCAGGTATTAGTGTCTGTTGAAATTAATTATTAAATTTTTCAACAAGACAATGCACGTATGCTTCGATAAAGAATAATTTGATTTCACGGCCCTAAATTGGCTCTATTCACACTTGTGACAATCGTTCAATCTTAAACACCCACTAGGTGATTTATTTTGTTTTATCCGTATCTCTAAGTACCAGCCAGCGAGTTTGCGTACCGTGATCTACAGATGGAATGACAATCATGTTTATAATATGATTATATAGTGAGGATATAAACTGAATCTTGCAACACTCAGTTGCACATTAGTAATTACTGGAAAAAATATTTAACAATGTACAATCCAGAAAAATGCACCGAGCGAGTTTGTTGAGTTGAACTAAAGTTTAAAACGTTTGACTGATGAGAGGTACTAATTTTTGTCAGAACACCGACTATCCTGCCTCCATATATTCGTGGTTTCGTAAATTCCAAGAAAATTTCAGCATAGCAAATCAACTGGGCCAGGACTGCTTCCATTCATATCCTGTTTTATTGTTCACTAGTATACTTACACAATCAGATATACTGGTAACATCTTAAAATACATCACAAATAAATAAATAATGAGCAAGTAGTGTAAAATGTCAGATTAAATATCTTATGGAAAAAGCACGGTTTGACTGAGCACGTCACTCTTTGAGGACAAATACTTCACGCTTCTTATGAAATATTTGTGGCGTACGCACAACATGCTTATTGGTTACTAAAGCCGCTTCTTCACCTTGCGTAAGCTGTAGCATCAAATTTTAATACGGGAGCGAAATAATGTTACGAGAATATGAAAATAAGCGAATTCCTTTATTTTAAGGTCACTACGATGAAAAATAACTATAAGAAAATTCGGTCAGATAGTTGGCCTAAAAGTACCTTAAAGATATGAACTGACCTGTATTAATCGCGCAGTCGCTGGTTATTGTAACCGGACGGACAGGGTTGGGGTTAATGATGGAGAAACTACTTACGTATTACCTACTTACTACTTACTTACTTATTTACTTACTTACTTACTTACTCACTTACTTACTTACTTACTTACTTACTTACTTACTTACTTACTTACTTACTTACTTACTTACTTACTTACTTACTTACTTACTTACTTACTTACTTACTTACTTA